>Ga0256840_1001794_pt1 | contig 19537 bp, 16 predicted proteins | sample 355202metaG_FD_185969 | JGI IMG/M metagenome (GOLD analysis project Ga0256840, IMG submission 185969) | Hydrothermal vent microbial communities from Mid Atlantic Ridge, Atlantic Ocean - 355-202 | ecosystem: Environmental > Aquatic > Marine > Hydrothermal vents | place: Atlantic Ocean: Mid...
TAACCATTATTAAACCTGATAGAAGCTTTGAGCGGACAAAGGTACGTTGTCGGCGACAAAAATTACGAACAGGATATAAGACATGAATTTAAAAACAATGACTTACCGCTTAATTCAACGGCATTGGGGGGTGGGGTGACAAATTAAGTCTATAAATTAAATTGCAATATATTTCCATCCCTTTTCGAGGTGATCAACAATAAATTGTACAGCAGATGGTGCTACTTTGGCCTCATCCACAAGTTTAACATCCTCCCCTTTTTTATGAAGCTCATATATTTGATTATTACACGCTACAAAATGCAAACTTTTATATAAACTACTCATCGTCTTAATTCTACTCTGTGATGCTGTATTGCTGGTGCGCAATAAATCTATCCCACCTGCACTTGTGACAACATACACTTCAGCTCCGTCTTTTTTATATTTAGTTAATAACGATTCTGCTTTATCCAATGCCTCATCAAATTTTTCTTTTTGAGAGCTACCCAGATAGATAATCACTTTTTCTGATTTTTGTTGAATATCAGATAGTCGAACGGCCTTCTTATCCAAATTACTTGCAAGTTGGTTGTAGCTAAGCATCTCTTGATTCGAGGTTAAATAACCAGCTAAAAAACCCAAAGAAAGAACAGCCAATAATGAAGCAGCAATAGCCCCATATTTTGTATTCGCAGAAGTAGAAACCTGCTTATCAGTAGTTAAGGGATAAGCAAATACCATTAAATCTTTTACACGATGTATGTCACACAACTCCCCACGTAGCTCTGGCTCATTATCTAAGCGATTCAACAGCCGCTCACGTTGCAACTCATTTAATTCGCCATCAACAAAGGCATTAAGTTGCTCTTTATCCTTTTCATTATTATTTATAGAATCGCTTTTATTATTCATCATTTTACTCTCCGTATATAATCTACTTGAACGGGATTAGACTCTCTTTTTCTTATTCCAATTAAACGCTTCTTTAGTGTATTGCGTGCACGATTCAGTCGACTCATAACTGTTCCTATAGGCAGTTCTAATATTTCAGAAACTTCGGCATAACTACTACCTTCTAAGTCCACTAAAGTAATCACCTGACGTTGTGGTATTGGTAGCTTAAAAACAGCCAGCTGTACTCTATTAGCTAACTGCTCATCTGATAAGTTACTCTCTGGTGTTGCATCATCAAATGGATCAATATCATCAAGATCTGTTGTAGGCTTATAGCGCCGTAAATGATCCATCCATGTGTTATGTAATATACGAAACATCCAGCCATCTATTTTTTCATTATCTTTTAACTGATGATGATTTTTCAATGCTTTAGCCAAGGTATCTTGAACCAAATCATCTGCCAACATGACATCATGACACCAAGAATTAGCTAAACGATGAAGCCGATCTCGGCGCTGTGCTAATAATGATTCTAATTTGCGCGAACGAAGTAACTTTAACAAAGTATTTTCCTTTTACTTTCAAGTCTTTTTAACATGATGTTCAAAACACTAAATTTATTCCATCTTTATTCATTTATAAAAAAGTGGAATAAATTTGTAATTCTTTGCATCTAACAACTGTATGGACAATTTATCATACAAATACAAACCCAAAGGAGAACTACCCATGAGAATAATGAAAAAATTATTAACACCATTACTCGCAATGTTTATAGTATTTGGTTTTACAGCTACAAATGCTGATGGTGCTAAACATAAATTAGTCATTCAAGTCAGTACTGATAACGCAAGAACCCAAAAAATAGCAATGAACAATGCTGTAAACCTACAAAAGTTATATGGCGTAGATAATGTAGATATTGAAATTGTCGCTTACGGACCAGGTTTAGGAATGTTAACCGAAAAAAGTAAATTTGCAGACCGTGTAAAAAGCTTAGCAATGCAGGATATCAAGTTTAGTGCTTGCATGAATACAATGACTAAAATGAAAAAGAAATTTGGACACCTGCCAAAATTAAGTGAAGGTGTTGGAACTGTTAAAGCGGGAGTTGCACGTATTATGGAACTACAAGAAAAAGGTTATTCATACGTTAGACCTTAATAATTAAATAAATTTTAAAGCCTAAATTATAAAGGAAACAACAAGCTCCAACTAATAGTTGGAGCTTGTTGTAATAGTTTCATAGCATGAAAACGTTTTCACAAGAGGTATAACACAAAAAACTGTGTTTTTACTTTCTTATTGTGCCGTATCTTATTTAGATGAAACACGGCTCTCCTACAATAGAAAGTAAAAAGCTACAATATTGTTATACGTTATACCTCTTTTGCAAAGGCTTTTTAAGGAGAGACTGATTAAGTCTATTAGAATTCAGCTTCGATAAATCTGTCGCTATTTTTCACGAAGTGAGAAGTAATAGTCATTCTATTGAATCGATATTCGTAGAAAATATCAGAGAATAAGGCAGCCGAAAATAATTGAACTTGATCTGGATCTCCTTAATTACTCTCTGGTAATGTAATATTTAACTCTAATACATCAAAGTTATCACCTTTTTCAACTTTAACATTAACCGCATCATCACTTACTTTTACATACTTTCTGATTACACTAATCAATTCTTTTTGTAACTTTGGCAAATAATCAGGCGCAGATAAAGAAGCGTCTGAATGCTCATGTGCAATTAGAATTTGCAATCTTTCTTTAGCAAGGTTGGCTGTATTTTTCTTTTTTTCTTTTTTAAAGAAGCTAAATAATCCCATATCTTTTATCCCTTTCTTTCGTCCAAGCCCTTAACCAAATAATTTTTTGAAAAAGCCTTTTTTCTCTTCAGCTTCAACAAAACGTAATGGAATATTTTCCCCTAAAAAGCGTGATACGACATCCATGTAGGCTTGCCCAGCTTTGCTTTCTTTATCCATAATCACAGGATTACCACTATTGGAAGCTTGCAATACAGTACCAGATTCAGGAATCACACCAATCAACGGTATAGATAAAATCTCTTGGATATCTTCTTTACTTAACATATCACCACCTTCCACACGTTCAGGAGAGTAACGTGTAATCAGTAAATGCTCTTTAACCGTGCCACCCTCTTCTGCCACTTTAGAACGGCTCTGCAAAATACCTAATATACGGTCAGAATCTCGTACTGATGATACTTCTGGGTTTGTTACGACAATAGCTTCATCCGCAAAATAAAGCGCCATGAAAGCACCTTTTTCAATACCAGCTGGTGAATCACATACTATATAGTCAAAACCATCGGCTTTAAGTTCATTGATAACACTTTCAACGCCTTCTTTATTTAACGCATCTTTATCACGTGTTTGCGATGCAGGAAGAATATATAAATTATCTACCCGCTTATCTTTAATTAAAGCTTGTTTTAAAGTTGATTCACCGTTAATCACATTGACAAAATCATAAACTACACGACGCTCGACACCCATGATGAGATCAAGATTTCTCAAACCTACATCAAAGTCGATAACAGCAGTTTTATAGCCCTTGCTTGCTAAGCCTGCTGCAAATGCAGCGCTTGATGTTGTTTTACCAACACCACCTTTACCTGATGTGACTACAATTACTTTACTCAACTTAAAATCTCCCTATTTTTTAATTTGTATTAATTGTGATTTTAACAATTACTACAATGCCTCTATTACTATTTTTTCACCTTCAAGGCGAATCATTGCTGGTTTGCCTTTCAGTGTTGTATCGCTTTCATCTAAAAGCTGATAACGGCCTGCGATTGCAATTAATTCTGCTTGCAAAGACTGGCAATAAATTCTTGCTGATTCATTTCCTCGAGCTCCAGCTAATACACGACCACGTAAAGCACCATAAATATGGATTGAACCATCTGCCATAATCTCAGAGCCTGCACTTGTTGGTGCCAACACCGTCATATCTGCATTTGCGGCATACACTTGTTGACCAGAACGCACAGGACGGTCTACCGTCATTGCACTTCTAATATCTGAACGATTAGATTCTACTGCAGTGTTAGCTTGATTTTCTGGTTTGTTATCTTTTGTCTGAGATGCTTCTTCGACTGTTTCTGGCGTAGCTGGTTCAGATTTTTCTGTAGTCTCTATTTTGTTTTCTGCTGTACGAGGAGTTTGTTGTTGATCTCGCATGATCGCCCAACCACTTTCCCTAATAATATTATTAGCAGCAGGAGGAAAATTACGCACCCCGATAGGAATAAAGCCTAAATCTAATAAGCCGGTTTTCAAAGCAGAAAAATCAAACTCTAAAGCATTACCACTTAACTCTGATCCATCTAAAACAATGGGGCTTTGCAAAAAAAACTGTGGGGCTTCATCTCTTTTCTGTTCAAGCTTAGAACAAATTTCACTCACATCATTGTCTTGGATATGCAAGACATTGAGCATCGACATTTCACCTTTTAATTGCATATTTTTATACTTAATCTTTAAAATAAGTCAGGCATGATACCCGAGATAAATGTATTAATCATTGCCTTTTTTATCGCTTACTTTTTATTTTAACGCTACAATCGCAAAGTTTTTAACCCTGATTACTTATGACGATTTCCACCTTACATCCGCTCTTTCCCAATAAAGAATCTCTACAGACTAGCTGGGGGCAACTACACGGTTGTGCTCAAGATTTACTCATCGCTAATACTGCAAAAGAATACAAAGGCTTAATCGTTTTAGTTACACCTGATTCTCATAGTGCTTACACAGCTGAAGCTAATATTCGCTTTTTTATGGGGATTGATGAACACGATCATTCACCCACTAATAATGTTCATATATTTCCTGATTGGGAAACATTGCCCTATGATGTGTTCTCACCACATGAAGATTTAATCTCTGATCGACTAAAAACACTGTATCAACTTAGTACCTTGAAGCAAGGGGTATTAATCATCCCTGTTTCTACTTTAATGTTGCGCTTACCCCCCGTTGATTATGTTCGTAAAAACACTTTAATGATTAAAGTAGGTGACGAATTAGAACTTGATGTATTTCGCCTACAATTAGAAGAAGCTGGATATCGTCAAACCTCACAGGTGATGGAGCACGGTGAATACAGCACACGCGGATCATTAGTTGATTTATTTCCAATGGGAGCAAACCTTCCATACCGCATTGACTTAATGGATAAAGATATTGAAACGATTCGAAGTTTCAACCCTGAAGATCAACGCACTATAGAAAGAGTAAATCAGATTGAATTACTGCCTGCACATGAATTTCCACTCAACCCTGAAGGTATCGCACGTTTTAGAGAAAACTATAGCAAACAAATCGCTGGTGATTTATCACGTAGTCAAATTTATGATAATGTCAGCAATGGCACACCACCCGCTGGTATCGAATATTATTTACCCCTATTTTTTGAAACTACCGCCACGCTGTTTGATTATCTACCCGAAAAAACGTTATTAATAAATACCGATGGTACACAAGCTTCAGCTGAAACTTTTATCAGTACGGTACACGACAGGTATGAACAACGCCGACATGATATTGAGCGCCCTATTCTTAAACCTGACCTGCTCTATCTTAACCCTGATGAACTGAATAAAAATATTGAACAGCTACGTCGTGTTAATACTCATCATTTTAAGCAGGAAAACTATACGAACGGACAAGGGCAAAATTATCCCGTTAGCACCTTACCTTCATTATTGATTCAAGGGCGATCAGAAAACCCGCTCATTTTAATTAAACAATTTCTAGCAACCTTTGCGACAGGCACTATAGGTAAAATATTATTTACGGCTGATTCCGCAGGTAGACGAGAAAATCTTTTAGGACTATTGCGCGATAACGGATATTCACCCAAAACTTATGATAGTTGGCAAGCATTTATAGAAACCGCACCATCTCGTGAGCTTGAGATTAGTATCACTATAGCACCTATGGATAGTGGGCTATGGCTAAAGAATGATGATCTCTCTTTAGCCATTATTCCTGAAAGCATGCTTTTTGGGCAGCAAACCCAACAAAAACGTCGCCGCCTAAAACCGACCCGCGATGCCGATGCAATCATACGCAACCTAACCGATCTTAGTGAAGGTGACCCCGTCGTACATGAAGAACACGGTGTTGGCCGATTTATGGGCATGCAAAAACTCACCACAGGTGGTATTGAACAAGAGTTTATTAATTTAGAATATGCCAAAGGTTCTAAATTATACGTACCCGTCACTTCGCTACATTTAATCAGCCGATATACGGGAGCAAGTTCCGAACATGCGCCACTTCACACACTTGGTACTGATCACTGGGATAAAGTTCGTAAAAAAGCGGCACAAAAAGCCCATGATATTGCAGCGGAGTTACTCGAGATTCATGCCCGACGTGCTGCACAAAAAGGTCACGCTTTCCCGTTCAATGAACTTGAATATAATGCATTCGCAGACTCATTCCCGTTTGAAGAAACACCCGACCAAGCAGCCGCTATTGGCACAGTTATAAAAGATATGACTTCAGAGCGTCCAATGGATCGTGTCACCTGTGGTGATGTTGGTTTTGGTAAAACTGAAGTTGCCATGAGAGCCGCATTTGTTGCCGCTAATGCTGGAAAACAAGTTGCCATAATTGCTCCAACAACGTTATTAGTACAACAACATGCTAAGAATTTTCAAGACCGCTTTGCTGATTGGCCCTTTAAAATTTCGTCGCTTTCACGTTTTAAAACACCTAAAGAAACACGCGAAACACTCGCAAACATGGCCTCAGGTAACGTTGACATAGTAATAGGCACACATAAACTCTTACAGAAAGATATAAAATTTAAAGACCTTGGATTAGTGATTATTGATGAAGAGCATCGTTTTGGTGTCCGTCATAAAGAACAACTCAAAAAAATGCGTACCAATGTCGATATGCTTACTTTAACCGCCACACCAATCCCACGTACCTTAAACATGTCACTAGCTGGTTTGCGTGATTTATCCATTATAGCTACTCCACCAACACAACGTCATGCTATTAAAACCTTTGTCACTGAATGGGACAAAACAATGATACAAGAAGCCTGCGCGCGTGAGCTTTCTCGTGGTGGACAAATTTATTTTTTACATAATGAAGTGAAATCAATTCAAAAAATGGCAGAGGATTTACAAGAAATTCTACCCGATACCAAAGTTCGCTTTGGTCACGGACAAATGCCAGAGAAAGAGCTGGAAGGGTTAATGAATGATTTTGCTCATCAGCGCTTTCAGATACTTGTTGCCACCACCATTATAGAAAGCGGAATCGATGTACCCAATGCCAATACCATAATCATCAATCGTGCAGATAAACTAGGCTTGGCCCAACTTCACCAGATTCGTGGGCGCGTGGGTCGTTCACATCATAAGGCTTATGCATATTTACTAGTACCGAGCAAAAAAACACTCTCAGGTGATGCTAAAAAACGTCTTGAAGCAATCGAATCATTAGAAGATTTAGGGGTAGGATTTACCCTAGCCTCACATGATTTAGAGATACGTGGTGCAGGTGAATTATTAGGAGATGACCAAAGCGGACAGATACAAGAAATCGGCTTTAATATGTATAATGACTTACTTGAGCGAGCCGTAAAAGCACTCAAATCAGGAAACCTACCAACACTGGATTCGCAAGAAACCCGTACCTCTGTAGATCTTGGTGTCGTTACATTAATACCAGATGACTACCTGCCCGACGTACATAACCGCTTAATCATGTACAAACGCATCGCCAGTGCAAAAGATGGCAATGCGTTACGAGAACTACGTGTCGAGATGATCGATCGCTTTGGGTTATTGCCTGACGAAGTTGTTAACCTTTTTGAAGCCACACGCTTAAAACAAATCGCTCAAGAATTAGGAATAGTAAAGCTCGATATGGGAGAAGAAGGTGGACGTATACACTTCAATGATAAACCCAATATAGACCCAATGAAAATTCTTGCGCTAGTACAAAAACGTCCGTGGGAGTTTAAGATCAAAGGTCAAGACAAGATACATTTTGAATACGAAACTATGGATACGCTAGATCAACGCGTGCAGTGGATAAAACGTTTCTTTAAAGATATTGAGCTAGGAAAAGACTGATCAAAACTAATAATTTGTCACCCCCCCTGTTTTTAGTGTTTTTGTAAAGGAAAGCCTTGTATCTCCAAAAGGAACTTTGAATAAGAAACTTACTTGTGAATGTTGGTAATTACAAAAGCCGCAAAAACTAGGGGGGTGACAAACTAGGTTATTCAAAGCTTTCTTACTAGCTTCAGTACTGACAAAGTACGATCACGAACTTCTTTAAGCAGTATAGGATCATCAATTAGTGATTTTTGATAAGACGGTATCAAGGATTTAATTTTTTCTTGCCAACCATTTTCATCATATTGATCTTTAAAGCAATTCTCAAGTATTTCAACCATGGTTTTAACCGTGATGGATGCTCCTGGAGATGCTCCCAGCAAGGCTGCAAGCGTACCATCAGCTGATGAGACAACCTCAGTCCCAAACTCTAAAGTTCCACCTTGATCCTCGCATTTCTTAATAATTTGTACACGCTGCCCTGCTGATGCCAGTGTCCAATCATCCTCTTGTGCATCCGGAAAATAATTACGCAATGACTTCACACGCTCTGAATGACTTTGCATTGATTCACTGATTAGATAACGCGTTAAATCTACATTGCGTAAACCAACCATTGTCATCGGTTTAATATTGTCAAAGTTAGTCGCTTTGATTAAATCAAAGTTAGATCCATATTTTAAAAACTTAGTAGTAAAGCCAGCAAAAGGCCCAAACAATAATGCCTTATTTGGAATACCACTAGGCTTATCACTGGGTTTATCAGAGCTATCATCTGAAGACAGTACACGTGTATCAAGATGAGGTACCGACATGGGCGGTGCACCAACAGCCGCCTTACCGTACACTTTTGCCATATGTTTATTAACAATATCTGGCTTATCGCATATCAACCATTGTCCACTTACAGGAAAACCCGCATAACCATCACATTCTGGAATATTAGATTTTTGCAATAAAGGAAGCGCGCCTCCGCCCACACCTAAAAATACAAACTTAGTATTGATGGTAATTTTCGATCCACTTTTTCGGTCACGCATTAATACGTCCCACGTACCATCGTCTTGTTTATTCAAATTATCAACTTGGGTGTTAAGGCAAAGCTGAAAACCATCTTGTTTGACTAAATAATCAGTCATACTCTTTGCTATCTGACCAAAATTTACATCTGACCCATACGCGACTCGTGTCGCTGCCACTTTGTCACTTGAATTACGGTTTTCCATAACCAAAGGTAACCATTTACGAATTACATCAGGATCATCAGAGAACTCTATTGCCGAAAATTGATGTTGTTCACTTAACAAGTCATAGCGTTTTCGCAAAAAATCAACATTATCATCCCCCCAAACAAAACTTTGATGAGGAATAGGATTGATAAATTTAGCGGGTTCAGGAAGTATATTTTTTTCAACAAGTGACGACCAAAATTGTAAGCTGATTTCAAAAGCTGCATTAATTTCTAATGCTTTACTAATATCTATACTTCCGTCTTCCGCCTGCGGCGTGTAGTTGAGTTCACAATATCCTGCATGGCCAGTACCAGCATTATTTAAAACATCAGTACTTTCCATAGCCACTTGATCTAGGCGCTCTACCATGGTGATGTTTAATGATGGATCGAGTTGATTTAATAAGGTGCCCAAACAAGTGCTCATCGCCCCTGCTCCTATTAAAACGACATCTGTTGTTTGCTTGTTCATATCTTACTCAAAACTAAATGCTATTGTTTGAATAGGATTGTATAGGTAACTCATAGTAAAAAGTGAAGTTTGATAAAAATTCATTCTTATTATTGAAAGTATCATGTGCCTTGATCAGTGTTTCCTTAACACACAACTCGCGTAATGCTTCCCTACTCTTTGTGTTAGCTGTAGAATCCCCTCATCTATTTTTTAACGAGAGTTCATCATGGGAAGAGCCTACCAAAACCGTAAAGAATCAATGGCTAAAACGTCTGATATGAAGGCGAAAGTTTATAGTAAATACGGTCGTGAGATTTATGTCGTTGCCAAAGCAGGTGGTTTTGACCCTGAAGGAAACTTGGCACTACGTAGCTTGATTGATAAAGCAAAAAAAGACCAAGTACCTGCACATGTCATCGAAAAAGCGATTGAAAAAGCCAAAGGCGGTGGTGGCGAAGATTTTGCCCCTGCACTTTATGAAGGTTTCGGCCCTGGTGGTTGTATGGTGTTGGTTGAATGTTTAACCGATAATCCAAACCGTACTTTTGGCGATGTACGCCTATGTTTTACAAAAAACAAATGTAAGTTAGGCACACCTGGCACCGTTAAGCATTTATTTGATCATTCAGCTATTTTTGTATTTAAAGGTGATGATGAAGATACTGCACTAGAAGCGCTAATGGAAGCTGATGTTGATGTTAGCGATATTGAAAGTGAAGATGGCATGATTACGGTATTTGCACCCAATACCGAATATGGAAACGCTAAGCAGGCATTGTTAGGAGCATTCCCTGATATTGAATTTGAAGTGGATGAGATTCAATACCTCGCACAAAATACAGCGCCATTAAGCAGTGATGAAGATAAGGAAATGTTCGATAACTTACTAGAATCGTTAAATGATAATGATGATGTACAGAATGTTTATCACAGCGTTGAAGCTTAAATATTCATAGTTAAACTTTTCGTAGTTTACATTCCAAAAAGGCGTACTTAAAATCATCTAAGTACGCCTTTTTTACTTAGGAGACGGTGGCATTGCCTCAAATGTGGGTAGAGATTCATCCATAAAATCCCAATCGGGCTTTCTCTTGTTGTATACGATAGCACCTGGTTTGAACCATGAATTGTCATCAACACAACCTACGGCTATCCCCATTATTGTTGTCAGCTTATTGTTTGTTCCAAATAATCGGCTACCACAGTCAGTGCAAAAATGGCGGGTAACCTCATCACCACTGTCTGCGTCTGTCGTATACGAGCTTGTTTCACCCTCAATCGTCACATCATCTTTTACAAAGAATGCCAAAGACATATGCCCTGTCCCTGATGAACGTTGACAATAATCACAATGACACTGTGCCATACGGAGTGGCTTACTGGCGATACTGTATGTTACTTTTCCACACAAACATCGACCTGTAGCAAATGGTTTATCTGACATTTTGATCTCCTATAACTGTAGATAATATCAAGAGTATAGAAGTTAATCTGGACTACAACAGGCAGAACCAATTAATTGTGCTTGTGGGCAGGGGTAATCACCATAACTACAGTAGACGCAGCACTCACCTTTTTTTGTCTTGATTACTTTCTCACATGATGGGCAACGATAGCTGTATTGACAAGTGTTCTCTAGCATTAGCTCTTCATATTTATGATTACAGTTTGGACAAGTTAATACAGATTCAGTAATCATTGGTATAATCCTATTTTCATATTTGTAAACATAATAAGTGAAACACTCTAAAAAATATCGCCGCTATCCATTTAAACGCCATTTAAAACGAAAACTTAGAAAAATAGCCTTTATGATTATAATCGCTGCTCTGGTTGGTGGTACAAGGTATTACGGAAAATATTACAATAATGATCAGTTAAAAAAACCTCCAGAAACAGCGACACATAAATGACAAGGTAACAGATTCTGATCATGACTGCTTTAACTCAAATTATTAATCATATTCGATTTCCTATTGAAAATGCAGAACAAGCCCAGCGTCTCTTTCACGGTCGTGGACATGCTTACGATGGGTTACATCACATTACAATTGACTGGCTTCCTCCGGTGGTACTATTGACCCTTTTTGCTCCAGAAAAGTACTCATCTATCGAAAGCCTAACAGTTGAACTTCTGCAAAAAATACCTAACTGTAACAACATTCAACTTCAACATCGATATAAGTTACAAGGACCAATTGAGATGCTCTATGGTGATAAGCTTGATAGTTTGCTCATAGAAGAGAATAAACTAAAATATCAACTCCAACTCGGCAAGTCTCGAAATACTGGTATATTTTTAGATATGAAAAACGGGCGTAGATGGATACAAGAACATAGTGAAAATCAACGTATTCTCAATCTATTTTCTTACACCTGTGGATTTTCTGTTGCTGCTCTTGCAGGTGGTGCTAAGTTTGTACTAAATGTTGATATGAGTAGCCCTGCACTTAATGTGGGGCGAATAAATCATCGTTTAAATAAACACGATTTGAACAAAGTCAAATTTGAGAAGCTGAATATCTTTAAATCATTTGGTCGTTTAAAAAAACGAGGCCCTTTTGACCTTCTAATCTGTGACCCTCCCACCTTGCAAAAAGGCAGTGTTGATATTGCAAAGGATTATCCTAAAATACTACGTCGCTTAAACGAGTTTATGGCCCCTAGTAGCACACTGATTCTTTGCCTAAATGCCCCAGAATTAGATAAAAACTTCTTAATCGATAATATACAAAAATATGCCTCTGAATATCATTTTGTTGAAGAGATCAAACCTCCGACAGTTTATGCTGAAGCACAAGGAAAAGGTTTAAAGGTACTAGTCTTTAAAAACTAATTCTAGCGGCGCTTGTTGCATCGCTCACGCATAAAACACTAGTACAAATATACTAGTGCGTAGCATAGAAAATTGATGTTAAATCAAACTTAGGATCGGAAATAACATGCCGATGCAATGTCATATTGCTATTAATGGTATCTAGAATACCTATCCTTTGAAGAATAAACATATCGGCGCGGTTCTTATTTGTAGATACTGTTTTAGCTGGAATCGTTTTAACAGGCTGCTAATTATCAGTCGACTATTTGGTATAGGAATAAAAAATGGATAATAACCATCGTACACTAGAATTTTTAAGTAAGAATTATCACCCTTTCACCCATTTTACTGATGATATGCTAGCAAAAGCAGATAGTGGTTTACGCATCTTCAATATCAAGGCAGGGGAAAGCTTTTCACTACAGTCCTGTAGTCCAGAAGATATGCTCTATATCACCGAAGGTACCGCTAATATCACCTTTGCGAATGATGATTCACATACCATCACATTTAAGGCAAATGACAAAGAAGCCGTTCGTTTCTCATTTGATCAATCTCCCATAAAAATAACCAGTGATGTAAATGCGACTATTTGTCATGCCAACAATGCTTTGGTGAATGATTTTATCTCATTACAAGAAATCTCAAACTCATCATCTGTCGATAATAAAGTTTCTTTCATGCAACGCCTAATGTTTTTAAAAACAACGCGAGTTTTCCAATTACTACCACTTGATGTTGTAGAAGAAGCGGCTCACCGCTGTGAAGAAATTGATGTCAAAAAAGAACAAGAAGTTATTCGGCAAGACATGAAAGGTGATAATTTTTATATCATCCTTGAAGGTGAAGCCGAAGTTTGGCGCGAAGAGTTAGAAGATGACGAACCGCAGATGGTAGCCTTACTCGGCATTGGTGATGCCTTTGGTGAAGAAGCATTAATTACCGGAGGAGCACGTAATGCGACCGTGAAGATGACAACAGATGGCCGTTTATTACAATTATCAAAAGAAGACTTTGAAAAATTAGTCTCCGCACCAGCTCTTCGCTCAGTCACAGCAGAGGTTGCAAAAGCCATGATAGCTGATGGCGCTGAAATTATTGATGTTCGTTTTGAAGAGGAATATGAAGAAAGCTTTATTCCTGGTTCTGTACTTATGCCTTTACCAGAACTACGCTCACATATCCCCAAACTCGATGAAAATAAGGAATATCTTATTCTCTGTGCTGCTGGTATTCGTGCAGCAGCCGCAACCTTGTTACTCAGACAAAAGAATATTAAAGCACGTTATATTGAAGGTGGTATTAAACATTGGCCATTCAAAACTGCTGATAGTTTAGATCTTGAGTTAATACTTTTTGATTTTTGCCCTTATGCTCAACGAGGGGTCATATCATTACAACAAAATAAAATACCTCACAAATTAACCTATCTAGACCCTGATAACTTGCCTGACTGGTTTGCTGATGTTTCTCCGTTTGGAAAAGTACCCATCTTACGTGTAGATGGTAAAACTACTATCTTTGAATCATCTGTTATAAATGAGTTGATAGCACTGGTTTCAACTACACAAATGTTACCTGCTGACCCCGTTGAACGCAGTGTCTGTAGAAGCTGGACAGAATTTGGCTCTACCCTACTCGGGCAAGTCACTGGCATGTTAGGTGTAGCAGACGAAGATGAATTTATATCTAAAAGAGATGACTTTAATATAAACCTGCAAAGGCTTGAAGAGCAACTCGAAGGTCGTGGACCCTACTTTACAGGCAATGATTTCTCGCTAGTTGATTCAACCTATGCTCCTCTCTTTATGCGTATGAGGCACTTAAATAAAAATGTACCGTTATATAATGAGAATGATTTCCCATTAATCACGCAATGGGCAGATAAACTCTTAGCACTCGATTCTGTCTCAAACTCTTCACCTGAAAACTTTGATAATATTTATGACAGATTTATTCAAAGACGTGGAAAGGATGGCTGGTTAGGCAGAAGATGCGCCCCAATCTAGAGGACAGTATTGCTTTATAATATTACAATTAATATTTGTCACCCCCCCTGTTTTTGCCACTTTTGTAATATACAAAAGTGGCAAAAACAGGGGGGTGACAAATTTATGATAGCCTATTACAACAAAGATTATTTTCTAACCTTTGTTACTATTGATTTTTTAATTTGGTACTCATCACCCTCTGTTGCTACATACACTTTACAATCTGGATTAGTTTTCTTCATCCATACACGTGATTCCTGTTTTATCTGATCAAGTTGATCATCCGTACGTGATGGATCGTGATGAAATAATACTAGATTTGAAACATTGGCATCAACTGCAAGTTGTAAAGCCTGTGAAATAAGTGAATGACCCCACCCATGAATTTTTTCAAGTTCATGGTCATAATACATCGCATCATGAATTAAAAAGTCAACACCACCTAAAAAATCAACCCATTCTCCATAACTAGTTTGTGGAGTATCAGGTGGGTCTAATTCATTATCTGTCACATATGCCATACTGCCCTGTGGTGTTTCTAAACGATAAGCTGATCCACCACCAGGGTGATTAAGTGATTGTGTTTTTATAGTTGTGTCACCAATACAGAGACAATTCTCACTCATTGAAAGTACATTAACCGTTGCTTCTAATTTATCACTTGGTACAGGAAAGTGAGGATCAGTCATTTGGGTTAGAACCGAATGTGCATTCAAATCACCCAAATGAGCGGCTAACAAATTTATTGTCTGATTTTTATCATAGGCGGGTAAAAAGAACGGGAAACCTTGAATATGATCCCAGTGGTAGTGACTAAAGAGTAAATTTAGTTCATTGAAATTTGCCTGGCTTGCTAACTCTTCACCTAACTTTTTGATACCCGTGCCTGCATCAAATATAAACACTGATTGATTATCATCTTTTACATAAACACAGGAGGTGTTTCCACCATAGCGAACGGTATCATTACCTGGTGTGGCAATTGAACCTCGTACGCCATAAAACTTTATTTTCATTGTTGTTGGTTTCCTTGTTTATAAGTCTTTTCCAGCACCTCATCTAGCTTGTTCACATCTACTGCGCAATAAATACCCCTTCAATATGATTAGCAGGAACTGCATTCTCAGAAAGACCAAATGAGCCAATCACAGCATCAGCATTAGTCCCTACCAAATCTCCTGCAATAAAGCCACTTGCATCACGAGGTAGACTTGGTGTTGATATATTAGAATCAACAACACTTGCACCATTTAAGTTTAAATCAAGATCTCCAGCTATTATTGCGCCATCAAAAACTGCTACCCATTTATCATTGGGTGTAAATGCTTCTAATACACCATTTGTAACATTCCCTGTAGCAAAATTTACATCCATTTGTATATTCAAATTACTCACAGCACCTAGTGAACTGGTCGTTAAATCATGTGTATTGGTGTAAGTGAATGAACCTGCTGATGGTACTTCAGTTAAAGGATCACTGGGCGTATAAACTGCCCAAACTAAACCATCTAAATTTGGATTACTGGGATTAGCAGGTATAGTTGATGTTGAAAAATCAGTCCAATATCCCCAACTAACAGGGTATCCCCCCACCGATGTTTGATAGCTTGAGACTGCTCCACCATTAGCATTATTATATAAATCAAGCCCTACCTGAAAGGTAGGATTTTGTGTATTAATAGCACTAGACCTAGCTGATAGCTCTGTCGTTGGATTTGATTGATCAACCGTATAAGCACTGTAGTTATACGTAGGTACTGTAGTAGTGCCACTAACTGTACTTGGGGTCGCCTGCACTAAAGGCTGAACAACTAATGGCTTTGATCTTAATTGTCGTGATGCAAAATTTGTAGGCCTCTGTTGTGGGGCTATATTTGAACTATGCCCTGTAGCAAAGACATCAGGCACCTGCGGTAAACCTTTGCACTTACCCAGTCTATCAATAAATATAAACATATAAGGTTGAGAACGCCCTATCAGCATATTACAGCCATTGTTTAATCGCGCTCGCAAATGTATGACACCCTCCCATACTGCAACATACATCCCGCTGCGTACTATTTCAACTTCATAATCAGTACCGCGTATTCCAATAGTTGCTAACGGAGTACGTAATTCATAAGCCTTTTTATTACCTTTACCTATCGCACCCGTAATTGTTCTTAACCCTCCTGACAATAACTCTAAAAGGACGGAATTATTCTGATTATCTTTTTGATAGTGATAACTTTGTATTTGTAATACTGAGTTCTCTTGAAGCGATATGAGAGCTTTATCAATCATTCTAAATTGTGCACGAGCACCTTTACCGACACGAATTTCATCTTTCTCAAAAATTTCTGACCGACGTTTTAAAGTAATATTACCACTTGCCCGCTTACTGATTACACTCCCTCGCGTTAAGAGCGTTTTACCCGCTTTTTTGGTGGCCGATGTTTCTGTCGCTGCTACTATTGAGGTATTCAATAAAATGATCAAGATGACCAAAAAACCAAGAGCTAGCTGTCCTTCTTTAATCCCATTCATAGCGAACACCCACTTGAATTTCATTTCTTTTTGCATCATAAAGCTCGATATTACTGTTATTGCGGATGTGCCTTGCAGAAAATAAAATAGCCGTCTTATCACTTAATTGCCATTCATGAGCTGCTCTTAAGATAATGCGATCATCTTCTCGTTTATCAGGAAACAAAGCATAAGGTGCTTTGTGCTTATAATGTCGGTAATTCACATTCAGAAAAGTTTTATTTTTTTCATTCCAATCACGGGTTAATTTATAGCCTAGACCTGTAATATTACGGCTAAACTGCTTTCCTGCACTATCGTCAGCCCATTCAGAACCAATATTTAAGCTAATTTGATGTTGCAAGCTTCCACTATTCTTATCCCAACTTGTTCCAAGCAAAGTACGTTTACGATCACTTAAGGGAGTAAATTTATTAGTGTAATCTTCAACACTTATGGATACACTAGCGACCTTACCTGAACCTAAGGCTTTTCGTGCTATGACATCAACACCCAAGGTATTGCTGTATAAATTATCATTTAAAAATACAGGTCTATCCCTTACAACAAACTGATATTGGTTTTTTTTACGATTTAGCATCATGCCGGCCCGAATATCCATATCCGTAAAGTTGAATTCAGACTCTTTAAAATATTTTCGATGAGTTAAATTAGCACTAATAAAAGTATTCTTCTTTTTACTATTAATTTTTCTCCGCTTTATATGAAACTTAGCTTCGGCAAAACCGCTACCTTGCTTTACTGCTGAAGGATTTAATGTGACTACTCCAAATATGGGTAAATTTATATCACTACTATCGGTACCAAAGTTCATATTATCATCGTAACCAATTGAAAAAGAGGCTAATTTTTCAATAATTGATCTTTGTGCTATTTTATTACTTTTATTAAGTTCTGATATATATAGTAAAACTTTTTGCCTAACAATCGGAGGCGGAGAGAGATTTAAAACATCGTTAAATTCTTTAATAGCAGCTCGTTTATTATTAAGTTTTAAATATGCTCGCGCAAGTTCTAAACGGGGTCGTATCACCCTAGGCGTTGAAACTGTTACACGATCAAGAGCAAAAACAGCTTCGTTGATGTGTCCTGTTTTTAAAGCTGATAAACCGTATAGATAATCAAAACGTGGCTCTCCTTCATTTTGCGATCTTAGCTTTGTTGCCTGTATATAAGCAAGATTATAGTTTTTCTTGCTTATATACTTCTCTAATAAAGGATAAATATTTTGACCATAACTGGCAAATAAGGTTAACCCCCAAAATGCAATAACGACAAGTTTTAACGTTTTATTGATAGTTGGCATTTCTTATGGCTCAAAGCTTATTGAAATAGTTGCTGGTATAGACTCTCGACCGTATTTATCTATAACCATATATTCATAGCTACCATCAGCTGGGGTACTATAATTTGTATTACTGGCTCTTAAATAATATCCGAGACTAGAAGAGTTATTATATAAATTAAAAGTAAGCCCATTGCTTGTTTCATTTAGCTTTTTAAATATTATAAAATCATTTGTATCAACATCATAAGCCAAGGGATTAGGTGCAGTTTGAAGATAAACGTCGTGCCTCCTATTACTGTAGTTTAGTGGTGATACTGTAATTGTCTTACCTAAAGAAACAGGTGGATTATTTGTACTAGGTTCTACAATTTTAGTAATGGTTACTGCAATTACAGATGATGATGCCAAACCGTTTTGATCTATTGCTCTAAAACTGAAACTATTCAAATCTGCCACTGGGTAATTTGGCGTATAATAAACATAACCAGATGATATATAGGATGTATCAAGATCTCCTTTTGATGCATCAATTCCAGAAACAATCTGATAAGTCATATCAACATCATCACCATCAGGGTCTGTTGCTAATAAACTAATCCCAGAACCATAACCATTCCCTAGCACTTCAACACTATAATCACTGCCTGTAGGTGGGAGATTGGGTGGCAATGTTGTACTATCAGGATGCACTGTTACTGTCATTGTTACAGGGCCTGATAAATCATTACTTGTGGGATAATCATCTACAATTAATTTAAAAGTAAACGTGGTAATACTTGTTACTGGGGGTGCAACAAATGAAAATTTAGCTGGGTAGCTATTAGAATCTTCTACTATTGTTACAGATGGTTCAGAACCAGTGATCATTTGAGTCCAGTAGTAATTAGTTATCATATTTTCAAAATTACAACTTGTATCGGCCTCCCCTGATCCATTTAGATTTACCGTGCTACCTTGAACAACATCTCGATTAACGCCAGTGATAGCAATGGGTGGAGCTGTTATACAGGTCTCTGTAACTGTGACTTTTACCTCATCTACTAACGATGCAAAATTATCATTATCAATAACAATTAATTCAAAAAACAAATCTATCGAGGCTGCGCCTACAGCAATATCTGGTGCAATAAAACTTGGGCTTGCCGAATTTGCATTGGTTAAAGCAACAACTGGCAATGTTCCTGCCTTTTGCACCCAAGCATAACCTTCAACTGTACCGTCTGAATCATTTGA
>Ga0256840_1001795_pt1 | contig 19533 bp, 13 predicted proteins | sample 355202metaG_FD_185969 | JGI IMG/M metagenome (GOLD analysis project Ga0256840, IMG submission 185969) | Hydrothermal vent microbial communities from Mid Atlantic Ridge, Atlantic Ocean - 355-202 | ecosystem: Environmental > Aquatic > Marine > Hydrothermal vents | place: Atlantic Ocean: Mid...
ATTGGGTTTTACAGAACCTTTTTTGTCACTATACGACGTGCCATTTTGTGTCTTTGGTGTTGGTACAAAGTAGCTTAGGCTGCTACCTGATTTTGCAACGGATACATTACTCGGCAGTTTTTTATAAGTAATGGTATTGATTACTGATCCTGTCGTATCTGCTAGCGTTACCGTTTCACCTTTTGAGGATAAACTAAAGTTAGTGTGAAGTTCTTTTGCTTTAGTATTCTTTTTATCCGCCCAAACAAGTAGATACTGTTTAGCACCAAGTATTGTACCCGTAGGTATTTTCCACTTTTTGGCATTAGTGGCATCGTCACTTAAATAGTAGCCACTGATATTCATGCTTTGATTCGTGCCGTTGTATAGCTCAATCCAGTCAGAAAATGCGTAGTAGTCTGTGTCCATATTAATGGAAGTGTTGCCTGCTAGAACTTCATTTATAATGAGAGCAGCTGGCTGTATAACGGGTGGCGTGGTTACGCTTAATACACTGCTGCGCGTTGAATTGTTACCTGCTGCGTCAAAAGCACTGACTGTATAAGTGTAATCTGTTGAAGGGCGAACATTAGTATCGCTAAAGTTAGCTGTACTGCTTGTAGCTACTTGGATGTTATTACGATAAATTTTATAGCCTGTAACTGCTCTATTATCTGTTGATGCATTCCAGCGAATATCAACTTTATTTGTAGTTGCAGATGTTAATCGCACATTAGACGGTACGGTTGGAGCTTGGGTATCAATCGCTTGTGGAATTATGACTGATAGACTATTGCTTCTTGCTGAAATGTTATTAGCCGCATCAAATGCGCTTACTGTGTAGATGTAGGTGGTCGCAGGCATTACGTTGCTATCATTAAATGAAGCCTCTGAAACGGTACCAATTTGTATGCCATTACGGTAAACACGGTAGCCTGTTACAGCGGTATTATCTGTTGAAGCATTCCAACGAATTGATGCGCGAGTAGCTGTTCTCGTGGTGCTGCGTAAATTTGCTGGTGTTGATGGGGCTTGAGTGTCTGTGCTTCCGCTTCCTGTTACTGTCCAGATGTGAGCAGCAGACCAATTCCCGATATTGGGTTTTACAAACCAAACAACTTGATCACCTACATTTAAACCATAATCATTAGGAATAAACGAACACATGCCTGATTGACAGTTTAACTGACTTGCTGTTCGTGAATACTCTCGCCAGCTGGTACCATTTTGTCTTTCGATGCCGAAGGTGTAAGAGCTGGCACCATTGATAGGTGACCATGTGAAAGGCGTTAGTGTTGTTGTGCCTCCGTTATTTTCTGTTGTAACCACTAGACTACTGCTGTTAGCTGATAAATTATTAGCGGCATCAAACGCGCGTATGGTATAGGTATAACGCGTTGAAGGGCTTAAGTTGCTATCATTAAAATTTGTCGCTGTAGTGGTTCCAATCTGGGAGCCATTGCGATAAATTCGGTAGCCAGTAACAGCAATATTATCTGTTGAGGCATTCCAGCGAATTGAGGTAGTGCTAGACGTTGCTGCTGTTTTTCTTAAAGACGTAGGGATCGAAGGGGCTTGAGTATCACCACCGCCATTGCTCGCCGTAACCGTGAAATTAACCCCATTTGACCAGCTGCCTGCTGTAGGTCGAATCCACCAAGTGTATTTTTCACCTGCTGTAAAGTTATAACTAGGCGTAAAAGCACAGTTTGCTGCTTGACAGTTAACGGTGCTAAATGATGTCCAGTTTGTACCTGATTGTGTTTCGAAACCAAGCTCATAGCTTGAAGCTGAGCCGACTTTCGGCCATTTAAAGCTAGGTTTTAAGGTGCCTGTATCTCCCACTGGAGTATAAGCGCCACTTGGAGGTGGTGTTGTATTGATAACCTTAAAAACATGAGCGCTTGACCATTCTTGCCACGTACCGTTTATTTCACCACGTACCCACCAAACTCTTTGATCGCCGATGTTAAAGGTATGATCAGTAGGTTTGTATGAACAAGTATCTCCAGAAGCACAACCTGCACCTGCTGCTGCCACCGTATACTCACGCCAAATAGTACCGTTAGTATCTTGGTAGCCAAAGTTGTAACGGGTAGCAAGTTGACCAGCGGATGTATACGCTTGCCAGGTGAAAGTAGGCGTTCGGTCATTGGTATCACCAAGCGGTGAGAAATTGTTTGATACAGCAACGTTTGCCCACTTAAACTGAGGGCGGGAAGTTGGATTTTCTGTTGTTTTATTATTTGACCCGCCACAAGCTGTTAAGCTTATAGTTGTTATTGTTAGTAATGAGTAAAGCGAAAATTTATTGTATCGAGACATACCAAAATCCTAATTAATTGATCTTGGTATTGTATTTAAGGGATAGAAGCGAGACTGCTCCGATTATCTTAAATCAGGTGGCTCTGGGCTAAATTTGCCTTAAAAGTGACCTTCTGTCAGGAAAGGGATAAACCCCTAATCCCCAGATAGAAAACGCGATGATAGCACAAGCCTTTGATTTCATAGAATATCCCAAAAATACTCGATTAACCTACGGGTATTACGAAAGCCTACTTCAGTACGCAAAAGAGAAAAAGCAGAAATGACTATTTTTCGAATATGCTATGAAAACAACGTTTTGCACTCTCATTCGCGTTTCTATCTGGGGGTTAGGGAACGCGTTAGTGCATCACAATCGCTTTATTATTTCGTGATAAGATTTTAACTTTGTCGCCTTTTTTAAAAACCTCTTTAGTATCTTGAGTAACCACAACGAGTTCACCAAATTCTTTTTTGATAATAATTTCTTGCACTGTTTTGGGTTTGTTTTCGCTAAATAGTCGAGTCAGTGTTGCCACATCAACCGTGCCGTAAATGCCAGTTCCACCGCTGCCCACATTAACCCCTATATTGCCGGTTGAGCGGGGTGCTTCATTGGACGTTGGTTTAATTGAAATATTTTTAACGGATACTACCGTACCAAAGTCAACTTTTTTTAGTGTACCCAGTTGGATATTAGTGTTGTCATTGCGTGCTGTTTTATTACTACTTGAACAAGCAACTAAGCTACTCATTGTTACGATTAGAATTAAGGCTGCTGGTATTTTCATGTGATTTCCCCCAAACAATTTAAATAAGAAATATCATCAGGCTGAGTTTGAGATTGCTGCGCGAGCCAGATCATTTCCACAAGGCATTCCATCATGGCATGCTCTGCATCGGATACGCCCTTTAGAGCCACCAAACGTTGATAAAGTTCAGTGATTCCGTGGGGTTGATTAACGCTGACTTGCTCACGTATTCCTAAATGCATGCCAAGGTGTAAAAAAGGGTTTGTATCACCCATTTCGGGTAAATAATTCGCCCCTACGCTGGCTTCTTTATTTTCGATTATTTGGTGATATTCAGGGTGTTCTTTTATAACCGCTGCTATTTGTTGCTCTAGCTCTGTGAGTGGCTTTTGCTCAAGGTGTTTTTGCCAGGTGTCGCAATAGAATTGGCGTAATTTTTCTTTTTCATCGGTGAACATAGTTTACCCAATAAGTTAGTTAAAGTGAGACAAAGAGAAGGTGTTGATTTTAGTGTATAGGGCATTAAACCTTAGTGCTAGTTGATTTTAACCATGTGTTTAAGTTATCTGTAACCTTATCAATAACACGCTGGCGAGCCTCAACCGCTGCCCATGCAATATGTGGTGTGACGATTAAATTAGGAATATCTTTGGCTAACAATGGGTGATCGGCAGGGGGCGGCTCTTGGTCTAAAACATCAATCCCAGCACCAGCAATCTCTTTAGCGCGTAAAGCATCGGCTAGAGCTTGGTTATCAATAACAGCACCGCGTGAGGTGTTAATAATTAAAGCTGTTTGCTTCATTCGTTTAAACTCAGCCGTGCTAATTAAATCTTTCGTTTCGGGGGTAAGTGGGCAATGAATACTTAATACATCGACCTGTGGTAGTAAGTCATTAAGCAGTAAACGACCTTTCTTTGCGGTGTTTGAACCGACACGTTCGGCAATTAAGATATTCATACCAAATGCTAGTGCTAACTTCTCAACACCTTTGGCAAGATTGCCGTAACCAATTAGTCCCAAGGTTTTCCCCGCAAGTTCTTGTATTGGGTATTTTAGGCTAGAGAACTGTCTGCTACGTGACCAGTCTCCGCTTTTTGTAAATTCGGAATAGGGGAATAGCTGGGTTGAGAGCGCAAGAATTAATGAAAAAGCATGCTGTGAAACCGCGCCAGTGCAATAGTCTGTTACGTTGTTATAAGTAATGCCGTTGGCATCACAAGTGGCTTGGTCGATATTATCCATGCCAGTGGCGGTAAGTAGAATGAGTTTTAGCTTGGGGAGTTTTTCAAGTAAGGCTTTGTCAAAAACGACTTTATTGGCGATAGCGATCGTTGCATTTTCTAGTCGCTCAAGGCGTTGTTCGCTACTGGTTTTGTCATAACGATCCCATGAGTCGAGCAGAACAATGAGATTATCAAGGTTAAGATCACCGGGGTTGAAGCTTTTTTCGTCAAGAATAACGGCATGGTTGCTCATAAATTTTTCTCTTTAAAGTCACATAAATCACTAATTAAGCAAGCCGCACATTTCGGGGTGCGCGCTACACAAGTATAACGCCCATGCAAAATTAGCCAATGGTGCGCATCGACCATAAACTCTTTGGGAATAAATCGCAGTAACTTTTTCTCAACTTCAACCACATTTTTACCCCTGGCGATACCGGTACGATTTGAAACACGAAAAATATGGGTATCAACTGCCATTGTTGGGTGTCCAAAAGCTGTGTTTAACACCACATTGGCTGTTTTTCGCCCAACGCCGGGCAGGGCTTCTAAAGCTACACGGCCTTCGGGTACTTGTGAATCATGCAAGTCGATCAGCATTTTGCAGGCGGCAATGATATTTTTAGCTTTATTATTATAGAGACCGATGGTTTTTATATAGTCCTTTAAACCTTCAACGCCAAGTGCATAAATAGCTGCTGGCGTATTGGCGATTGGGAATAGTTTGTCTGTAGCTTTGTTAACGCCTTTATCAGTAGATTGAGCGGATAAGGTGACTGCTACTAATAACTCAAACGGGCTGGAGTAATTAAGTTCCGTTTTAGGGTGTGGGTTATCTTCTCGCCAGCGACGAAATATTTCAAAGCGTTTTTCTTTATTCATGTGGATATATTACATCAGTTAGATCGTTTTTTTGAGATACTTTCTGTTGACACCCCATGCTACAATCACTATATTATCGCACCTTGGATTTGTTAAGGAATCTCTGAATAACCTAGCTGAATTCTGGCAACGCTAAGTTTTCAAGTTCGAGGCATTTGTTTTTTGCATAGTTATTCTATGGTAAAAACAAATAACGAAGAAATTGGAGACTTGGCTAAGCCCCGTAGGGCGAGCTTACAAGGCATCAATTCCGTTGTTGTGATTTTTTGCGAAGGGGGCGACCATTCTCAAAAAATACGCCTAGGACTTGATGCCTTGTAAACTCGCAGAATCCAACTAGGTTATTCAGAGATTCCTTAAGAATCCTTCGGCTACATAGCTCAGTTGGTTAGAGCACATCACTCATAATGATGGGGTCCCAAGTTCGAATCTCGGTGTAGCCACCATATTTTTTAAAAAGGTCACATGAAAATGTGGCCTTTTTTTGTTTATTAAACAGTCACTTTTTAAAAGCTTATGCAACAACCCCGAAAACAGTGCTTTTCAGGGTAGTTTTAATAAACTTTTCAGTTTATGATGCCACTTTAGTTTGTTTGATTATACAGAGGTTTCTGAGTGAAATTATCAGGCGCAGAGATATTTACAGCGTGTCTTAAGGCAGAAAATGTCGATACCATTTTTGGTTACCCAGGTGGTGCTGTTTTATTCCTTTATGATGAGCTTTATAAAGCGGAAGATCGCGGTGATATTCGTCATATTTTAGCACGTCATGAACAAGGCGCTTTGCATGGTGCAGAAGGCTATGCAAAATCGACGGATAAGCCCGGTGTGGCGATTGTAACATCAGGTCCTGGCGCAACTAATGCCGTTACAGGTATTGCCGATGCGTATATGGATTCTGTGCCATTAGTCGTAATCACAGGGCAAGTCCCGCGTGCGTTAATTGGCAATGATTCTTTTCAAGAGATTGATATTGTCGGTATCACTCGTCCTTGTGTGAAACACAACTTTTTAGTTACCAGTATTGAAGATATTGCACCGACGATGAAAAAAGCATTTCATCTAGCAACCTCAGGTCGTCCCGGGCCGGTTTTGGTTGATATTCCTAAAGACCTAACGAATGGTGTGGATAAAATCACGTTTGATTACCCTAAGACGGTTGATATGCGTTCTTATCAACCGACCATTAAAGGCAATAAAAAGCAAATTAAAACCGCTTTAAAAATGATTGCTGAAGCTAAAAAACCTATTTTGTATGCGGGCGGCGGTGTGGTGTCATCAAAAGCACATGCTGAGTTAACTCAATTCGGGCAACTGTTTAACTTTCCTGTTACTAATACCTTAATGGGTTTGGGTACTTATCCATCAAACGATAAACAATACATCGGCATGCTCGGCATGCACGGTACTTTTGAAGCTAATCGCACCATGCATAATGCAGACTTAATCATCGCAGTTGGGGCGCGTTTTGATGATCGAGTAACCGGTGATTTGAAAAAATTCTCACCTTACGCCAAAGTGATTCATATTGATATTGACCCAGCAACAATTTCAAAAAATGTTAAAGCGCATAACCCTATTGTAGGTGATGTTAAAGAGGTGCTTACCTCGCTCTTTGCCATCATGAAAGAACAAAAAATCAAGCCAGATTTATCCGCTTACGATGCTTGGTGGAAAGAAATTAAAACTTGGCAAGCGGTGAATTGCCTAAACTATGATCAAGATGATGAAACTATCAAAGCACAGTTTGTGGTTGAAAAGCTTTGGGAGGTCACTAAAGGCGATGCCTATGTCGCATCTGATGTGGGCCAACACCAAATGTTTGCCGCCCAATATTATAAGTTTAACCAGCCGAATCGCTGGATAAATTCGGGTGGCTTAGGCACAATGGGTTTTGGTTTGCCAGCAGCCATGGGTATTCAACTGGCTCACCCGGATGAAACTGTCACATGTATTACAGGCGACGGCAGTATTCAGATGTGTATTCAAGAATTGGGAACCTGTAAACAATATGGTTTACCTCTTAATATTATTAACCTCAATAATGGTTATTTGGGCATGGTGCGTCAGTGGCAGGAGTTCTTTTATGAAGAGCGTTATGCAATGACTTACAATCAATCGTTGCCTGATTTTGTCAAACTAGCAGAAGCTTATGGGCATGTGGGCGCGCGTATTGAAAAGCCATCCGATGTTGAAGGCGCATTGCTGGAAGCGATTAAAGATACTAAACGCTTACATTTTCTTGATTTTGTCGTTGAAGAGCAAGGCAATGTTTACCCGATGATTCCTGCAGGTTACGGTCATGATGAAATGTATCTAAATAAACAAGATGCCATTGATGATATGCAAGGTAAGAAGAAGGGTGGGAAATAGCATGTTTAAGACAAGCACACGCTACAAAGAAAGCGCAAATCGTCATATTATTTCGATACTGATGGAAAACGAAACGGGCGCATTGTCACGAGTTTCTGGTCTATTCTCGCAACGTGGCTATAATATTGAGTCGTTAACGGTAGCTCCAACTGATGATGAAACGCTCTCAAGAATGACGCTAGTTACTCAAGGTAATGATGCATCCATTGAACAAATCGTGAAGCAATTAAACAAGCTGATTGATGTGGTTAAAGTTATGGAAATGTCAGATTATGCGCATATTGAACGTGAAATTATGTTCGTGAAAGTGGCAGCGACCAATATGGAATCTTGCGCATCCATTAAGCGAATGGCAGATATTTTTCGCGCCAATGTGATTGATGTAAAAAATAAAATGTACACTATTGAAATTACCGGTCGTCCCGATAAATTAGATGGCTTTCTTGAAACGATGGAAGATCATAAAATTATCGAAGTGGTACGATCAGGCGCAATGGGCATTACACGCGGTTCTAATGCATTAAAGATTTAAAGCTTGAACAAAAAAAGTGCAGACACAAATTGAATTATTTAAGAAATAAAGGATATATTAAAAATGAATATTTATTACGATAAAGATTGTGACCTATCTATCATCAAAGGTCTTAAAGTTGCCATTATCGGCTTTGGTTCGCAAGGCCATGCGCATGCAGCGAACCTAAAAGATTCTGGTGTTGATGTAACCGTTGGTTTACGTGCTGGTTCGCCATCAATTAAAAAAGCCGAAGAATTTGGTTTAAAAACAGCGGATGTACCAACAGCTGTAGCTGGTGCAGATGTTGTTATGATTTTAACACCCGATGAGTTCCAATCAGTTCTATACCGCGATGAAATTGAACCCAATATCAAGCAAGGCGCAACCCTCGCCTTTGCTCATGGTTTTGCAATTATCTACAATCAAGTCGTAGCGCGTAAAGACCTAAACGTCATTATGATTGCTCCAAAAGCACCAGGCCATACGGTACGTTCTGAATTTGTTCGTGGTGGCGGTGTGCCAGATTTAATCGCGGTTGATCAGGATGCAACAGGCAATGCTAAAGAGATTGCACTATCTTATGCTTCTGGCGTAGGTGGTGGTCGTACGGCGATTATCGAAACAACTTTCCGTGATGAGTGCGAAACTGATTTATTCGGTGAGCAAGCGGTATTATGTGGTGGTGCAGTAGAACTTGTCAAAGCAGGGTTTGAAACACTAACCGACGCAGGCTACCCACCAGAAATGGCATATTTTGAATGTTTGCACGAGCTAAAACTGATTGTTGATTTGATGTTTGAAGGCGGTATCGCAAACATGAACTACTCAATTTCAAACAATGCAGAATATGGTGAGTACGTAACCGGTCCTAAAGTCATTAACGATGAGTCACGTCGTGCGATGAAAGAAGCGTTGGAAAATATTCAGTCAGGCGAATATGCAAAACGCTTTATTTTGGAAGGGCAATCAAATTATGCATCAATGACGGGTTATCGTCGTAATAATGCAGAGCATGAAATTGAAATTGTCGGTGCTAAGTTGCGTAAAATGATGCCTTGGATAGCAGCGAATAAACTAGTAGATACGGACAAAAACTAACTTTTACTGGATTAGATCACTGCTAACTTTCGCCAGCTCTGCGTTGGGGAAAAGCACTTGCAGAAGCAAGCTTACTTTTACCCGCCTTGATCTGACAAAAGTTAGCAGCCATCTAAACCACTAAAAGAATAAATAACAAAGCCCTGTCATTGACTGGGCTTTGTTATTTAATTATGCGGGTTAATATAGGAGTCTGTCCGAGAACTGTAGCCGTAGCGAGAGAAAGTAATTTTTAGGCAGATTTTTTGGTCATTTACAGCGAATAGTTGTTCTATTCGATGAAAATTAGCAGAAAATCTGACAAAAATAGCTTTTTCGCAGTAGGCTAATCAGTTCTCGGACAGGCTCCTAGTGAAATGAGTCAATGGTTTTGATAAGATAATTATTATGAAATATGTAAAAAAGTATTACGGGGTTTATGACCTTAGTGGTGACCTGGTTTTTGTGGGTCGTACTCAGCTTGAAGTTGGTAATCATTTAGAGGTTAATGATGCAACGGTATTTCGTACGTTACGAGCTGGTCGGCGCAATGTGGCTAATCATATTGTGATTAAATACGATACAGAAAAAGCTGTCAAAAAATCAATCGAAGTAGAAAAAACCTTTCCAAAATTTAGAGACCCAGAAGATACACGCTTTAAGCGAATGTACCTTGCCTATGATCTTAATGCCGAACTGGATTTTGGCAAACCGATGTTTATGAATGAAATCACCAAAAAACTTGGTGTACATAAAGATACAGTATTAGATGGTGTCAATAAAAATCATTTGGCGAATAAACATATTATTCGTGTGGCGCGTTCGCAAACGGTTTACCCTAAAAAGCTTTCACCGCATTGTAAAGAATTCAAAGTGTATAAATACAATCGCCAAGGTGAATTAGTTGCTTGGTACACCACCATGTCGGTTGCATCGCGACTTACGGGAATCAAGTATGATGTGATTCGAAACTGTGTGATTAAACATGTTTCTACTCATGAAGAATTTTATTTTACTGATCACATCCCTTTGGTTGGTTTTAAAAAGATAACCGTAAAATTTAAAGCTAAGAAAGAACCACCTACTGTATATGTAAGCCATAATGGCAGCCGAGAAAAAATGACATTGAGTAAAGCTTGTACTTATATTGGTACGACCTATGTGACGTTGAAACGTAAGATCAATGAGGATCCACGATTGTTGTATAAGGGGTATCTGATTGAGCTGGTTTCTTAGGCTGGGTATTTAGAGAGAAAAAGAAGAGAGAAGAAGTTGTTTTTGAAGGCTCACCAATAGCCAAAAAGTATATCGCTACACCTTCCGCGGGAAGTGCTTGAAGCAGGGATGCGGTTAATAAACATTTGTAGTCATTAAATTCCAAGAAAATACTATGTCGGAGACGCCGCTATGAAGATGCCGCAGTAAGTCTCGATGTGGATTGAAGCGAGGGCAAAGAATAAAAACTACGCTGTAGAAACAAGTTCTCAGTGAAACCTTCATCGCACACGTCGGCCTAATCGAGCTTACCATTTGGAGAAGCGTCCAAATGGTAAGCTCGCTAACGACTCGCTATCGCTCGTTCTAATAATTGAGTTCACCATCCAGAAAACATTGGATGGGAAGCTCACTAAAATTCCAAAGAGACATTTCTGTGTACCGACAAACAAGCCGCAACGTCTTTAGCCTGATCATCTGTTAAACGTTTTTGTGAGCGTAATCCAATGGTGGTGCTTATGTTGGTTTGGTAGCTTTTTATTTCGTCGAGTAGACTAGCACGGGCTTTTTTACGCCAAAGTATATCTGCTTGGTAAGCGCTGATTGCTTCTTGGTGGTAATTGAGTGCTTTGTCTTTGGCTTCGTCACTACGGTCTTTTTTGAGTGTGCGTCTGGCTTTGGCGAGTCTTCCTTTTATTTTTTCGGTGCCTTTTAAGTCGCTTATTTTACTTTCTAGAGCTTTTATTTTAGCGATTGCATCTGTAGTTTCGTTGTTAGTAATTATTTGTTTTAAGGCTCTTAACTCTTTGTCAAAGGTCTCTAATGCGGTGTTATCTTCGATTGTTTTTCGCAAGTCATTGATTGACTCATACGATGAATCCGCACTGTTGTAATATTGTCTGCGTGCTTTTTTAAGTGTGGCGCTGAGGTCTTTATAGGCCTTTCTTTTTTCTGTCCAGCCCTCAGGAATAGTTGATTCAAGTTTTTCTTTTTCGCTGATTAACTGTACCTTCTCATCGTCACTTTCTGCATGTTCTATTTTTTCACTGATTTTTGTAATGGCTGTGGTTAGTTGTTGTACTTGGTGTTGCAGGGGCTGGTAAGTCAGGCTGTAGTCGGTTAGCGCTTGTCTTTCAATTTTCACCGTATCGAGTTTTGTGAGTGCCGTTTCAGCATCGTTGATACTGTCAGCAAAGCTACTTTGTAAGTCCTTTGGTAGATAGGATACGTCTAATTTTTTGACTTTGAAAACAGCTGCTTTTACTGATTCGCCATTTGTTTCTATCTCATCCAAGGTGTAGTTTTCTAGGCAGCGCTGTAATTTGGGATTCATCGGAGGCGGCGCAGTATCGGATAATAAATGCGCTCGATTAGGTAAGTAGTTGACCAAGCTAGGGTTAAACCCGACGATGACTAGACCGACTAATTGCAATAGAATAAAGGCTGATGCGCCTTTGTAAATATCCATTGTTCTAACGACTTTGTCGGCGACACCGCGTAGGTAAAATAACGCAAAGCCAAATGGCGGGGTGAGGAAGGAGGTTTGAATATTTAGGCCGATCATTACACCTAGCCAGACTGCTGTAATGTTGGCTTCGGGGTTTGATAATAAAATAGGTGCAACTATAGGCACTACCACAACGGCAATTTCAATAAAGTCGAGGAAGAAGCCGAGTAGAAAAATAACCAGCATCACGACAATAAATTGCGCCCAAAACCCACCGGGCAAGCTGGTTAAAAATTCCTTAACAATTTCTTCGCCACCAAAACCACGAAATGCGGTGGTTAACATAGCAGCACCGAGTAGAATGATAAATACCATTGAGGTCATTTTAGCGGTATCAATCATCACATGCTTGAGGGTGTCATCAATGTTAATGACTCGCCAAGTACTCCAAGCCACGGCAATGAGTAAGAAAGCCACTGCAACCATTGCAAGCTTAATTCCTAACCATTGATCATCACTGGTGACATTTTTAATATTAAGGTCATAATTGTTGAGTAAAAAGCCGATAGCAATCAATGAAATGACAGCAATAATGGTTGGGATATAGGCTGTACTGTGTTTGCCCGTGTGCAGTCGGTAACTTGCCATAATCATTGCACCAATAGCACCAATTGCACCTGCTTGATTAACGGTGGCGACACCTAAAATGATAGAGCCAAGTACTACAAAAATCAGCGTGAGTGGTGGTATCAGTGCGAGAAAAATATTTAGCGCAAACTTGCGGTCATACTTACCATCGTAGGGAACAGGCGGCGCCATTTCTGGTTTAATCCAAGCGATGATTAAGATGTACAACATGTACAAACCGACCAGAATCATTCCTGGGATTAGTGCGCCCATGAACATATCACCAGCACTGGCAGAAACAACCTCAAAGCTGGAAGGCATGCTGAACTCGCCCGTTGCTTCTTTATATAACGCCTTGCGCATGGTGTTGGCTTGGTCGGCAGCGTTAGATAATTGATCCGCCAAAATAATTAATACAATCGACGGCGGGATGATTTGCCCAAGCGTACCCGAGGCGCAAATCGTGCCTGCCGCCAATGACTTAGAATAATTATTGCGCAACATGGCAGGTAATGAAATCAGTCCCATTGCGATAACCGTCGCCCCCACAATACCTGTGGTAGCCGCTAACAATGCGCCCACAAAAACGACCGAAATACCTAAGCCACCCGGTAAAGGGCCAAACAACTGCGCCATTGCCACTAATAAATCTTCGGCAATTTTTGAGCGTTGCAACATAATGCCCATAAAAATAAATAGAGGAATAGCGATTAAGGTGTCGCGTTCAACAATCCAGTAAAGGCTTCTAAAGTTGGTAACACCTGCGCTTAACCATTGTGATGGGCCATCTTGTGCAAAGTAGGCGCTAGGGTCTCCTGCAAATAAGTAACCCGTTAAAGCTGCCAAACCTACGGTGATAATGGCAGAGCCAGGGAGGGCGAAAGCCACGGGAAATCCCGAGGTTAACGCCCAAATCATAAAGAAGAACAGGAGGCCGAGAAATAACAGTTCCATTATTTAAGCGCTCCGTTTTTTAGGTCTGGTTCAAGGCCAGGTTTTATCTTTAAGGTATCATCTAACGCGGCAAGAGCTTCGAGTTCACCACCACTAGGCAATTCTGCATTTGGCTCATTGAATAAATAGGCACAACTGCTTAAAAAGACACTTACAAATGCAAAAGCCATTGAAGCGGCGTAAATAATTAAAAAGCCGCCCATAAGGTATTTGACATACATGCCATAACCACTTTGAGAAACTTCATAACTAAGGATAGGGGCGACTAAACTGCTTTGTGGTGAACCAACTCCGTAGTGTAAAATTGCCCAACAAACAGGTAAGCCAAGCACTAATGAGCCGATTGCATTTACCCATGCTTTTTTACGATTACCCATACGTGCGTAGAGCACATCAACGCGTACATGCCCACCTTCCATCAAAGTGTAAGCGCTGGCGAATAGAAATAATGCAGCATACCAAAAGCGCACTAAATCCCCCATATAGGCTTGCTCGTACGAGAAGATAAAGCGAGTTAACACAATAGTGAACTCCGCTAGAACCACTAAAAAAGAGAGCCAGATAAAGCCTAGTGAATGGGTAAATAAAGCGATAATGATAGCGAGAACAATAAGCGGGTAATGAACGTATAAACCACGTTTACTGGCAAGCCCTAAAGTATCATTGAGCTCTTGTCCTGCTAGCGGAATTAAAAAGTTTTCCACTCTTAGTAATGAAATTAAAGCATCCGCAGTACCGACTAAAAATACCGCCCAAAAAGCCGCTCTAATCAGAAAGTATGACCAGTTTTTAAAGCGCTTTGCATCATAACTAAGATCAATATTCGTGGATTTTTTAGTCAAAAAAAGTAGTATGGCAACAAGGCTCGCTATGCCTAACAATAAAAAAAGTGCCTTCAAATTACGGGTCGATGCCTCAGCATTTGCTTGTGAACTGCTAAACAAATTCTGTAAAGATTCAACCGTCGTTGGCCAATCATACCAATAAATAAGATAGCGGCTCGCAAGGAAAAATAGAACACTGGCTACAATACAATAAGAAATAAGCCTGATTAATGATTTCAATGAGAAGGTTGATGGGCTTGGCTCATTTGAATGATTGACTGCGTTCATAGATTCAAAATCTTGACAGGGAAAATAAGAATTTTAGCTTAAAAGCTGAGAGGTTTTAAGCTAAAACACCTAATAGGCGTTAATCGAATAGCTGTAATTGGGAAAATAAAAACGGAACAATAGGAGTTGCCTGAAAACTAGAAACCTACTGCAAATCCCGCAACCATCATAAAGCGTTAAATAGCCGTGCTATTCGCCTCTTTCGATAATTCTGTGATTTTCGCTTCGGTCTTAGTTCTCGGACAAACTCCTAGGTTCCGTTTTTACTAAAGTTCACACAATGTTATGACTCAATGCCAAGTACACGGTTACGTTGTTGCACATAGGCTTGGTCAGATATATTTGTCCAACTACCAATGTTTTTACGCGCTGCTTCAAAGCTTTCGTGAATTTCTTTAGCCAGTGGGCTATGCTTTTTCACATCAGCAAAAACTTCATCAGCTGCTTCGCCGAAGCTATCGTAAATATCATCACTAAAGGCATGTAATTTAACGCCGTGCTCTTTAATCAGTGATTCTAGAGCCTCACCGTTTTTAGCATTATATTCAGACATCATGGTGTCATTTTCTTTCGCCGCAGCAGCCTCAATGATCGCTTTATTTTCAGCGGATAAACCATCCCACCACTTCTTATTCATACCCACTGCTAGCATAGCGCCTGGCTCGTGCATGCCGGGATAGTAGTAGTGCTTGGCAGCTTCATAAAACTTCATGATTTTATCATTCCACGGGCCAACCCACTCTGTCGCATCGAGTGAACCTGAAACCAAGTTTTCATAGATTTGCCCGCCGGGTAAGGATACAGGTGATGCACCAAGCTTAGCCAAAACATCGCCACCTAAACCAGGAATACGCATTTTTAAGCCTTTAAAGTCAGCGGCTGATTTCATTTCCTTGCGGAACCACCCACCCATTTGAACGCCCGTGTTCCCACACATTAAGCTTTTCACGCCAAACTTTGCTGTTAGTTTATCCCAAAGCTCCTGTCCGCCACCAAAGCGAATCCAAGCATTCATTTCTGATGCGGTTAAACCAAACGGAACCGATGTGAAATAAGCAAACCCCGGGTGCTTGCCTTTCCAGTAATACTCAGCGCCGTGGTACATTTGAGAGTTGCCAGAAGCAACCTCATCAAACGAGTCAAACGGTTTAACACGCTCGCCAGCAGCGTAATATTTAACTTCCATACGCCCGCCACTCATTTCAGTAATGCTTTTCGCAAAACGCTGTGCGCCCGTGCCTAACCCAGGAAAATCTTTCGGCCAAGTAGAAACCATATTGATTTTAATTTTCTTTTCATGCTTCGCTGCAATAGCAGGAACACTAACTGTAGCTGCGGCTGCAGCGGCGCCTACGACCGCGCCTTTTAATGCGTCACGTCTATCCATAAATCCATCCTTTGATAATAATTTAGAGACATTTGCACGAGTGTGTAAAGGCCTCATTTAGTTAAATTTGTGATTAAACACACCACTTAGAGTAGTTCAAATATGAAGGTTTTGCATCGGTAAATATACTTAAATGCCATTGAGTGCAAGCACTAGTAGTTGTTTTTTCTGCTGAAAGTAATGACTCTGTTTGTATTGGCATAGTAATTAAACGACCGCTCGTCAATTAAATGTAAATAATTTACATTAATATTTGACGCAATTACCTGAGGGTTGTAATATTATTTATGTAAAATAATTACATTTTTTAATATCGGAGATGAGCAATGAAAAATATTTTAAGCGCGGTAACAGTTGTTACTTTGTCGGCAGTTTCTTTAGCAGGTTGTGGTGGGTCTGATGATTCAACTAGTAGTACCACGAAAACAGGTTACTTTATTGATTCAGAGGTAAATGGCTTGAATTATAAAACATCGTCAGGAAAATCTGGTGTAACAAACAGTCGTGGCCAATTCTTTTATAAGCAGGGTGATAATGTAGAATTTAGTATCGGCAACTTGCAGTTAGGGCAAGCTAAACCAAAGGCAGATGGTTTGATAACGCCAAAACATTTGACAGAAGATACAGCTGAAGATTATCAAGAAATCCTTACTCTCCGCGTGTTGCAGAGTCTTGATGTTGATGGTAATCCTGAAAACGGAATCACGCTTAATCCGCGTTTAATCAGTGTTTTAAATGGGCTTGATAAGACTTCAATAACTGAACATACTGAAACTACCCTCTTAAATCTTAACAATGATTTTAGACTAGAGCTGGATGAAAATGGTGATGGAGAAATAGATGTTACTTCTTCTCAGGCGAGAGAGCATGCAACTAAAAGTCTTTCGAAATGGAATAATGGTGATAGGCCAGGTAGTCGTAATGGACAAGGCAATGGACAAGGCAATGGACAAGGCAATGGACAAGGCAACGGACAAGGCAACGGACAAGGCAACGGACAAGGTAATGGGCAAGGTAATGGACAAGGCAATGAGCATGGAAATGAACAGTCTCCTGCATCACAATTAACAAATGACCAAAAATATTCGTTAGCTTATATGTGGAATGAAGAGCGTTTAGCGAAAGATATCTATTTAGCCTTGAACGATCTGTTTCCTGCTAAACAATTTGAGAATATTGCAACAAAGTCTGAGGTGAAGCATATTGAAGCAGTTGAAGGTTTAGTAGAGAAGTATGATATTAATATCTTAAATCTAATTGATTATACTGTTAACTATTCAGAGGCTGAGTTAAGAGCATTACCTGCAGGCACTTATGGTGTTGAGTCTGTACAAAAATTATATGATGATCTTTATGAAAAAGGTAAAAAATCAAAGATAGATGCATTACAAGTGGCGTGCATGGTTGAAGTTACAGATGTAGATGATTTGAATGCCTTTATTGCTGTAGCTGAAAAAGTACAGGCTTCTGATTTAGTTTCAGTCTATGACAAGCTTAGATCTGGAAGTTATAATCACTACTGGGCTTTTGATAAAGCTTTAAAAAGTGAAGGGGTTACCAATGGTTGTGCTAGTCTAGGAGTAGAATATGCTAAGACGAAGGAAGAGTATCCTAGTAACCAAGGTAGCAGTGGTAATGGTGGTAAGTAAATAGCCAGCTACATTAATAAAAAGCGAGGTGATAATATCATCTCGTTTTTTATTACCTTATCTTATGTATAAGGAATCTCTTCTATCTCTCAATAAACGGTAAATTAGACGCTATCTAATTCCCATTTTTTGAGAGATACAAAAGGCTCTTTAAAAAGGAAGGTATGGAAATTAAACATCCAAAAGCAGGAGAAAAAATACTGCTATTAGCATTAACTACTATGCTTAAGCCTTTGGTTCGCTTGCTCATTTGTCAAAATATTACCTATGTGGGCTTGCAAAGTTTACTCAAAAATATTTATGTCAAAGTGGCTGATGAGTCATTTCAGCTTGATGGTAAACGTCAAACAGATAGCCGGATTAGTTTGCTCACTGGTGTTCACCGTGCTGATGTAAAAACAATCCGTAATCAACGTTCTGAGCAATCATCAGAAAAAATAATCAAAGCAAGTTTAAGTGCTCAAATAATGTCAATTTGGACAGGGCATCATGCCTATATTGATAATAATAGATTGCCAAAACCATTATTTAAAATGAGAAGTGATGGGGTGCCATCATTTGAACAGTTAGTATTATCAGTGTCTAAAGATAAGCATCCACGGTCTTTTTTAGATGATTGGCTTAACCAAGGGATAGTCGAACTGCATAAGGTTGATGAAAAAGACTTGGTGGTTTTGTCAGAAAGAGGCTATGTACCCGAAGTCGATTACGAAGAAAAACTCTTTTTCGCGGGTAAAAATATTGGTGATCACTTGTCTGTGGTCGTCAATAATTTAGAAAAAGATAAACCCGCAATGTTTGATCGGGCCGTTTATTATCAAGAATTGACTGAAGGTTCAGTTAAAGAGTTGGAACAACTTTCAAAAACGAAAATAATGGAAGTGTTAATTCAAATTAATCAACGTGCAAGTGAGTTACAAGAAAAAGATAGTAACTTGAAAAATGCAAACCACTGTATGCATGTTGGTGCCTATTTTTATCATGACAAAGAAGAGAAAATAAATGAGTAAAAAGACTATTATAAGAGCTAGGCTGATAATTCAGAGTTTTGTCGTTTCAATGATTTTAGCCTCATGTACAAGCTCTGAAAAAGTAGCATTTTCTCCAACTTCTGGCTTTGGAGGAACAGGGAACAGACCTTCTGGTTTTGGGGGTACAGGTATCGTTGGAACTATTACTAAATTTGGCAGTATTTGGGTTAATGGTATAGAGGTCGAATATGATAAAAAGACTCAGATAAACTCAAAATTAGTTTCGAATGATCGTTTGAAAATTGGTACTCAAGTTGTGTTTGAAACTTTGTCAAACGAGAATGAAACAAAAACAACAAAAATAACTATTTATTACCCTATAGCGGGGAAAATCACTGCGGTAAAAGAAAAACAAATAATCATTGATCACAAATATACCATTAAAACATCTAGGGCTAAGTTTGATAAAGGTCTTCAAATAAAAGTAGGTAAATTTATTGCTATCAATGGTTTTAAAGTCGGAACAACGACATGGGTCGCAACTCGGATAAATAAAAACCCCTTTAGTAAGTCTTTTTATCAAGGTCTACCCCAGCTTTCTTTTTCTCCATCCATAAAGCAAGTACTTATTGAGAGTAGCTCATCACAGCTTAAGAGCTGGCAGAAAAATATAGTTGCCGATAAGCAATTATCAATTCAAGATGAACGTGTCATTCTTATTGGGCGTTTTGAAAAAGGAACAATACGTATAAATGCTATTGAGCCATACGATAGCTTACCAAAATCTTCCGCAAAGGAAGTTATGTTGAAAAAATATAATTTTTTAATTAATAAAGCACTCATAACAGAAAGAAAAACAACTAATAATTCTTCTAAAGGCGTGATGAAGAACCCTCATAAATCATGGAGGGATAACGAAAGTAATGATTCAGGCGGAAACGGATCAGGCGGAAACGGATCAGGAGGAAACGGTTCAGGCGGAAACGGTTCGGGCGGAAACGGTTCGGGCGGAAACGGTTCGGGCGGAAACGGTTCGGGCGGAAACGGTTCGGGCGGAAATGGCT
>Ga0256840_1001796_pt1 | contig 19531 bp, 17 predicted proteins | sample 355202metaG_FD_185969 | JGI IMG/M metagenome (GOLD analysis project Ga0256840, IMG submission 185969) | Hydrothermal vent microbial communities from Mid Atlantic Ridge, Atlantic Ocean - 355-202 | ecosystem: Environmental > Aquatic > Marine > Hydrothermal vents | place: Atlantic Ocean: Mid...
GAAAAAGACTAAAAGCAGGTTGGGATAATCCATATTTATTGAAAGTGCTAAAAATAAAAGTATGAGTTTGCCCTGCCATAACCGTATCTTAACCGTTGTGATACGGTTAATAAAATTTAGAAGATTAAACAAATTTAAAATAGATTTTATGGAATTAGTAAATTTTGCTTATTTCGACTATTTTTTTAAATCTATTACTTTAGTACATGACAAAAATTAGCATTCTTTTATAGACACTTCGTTTCAGAGACCTTTTCGGTTTTTAAAACCTGTAAGGTCTAAAAATTAAAGCTCTGTTTTACAGTAATTTATGAATTTTTTATCATGTGCTAAGTAAAATAATTACTAATATATCGTTATTTTAATACCTACTTAATAATTTGTGACGATTTTGTAGAAAAATAAAAATATTTCGTTTTGGGAAAATATTTACATATAACCCAATTTTTATTTACTTATTTTATTTTTAACTGAAACACAACTTTTTATAATTAAAAAAATCTTGTATATTTAACCAATGAAAAAAAAAATATCCATATTATTAATTTTATTGGGTACAATAAGTATGGTTTCTTGTAAAAAACAAACAAATAAAAAAACAGTAATGAATATTTTAAAAAGTGATAAAAAATACGATTTCACAATTGCTGCTTGTGCTCCTAATCTTTACCCTGCCGAAGTTATTGATGGTGGGGTTTCATTAGCTGATGGTACTTCGCAACGTATTCCGTCTGGAGCTATTTTAAAAACTGGCTGGGGTGGTCTTGCGCCAATTCATGCAAACGATTTGGATTTAATAGCCTTACCTGTTGCGTTTAACATTACTTGGGTTTCTTATGTTGAAAAGAAATTTTATAGAGGTACTTTTGATTTAGATAAAAATCGAATCGCTAGTCTTTTTAAAAATGGTTTTGATGATGAACGCAATGAACATCGAACTTTTGATGAAGTTAAGGTTGGTCTTGCTCCTGGTGGTGTTGCTGTTGTATGGCTCAATGGAGGTGGTACACAAGTTGAGGTTGGTAGGTTTATTGCAAAAAGTGTTGAAGTTACCAAAGATTATTTTATACCTGATGCTACAATTTCTATTGATCAGTATTTAGAGGAAAACTTAAAAGAAGATTTACCTGAACAATATCAAAATAGTGATTTTATGGATAATATCCCTTTTGGTTTATGGGATACGTATCGCAAAAAATATACTTGGAAAACTAAAGTGCAATTTACAAATGATACTAGCAATGTAACTTCTATGGTTATATACTATTACAATGGTGAAAGATTTTTTACACATGGTAAAAACAAAAAGCTTCTTGGTTTTAAAGAAAATGCTATTCCTAAATATATTAGTATTATTTGGAATGATAAAAATGATAATTCATTTGGTACTCGCATTAAATTTGGTCGTATTTATGATGATGATAATGATTTAAAAGAGGTGCAAAATGAACTATTTACTGCTTTTAAAACAATTTTTAATAATGCCGAACAAGCTGAATTATTAATTAAAATAGATAAATACAATAGTAATCTGGAACTTTTTATGGTAAGTAAAAAAGATACTATTAAACTTAGTAAGCCAAAGGTAAAAGTATATATAAAATCTAAAAAATAAAATTATGAGTATCCAATTAACTTCAACAAATGTAGGTGCTCAAAACACCAGAAATGTGCTTAGCGGAATTAAAGTAAAAACATCTAAAGTTTTTGCTGGAAAGTCTAACCATGAAGATTTTACTCCAGAAGAAACTGTAAATGTAATTGTTGGGGTGTTTTTTGACGGTACTGCTAACAATAGAGATAATGTGAATTCTCGTTTAGATTATGAAAGGATTAAGGCACATGAAAAAGAAGTGAGCGGTGCCACTTTAACAGTAAAAGAAGCTAAAGCAGCTCGTGAATATAAAGGAACAAAACAAGAAAAAGAGTCTGCTGAAGAATATGAAGGATGGTTTGGACGTACTAGAAGTAGTAAAAGTTATAACAATGACCAATCAAATGTTGCCAGAATGGAAGCTTTTTATAATGATAAAACTACTGAAAAATTAGTACAAACTCATGTTTATGTTGAGGGCGCTGGTACTAAAAATGGCTCTAGAGATAAATTAATAGGTTTGGGTTTAGGTACAGGAGGTACTGGTGTAAGAGCCAAAGTTAAAAAAGCTTGTGAAAAAGTAGCTGATGCTGTAAAAAAAGCTGCCAGTAATTTGGAAGTAAACAAACTTACTATTGATGTTTATGGTTTTAGTAGAGGTGCAGCTGAAGCAAGGAATTTTGTTTTTGAAATTTATCAAAAAATTGGTGATGTTGAAGATATTATTGATATGGGAGAAGGCGAGTCTATTGTTGTTAAATTTAAACAAGCGCATGGTCTTTTAGGTAAACATCTTGCACAAAAAGGTGTTGAAATGAAACGTAAATTAGAAGTTCGTTTTGCAGGTTTATATGACACTGTTCTTGCTGTTGGTCTTCCATTTTATGCCATACATAAAAGTAATGTAAAACGGTTAAATATGGCTGCTGTAAATAACGCTAGCTTTGTATTTCAATTAGCTTCTGCCGATGAACATCGAAAAAACTTTAAACTTACAAATATTGACTCTGCTCGTGGTTTGGAAAAAACATTCCCTGGTGTACATTCTGACATTGGTGGTGGCTATGTTGATAATGCTACAGAAAAGGTGACCTTACAAAGAAGTCTATACTTAAATAAAATAAAAGCAGAACAAGCAGATTTAATTTTACAAGGTTGGTTTAAACCAAATCAAATTCCGATTAAAACTAGACATAATAGACGCACTACAAGTTATACTTTAAAAGGCAATAGAGAGAATTTAAGTCATAAATACAGTTTTATTCCATTACAAATAATGAGTGCTTTTTCTGTTACAAAAAAAGTAGATATTCTTGAAAGTAAAATCAAAAGAAAATATTCTTTTAAAGGAGATAAAACACTAGACAAGGCAAAAATTGAACTGGATAAATATGTAAACGGTGATAGAGATGCTTTAGATTTTAACAATCCTACGGATAAAGTTTTACTTAAAACCTTACGTAATGAATATTTTCATTGGTCTTCTAATTTAAATAGTATTGGCATGAAGCCTCATATTGAAAATGGGAAAAGAATTCGCCAAATATTCTCTGTCTAACATTTTATTTGATAATAATTAAAAGTACTAATTTAGTGCCTTTTTCGGCACAATTTTTGTGCCTATTGTAGAAAATACATACAATGAAAACATTAAAATTACTTTCAACCGGCTTACTAACTTTGTTCATTTTTGCATCTTGTGCTACGGTAAATGTAAAAACAGATTATGATACTTCTACAGATTTTAGTCAATTCAAAACTTTTGCTTTTTATAAAAAAGGTATTGATAAAGCTAAAATTTCTGATTTAGATAAACGTAGAATTTTACGTGCTGTTGAATCGGAACTTAAAGCCAAAGGAATGACTGTTTCTAGCAATCCAGATATTTTGGTTAGTATTTTTGCGAAATCTAAAAAGCAAGTAAATGTTTATAGCAATAACTCTTATTGGTATCCTAGGTATTACGGTTCTTATTGGGGTAGTCATGTCTCTAGATATACTGAAGGCACTTTGTTTATTGACCTTATTGATGCTAATGGCAAAAAACTATTATGGCAAGGTGTTGGTAAAGGTGCTTTAAGTACTTCTAAAAAAGTAGAAAAGAAAGAAGCTCGTATCAATGAGTTTGTTGCTGAAATAATGGCTAAATATCCACCAGCTAAAAAATAATTTTTTAATTTAAAATAATCTAAAAGCTGTCTAGAATTTTGTTTTAGTCAGCTTTTTAATTTTTTGATGCTTTTTTACTTCCTCTATACATTTCGTATTTTACAAATCTACATTCCAAACTCCCATTATACAATTGTATTTTTTTAGAGGTTCGTAATCCTACTTTTTTAAGTCCATGCTGAAAATCAGATGTTATTAACCATGCATCTACACCTTCATAGCTTTGTTTTAAAGTATCTCCTATTTTTCCGTAAAAAACTGGTATATCTACTTCTAATCGTTCTCCATAAGGTGGATTAAATAATACTATTGTTTTCCCTTCTACTGGATTTGTACTCTTAAAAAAGTCTTGCTTTTCTATTTCTATAAATTCTGATAAGTCCGCATTTTTTATATTCTCCTCTGCTTTTCTTATTGCGCTTGGCGCTTTGTCAAAGCCTATAATTTGTGTATCTGTTTCTCTAATTTTACTAATTAATGAATCTTGTATTTTTTCAAATAAATCCACATCAAAATCTGCCCATTTTTCAAATGCAAACTCATTTCGTTTTAAATTTGGAGGCACATTAACTGCTATCATTGCTGCTTCTATTAATATAGTTCCACTACCACACATTGGATCAACCAAATTTTGCGTTCCATCATAACCTGATAGTAATACTAGCCCTGCTGCCAATACTTCATTTATTGGCGCTATATTGGTTGATGCTCTATAGCCTCGCTTATGTAAAGATTCTCCTGAACTATCAAACGATATGGTACAGGTCTCATTTTGTATATGTATGTTTATTGCTAAATCTGGGTGTTTTAAATCTATACTTGGTCTTGCATCATAGCGATCTCTAAAATAATCTACTATGGCATCCTTTGTTTTTAAGGATACATAATGCGAATGTGTGAAGTTTTCGGAACTTATTGTTGAGTTTACTGCAAATGTTTTATCTGTATATAAAAACTCTTCCCAATGTATGCGTTGTATCTGTTTGTATAAATCATGTTCGTCTCTTACTTTAAAACTTTTGTATGGTTTTAAGATACGTATGGCTGTACGCAATGCCATATTTGCTTTATACATAAAACCTGTATCACCATCAAATGTTACATTTCTTACTCCTTCCTTTACATGCATTGCTCCTAAATTACGTAGTTCTTTTGCTAATATTGGTTCAAAACCATGCATGGTTTTGGCGAGCATTTTAAAATTGTCATTCATATTGCAAAGCTAATTAATAAATCTATATTAAATGTAATTAATAAACAATTATGAAATTACAGTAATTAATACTCTCCATATAAATTGAGATTACTTGACAAATAAGATTTTTTTGTACTTTTGCTATCCAATTAAAAAAAATGACTAAACAAAAAGAATGGTTTGCGGAATGGTTTGATACTAGCTATTACCACATTCTATATAAAGATAGGAATGATGCCGAAGCGCAATTATTTATGCGAAATTTAGTAAATTTTTTAGATTTAAAATCTGATAGTTCTATTTTAGATTTAGCTTGTGGTAGAGGTAGGCACTCTGTTTATCTTAATAATTTGGGTTTTAATGTTGATGGTGTTGACTTGTCTAAAAACAGTATTGCTTTTGCTACACAATTTGAAAAAGAAAATTTAACTTTTTCTGTTCACGATATGCGTGTCCCTTTTGTAAATGATTATGATGCTATCTTTAATCTCTTTACTAGTTTTGGTTATTTTAATGATGATGCTACCAATATTAATGTACTTACCAATATTAAAAATGGTCTTAATAAAGATGGTATTGCTGTTATTGATTTTATGAATATTGAAACTGTTACTAAAAATTTAACAGCTAAAGAAACCGTTATTAAAAATGACATTTCTTTCCATATTACTCGTAAAGTAGCACATGGTAAGATTATTAAAGACATCCGTTTTACTACAGATAATAAAGATTTTCACTTTACCGAAAAAGTACAATGTTTAACTTTAGATACAATTAAAAATTACATTTTAAATGCTGGTTTGAAATTAAATCATACTTTTGGCGACTATACGCTTAATAAGTTTGATGTTACAAGCTCTAAACGTTTAATTTTAGTTTTATCAAAATAAATAAATGGTTTACTTCGTTTTAATTTTATCCGTTTTAATTGGTTCTGTAATTGTTTTATTTACTAAGCCTTCTAAAACTTTTACGCAAATTTTACTAACCTTTAGTGGCGCTTATTTGCTGAGTGTTACTATTTTACATTTATTACCCGAAGTTTTTGAATCATCTCAAAATAATATTGGTTTATTTATTTTATTTGGTATTTTAATTCAATCTATTTTAGAAAATTTTTCTAAAGGTGTGGAGCATGGCCATATTCATGCTCATGAGCATTTAAAAACGGTTCCGTGGCTTTTAATTATTAGTTTGAGTTTACATGCTTTTTTCGAAGGCATTCCTCTTGGCAGTAAAGATGGTAGTTTTGCTTTACTCTGGGCAATTGTTATTCATAAAATACCTATTGCTATAGTTTTAACCTCTTTTTTAATGCAGTCTAAATTAAACAAAGGTATTATTTTTGGTATTATTAGTTTCTTTGCTTTAATGAGCCCTCTTGGTTGTATTATGTGTGAATACATTCCTTTTTTTACTATATACCTTACTGAAATTACTGCTGTTATTATTGGTATTTTCTTACATATTTCAACTATTATTTTATTTGAATCTTCAGAAAATCATTCTTATAATTTTAAAAAGCTAGTTGCTATACTTATTGGTTTTGGTATTGCTTGGTTGAGTTTGTAGTTTTGTTTAAAAACTAATTTAATAATCCAAAATTATTATTAATTTTTCTTTTCTAAAATTATATTCTAAATCAATATAAACTTTTAGATTAAGCTCTAAATTTAAATAAGATAAATCAAGATTTTTTAATGCTTTTTTATACATTTTTATCGGAGTTGTTTTTCTATAAAATAAATTATCCCACCAATCTAAAAAATTCTCATTCGTCTTATTATAGTCAGATTGAACTTTTAGTGTTTTAATTTTTCCATTTCTTATTTTATAAATAAAATTTGATTCGTATGCTCTCCGTCTATTATAAGCTTTCTCATTAATATCTAAATGCTTATTTAAATGATTAACAATGGTGTCTTTTATCTTTTTAATAAATGATTTTTCTTCTTTTTCATTTGATAAAATAATATCATCAATTAATTTTTTTATTTTATTAGTATATAAATTGGAAAACTCAATGGTATCATTTCGATTAGAGTTAACCACTAGTCTAGTTAGCTCCTTATTTATCGCAACTAATCGCCCCATTCTATTCTCTTTTTTTGGTGACCATATTTTTCCTGATTTAACTCCTATATTTGCAACAGAAAAAGTATATGTTTCTCCATCATTTCCAAATGTATATTGCATTTTCATCTCTTCTTCAGTAAAAAATCTATATCGGGTTTTCTCAATTGATACATTATATAACTTTTTTATTAATTTATTAGATTTTTTTGAAATATTACAAGAATATTTCTGAACTTTAATACTGTCCAAATAATTCTGTTTCCAAACTGGAATATCATTTTTTTTTCTATAAAAAAAACTCCAAATACTATTTTTTGGTTTAAAAAAAAGCACTTTCTCTTTTTTAATTTGAAGTAAATTTTCTGGATTAAATGATGGTTGTGACAAGAGTTGAATATCTGGATAATCAAATGCTTCTTTAAACAATATTTTTTTAAGAAATAGATTATAGCCTATTTTATAATTATCAGAATCTAATATACTTCTTAAAGGCACTAAATGATTTGACTGATTACTATAAACTATTTCAGCCTTCTTCATATGCATCAACACATTAATTTCCTCTTTATCTCCAATAAATATATACCTATCTTCATAAGCTTTATGTGAAAACATTAATAAATCGCCTTTTTTAGCTTTTATTTTATATAGCCCTTTACTATCTGATAATACTTTTGCATTACTGCCTTTAACTTCAACTAATATTTTTGGTATTTTGTCCATCCATTCATGAGCATTAATTTCTCCATAAATATAGTTTTGAGCTTTTAAGCTATTATTATTATTTTGAGCTTCTAATAAAAAAATATTAGTTAAAATAAATAATAATTTAAGAACTCTCATTGTTAAAATAATATTTTGGCTGTGTAAATTAAACTCATTCAAACATTTTTTTTATACAAAAATCTAACAAATTTTAAAAATCTGTTAGATTTGTTTTATATTTTCTCTTCTAGTTACCTACTTCACTAATAAACCTAATACGCATTAAGCGCAGTTCTTCAATATCATAATCTCCATCAAATTCTTCTAATGCTAGTTCTATTTTATCGGATTCTGCATCCATAAAATATTCAAAAATATCTTCTTGATCTTCTTCATCAATCATTTCGTTTATACAGTAACTAATATCTAGCTTTGTTCCTGAATATACGATACTTTCCATTTCTGCAATTAGTTCTTCCATATTCAATCCTTTTGACTTTCCTATATCAACTAATGGTATTTTTTTATCGGTATTCATTATTATCGATAACTTTAAACCTGAATTTGTTCCTACACTTTTTACTACAATATCATCTGGTCTAAATATCTCATTTTCCTCTACATATTCTGCTATTAATCCTACAAAATCTTGTCCATATTTTTTTGCTTTACCTTCTCCTACTCCATGTACATTTGCCAATTCTTTTAGTGTTATTGGATATTTTAAAGTCATATCTTCTAACGATGGATCTTGAAAAATCACAAATGGCGGTACTCCTTTTTCTTTTCCCATTCGCTTTCGCAAATCTTTTAGCAGTTTCATAAGCGTTTCATCTGTACTTGCTCCTGCTCCTTTGGTATTGGTTATTATATTATCATCTTCATCTACATCATATATATGATCTTCTGTCATTAAAAAAGATGTGGTATTTTTTACAAACTCTAATCCTTCTGCTGTTGTTTTTAATACACCGTATTGTTCTATTTCTTTTGACAGTTTATGATCTACTAATACTTGCCTAATCAATGCCATCCAATAGGAACCTGATTTATCACTACCGCATCCAAAAAAAGGTTGTTGGTCTGTTTTTCTAGATTTTAATAGAGCGTTTGAATTCCCTATCAAAACATTTATTATCTCTTTGGATTTATATTCTTGATTGGTATCTCTTACTACTTCTATTATTTTTTTTACATTATCTTTTGCTTCGACTCTTGTTTTTGGATTTCGTGTATTATCATCCATATCTGCTCCATCTCCATTTATCTCATCAAACTCTTCACCAAAATAGTGTAATAAAAACTTACGCCTACTCATAGATGTTTCTGCATATGCTACTACTTCTTGCAATAGTGCATTTCCTATCTCTTGCTCTGCTACTGGTTTTCCTGCTAAAAATTTTTCTAACTTTTCAATATCTTTATATGCATAGTATGCCAAGCAATAGCCTTCTCCTCCATCTCGCCCTCCTCGTCCTGTTTCTTGATAGTAACTTTCTAAACTTTTTGGAATATCATGGTGTATTACAAAACGTACATCTGGTTTATCTATTCCCATTCCAAATGCTATAGTTGCCACTACTACATCGGTATCTTCCATTAGAAACATATCTTGATGTTTTACTCTTGTTTTTGCATCTAATCCTGCATGATACGGTACTGCTTTAACTCCATTTACTTGTAATACTTGTGCTATTTCTTCTACTTTTTTTCTACTTAAACAGTATATTATTCCTGATTTCCCTTCATATTGTCTTACAAAACGGATAATATCTTTATTTACATCTTTTGTTTTTGGACGTACATCATAAAATAAATTAGGTCTATTAAAAGATGCTTTAAATCGTTTTGCATCAGGCATTCTAAGATTTTTTAATATATCCTCTTCTACTTTAACCGTCGCTGTTGCTGTTAAACCTATAATTGGCACTTCTGCAATTTGTGTTATTATGTTTCGTAAATTTCTATATTCTGGTCTAAAGTCATGTCCCCATTCGGAGATGCAATGTGCTTCATCAATTGCTAAAAAAGATATTTTCTGCTCCTTTAAAAAGTTAACATACTCTTCCTTTATAAGCGATTCTGGCGCTACATATAATAATTTTGTTATTCCTGATTCTATATCACTTTTTACTTGCGCTATCTCCCCTTTGTTTAAGGATGAATTCAATACATGTGCAATACCTCTATCTGTAGATATCCCTCTAATTGCATCTACTTGATTTTTCATTAATGCTATTAATGGCGATACAACTATTGCGGTACCTTCCAGCATTAATGCTGGTAATTGGAAGCAAAGTGACTTCCCTCCTCCTGTTGGCATAATTACAAAAGTATTATGTCCATTTAATAAGCTTTCAATAACTGGTTTTTGTAATCCCTTAAATTGGTTAAAGCCAAAATATTTTTTTAAAGCTTTATTCAGATCAATTTTTACACTATTCATTTTATTAATTATCTATTTTTAATACATTTGCAAAATTCGTATACTAAAATCAAATTTTCTGTGGTTTAAATATACAACTTTATTTTACTTTGAAAAAATATATATATTGAAAACACAAAAGAACATTTTAAGAATTGCCAAGCAAACTTTTTTAGAAGAAAGCAAAGCGATAGCGAATTTAATCAATTTTTTGGATTCTGATTTTGAAAATGCTGTAAATTTTATTTTAAAAGCTAAAGGTCGTGTAATTGTTACTGGAATCGGTAAAAGTGCAAATATTGCGACTAAGATTGTTGCTACTTTTAACTCTACTGGTACTCCTGCTATTTTTATGCATGCTGCAGATGCTATCCATGGCGATTTGGGCAATATTCAAAAAGATGATACTGTAATATGTATCTCCAAAAGCGGAAATACTCCCGAAATTAAAGTTTTGGTTCCCTTAATTAAAAATAGCAATAATAAAATTATTGCCATTACTGGTAATAAATCTTCTTTTCTTGGCGAAAATGCCGATTGGGTTTTAAATACCTTTGTTGAAAAAGAAGCTTGTCCTAATAATTTAGCTCCTACTACTAGCACTACTGCACAGTTGGTTATGGGCGATGCTCTTGCTGTTGCCTTATTAGAAATGAAAGATTTTACTAGTACTGATTTTGCTAAATATCATCCTGGTGGCGCTCTTGGCAAAAAACTATATCTTAGAGTTCGTGATTTGGTTGAAAATAATGCAATTCCAAAAGTAACCTTAAATACTTCGGTTATTGATACTATTATTGAAATTTCTGCCAAACGCTTTGGTGCTACTGCTGTTTTAAATGACAATATTATTATTGGTGTGATTACAGATGGTGACATTAGGAGAATGTTAACTGATAATACTAATTTTGAAAATTTACTGGCAAAAGATATTATGAATACTAATCCAAAAACCATACAAATTGATGCTATGGCTATTGATGCTTTAGAAATAATGGAAGTCAATAACATTTCGCAACTAGTTGTTTTAAATGAGAACAATTATGTTGGTATGATTCACATTCATGAACTACTTAAAGAGGGTATTATTTAAGTAGTTATTTTTTTTTAAATAAATTTGCCAATAATAAAACTAATTGTATATTTGCCGAACTTTTATAAGAAATATAAAGGCTAATAATAAAGATATTTAGAAATGAGCAAAAGAACATACCAACCATCTAAGAGAAAAAGAAGAAACAAACACGGTTTTAGAGATAGAATGGCTAGTGCTAATGGTAGAAAAGTTTTAGCTAGAAGAAGAGCTAAAGGTAGAAAAAAAGTTAGTGTTTCTTCAGAACCACGTCATAAAAAATAGTATTCCTATTTTATAATATATTCAAAAGAGTGTAATTAATTACACTCTTTTTGTTGTTTATTAATTATTTTATCCTGAATAATCCTGATAAATGTCATTTTTTTAGTATTTTTGAAAAATTCACATACACATAAATATGCAAGAAGAAAATATAAAAATAAAAGGTAGTATTACCAAAGAAGTTATTGACACTCTTATTAACTTAATGAAAGATGTTATTGGCGAAAAAGCTGTTAATATTGTACTAAGTAATATTGATGTTGGTGATGATGCGAAAGGAAGAGATATTGTTTATGCCTTTGCTGAATCAACTACAAATATTTTAAGTAAAAAAGCTTCTTTTGCTATTTTAAGGCAAGTTGGTAGAGAATTAGCTGCTGCAATAATGTCTAAACATCCAAAAGATAATTGGCCTTTTGTTTTAGAAACTACTTTAAATGATTTAGGTTTTGCGCAAAAAATCCTTAAATCTGAAGGGAAATCTTTTATCTGCAACTGCGTTTTTTATAGTGTTTTACAAAAAGATAATTTAAAACCTATTGAACATTCAGTTTGCTGGACTGGTTGGGGATTTATTGAAGGTTTTATGCGTAAAATTGAAGATATTAAAGGTATTCAATGGGTTGCACGTGACCACGAAAATAACAGATGTCAGTTTGATTATATTCCAAATTACTAAATCCGAAGTTTAAACCACATAAAAAAACTCCAAATCAAAAAAAGATAATTTGGAGTTTTTTATATCCTTAATTTTAGTTTTATGCTAATCTTTCATCATATTCTCTAAAAAATAAGCACAAAAATCTCGCATTGTTGCAGTCATTTTTTCATCTCCTGTTGCTGTTTCATAAGTATCTGCCATGGATACTAATGTTTGATGGAAAAATTGTTTCATCTCATTTACTGGCATATCTTTTGTCCATAGATTTACTCTGAAAGTTTCTTTTTGGGCACTATCCCAAACGGATAACAATGTTGCTTTTGCTTCCATATTATCTATATTTCCGTCATCTGCACTCCAAAACATTTGTTCTGGCACTCTATTTTCGTCTAAGCCTACCTTAATTTTTATTTCTGATTTATGTACTATTGCCATTTGTATTTATTTATTATTTGGTTATTCTTTTATTGGTTATCGGCTTGTTGGGTGTTGTTTCTTATCTTGTTTTTTATTTTTTTCACGCAAAGTCCACAGAGAAAATCACAAAGCGCACAAAGTTGCCTCTTATCTCTTGTTTCTTACTTCTTAATTCTTAATTCTTAATTCTTAATTCTTAATTACAAAAATACAACTTAACTACTTTCTTGGTCTGTATTTTGATTTTTTAAATATTTCTTCATTTTTCATTTGCATTAATTCTGCTAATTCTATTTCATTATACTGCATAAAGGATTGTACTATTTGCCATCCCATCCATACGCCTACTCTCCCTGGTGATTCAGAATCGATATCTAAATAAAATTTTGTGAACGGTGCTCGCTCTATAAAGCGTTTTTCTAAATCTTTATTTGCTTCATACAATATTTTCTTTTCCATAAAATATTGCCAAATTATTGCTTCATTTTCTTTTACCCACTCTAATTGTTTTTTAGTATAACCTATTTTGTTTGCTTCAGTTTCTTCTGGCAATAATGCTTCAATGGCATACATTAATTTTCCTGCTTGTATTATTTTGGCTAAAAACCGTCTGTCTTTAGATTTAAACTGTATTGTTTTTGCTATCTCTTCTGCTACTGCAACTATTAATTGTTCTTTTGTTAGGTTTTGCTTTATATATGCTGGATAGTCTTGGTATATAGCACTTTCTACTCCTAAAAATGCATCTAAGGATATAAATAACAAACTATCGGCATATACTACCTTTTGTTCTAAATCTACATTTGAATTTATGGTTACTATTTTTGGTTCTTTAAATTTTGGATAATAATATTTTATATGTTTAAATAATTTTAATAATTTTTCTTTTTCTATTTTTAAATTCGGATATGTCTTTTGCGTTACTGCAAATAATTCTTGTTCGTCTTTATCTTGCATTTTTTTTATCCATATACTATCTATATCATGTGGAAATAAATAACGGTATTCTTTTTTTATTTTTGGCAATTCGGTTGCTGATGCTTTATAAAACACTTGCTCAAAACGTTTTACTTGTACTTTCACTTCTATTTTTGATACATCTACGTCTAATTTTTCTTTTTTAGTACAACTAAAAAAACTTATTAAAACTAGCGCTGCTATTATTCTTATCCTCATTAATTATTATTTACAAGCCTACAAAACGTTTTTTTATTACTTTTGTTGCAAATCTAAATATTTGTTTTAACATGAACGTAGAAAAAGTTACAAATCATATTGTTAATTGGTTAAAAGATTATGCTACTAAGGCTAATGTTAATGGTTTTGTTATTGGTATTTCTGGCGGTATTGATTCGGCTGTTACTTCTACCTTATGCGCCTTAACTGGCTTTGAGGTTTTGTGTTTGGAAATGCCTATTCACCAAGGTGCAAACCAAGTTAGTAGAGCGCAAGAACATATTGCTCAATTAAAAAATCGTTTTGCTAAAGTTTCTAATCTTGAAATTGATTTAACGGAAACTTTTGAATCTTTTAAATTGGCTGTTCCTACTATTGCTACTTCGGATAAAGTTGATTTATCTTTAGCAAATACTCGTGCTAGATTACGTATGAGCTCTTTGTATTATTTTGCTGGTTTAAATGGCTTGTTAGTTGCTGGTACTGGTAATAAAGTGGAAGATTTTGGTGTTGGCTTTTTTACTAAATATGGCGATGGTGGTGTGGATTTAAGTCCTATTGCGGACTTATTAAAATCTCAAGTATATTCACTTGCTAAACACTTAGAGGTTCCTATTTCTATACAAAATGCACAACCTACTGATGGTTTATTTGGTGATACTCGTACTGATGAAGATCAAATTGGCGCTAGTTATGACGAACTGGAATGGGCTATGAATATGAAAGCTAATGGCAAATCTATTGCTGATTTTAAGGATAGAGATTTAGTTGTTTTTAATATTTATTTGAGCCGATATAATGCTAATAAGCATAAAATGATTCCTATTCCTGTTTGTAAAATTCCTAGTGAATTTATTGATTAAGTTTTTACCATTTTCTTTTTTACAAAATAACCAACTATTTTTAGCACCATTACCAAATTATTACAACGGTATATATGCTCCCACAGAATATGTTAGCATGACTGGCGGTTGTTTAAAATCAACAGGAAGCCCTGGTCCTTTTGAAAGAGGAACACCTAATCCTATTTGAAAAGTAAACCATTTTTTACCTCTATACACAAAATTGGATACTACTAAATTCTGCGCAAAAGAAGCACCAATCCCTTGATTCCAATATTGTAATGAAATAAATGAACTACGAATTGATGGTCTAAAATGGTAATTAAATCCACCACCAAACCCAACAAGTCCTGCACCTACTTGAAATCCAAACCTTTCTGTCATCAAAATTTCAAAATCAGCTCCAACTATTGAACCTCCTCCTTGTAATATTCCTATCGTGATACTATTCCGTTTCTCTTTTTTATCAACTATTTTTGTTTGCGAGAAAATATTTATGGTTAATCCACAAATTATAACTAGAAAGAGTTTTTTTTTCATTTTTTATATCCTGTTTTATGTGTTAATAACTATTTGTTTTAGTTATTACATTATCATATGATTTACAGTAATTTACCTAGGTCTAATAATCAATTTGTCTTCTGATTTTTGAATTTCTTCTTTATTTAGCATCATTTTTACAAATTCTCCATTTACAAATTTTTGTGCTTGATCTTTATAATGTTTACTAAACACGTTACCAGATTGTCCTGTTGGCAGTATTGCAATACTATTTTCTACATCATTAAAATCTATTATTCTTCGTGTTGATGGTCCAGCGGTTACTTTGTAAACACCCTTATCTGTAAACGAAAATATTTGATTATTTAGTACTTCATTTGTTCCTTTTATTGGAAATGGTCCTACATTAAAATACTTTTTAAGAGGTGATTCTTTTTTACCTATAAGATGTTCATGCTCTACGGTATGTACTTTATTCCAAGTCCATTTATTTATTAAGTGTCCATGTTGTTTTTCTAAAAATCTTATGGTTTCTTTAAATGATTTTGTAATAATATCTGCCCTTTCTTCCACAATATTTGCTGTTTTAACATCATCATTCCAAATAGATGTTTTTCTCTCTATTTGTTTTGCAAATTGTCGTTTTACTATATCTGTTTTCAAAAATTGCTGAAATCCTTTTTCTCCCAATTCATCTTCAAATACATTTTTTAAAAATTGGTATTTGAATTTGGTGTAAATAGTTGATGCTACTTGGTTTAATTCAAAACTACCATCCCAACTTCTTAATATTACTATAGATGCTTTTTCGTTTTTTGTTAATTTTTCTTTCTTAATTTCTCTTACTATAATTTTAACCAAATCTGGTACTACGGATGAAGTTACGTCATTTATTAAATCTTTCATTTCTTCTGTTGAAATATTGGTAAGATTTGTAAGTACATCGGTTATTCGCTTTGCTCTATCTTCTGGTAAATAATACCCTGGATATAATCCTCCCTTTATTTTATCTGGCTGGTTATTGGCAGAGTACACATAATTCCATTTTGGATTTATGGATTGTGGGTTATCTGCAAAGTCCATATAATTTAGTACATCATCATCCCCATTAGAGCCATCTAGTACAAATTTTGTACTTACATCTTTTTCATGTCTATATAATTTTCCTACTGCAAACCATCCTATATTATCTTGTGCATCGCCATACATTACATTTAATCCTGGTGCGTGTATTTTAGATGCTCCTGCCTTAAAATCTGCCAAACTATTTGCATGTGACATCTCATAATTTGCTGTAAGTATTTTATTCTCAAACTTAGTATAAATCCAATCCATTGCTAGTGGCTTTGTTGTCTCTACCACATCAATAACATCATTCATTATTGGTCCATGCTTACTTACTTTTACTTTAAAAGTTACATCTTGTTCTCCTTTTACTTTTATTGTTTTTACTCTTATTTCGTAAGGTACATACCCCTCTTTTGTTAAATACTCATTTTTATTATTAGGGTTTTCTTTTTCTTCATAAAAATCCATATCATCGTTCTGAAACATGGTTAATCCATAAGCATATTGTCTATTATGTCCCAATAACGGAAATGGTGTTAATGCTAAATTAAATCCATATATCTCAAAATCTGGACATACTATATGTGATTGATACCATACTGCTGGTTGCGAATACCCTATATGTGGATCATTTGCAAATATTACTTTTCCTTTTGCTGTTTTCTGTGGCGCTATCACCCAAGAGTTACTTCCTATAAATGGTGCCACTGGTACATTTTCCATAATAGTATTCACTGCTGTTACAAACTCACTTTCTATACCCTGTGCTTCATTAAAAATAGGTATTATTGTTGTATCTGAGTTTGCCTTTAAATCTAACTCTGCTAAATATTCCTCTCCTAATTTCTCTTTCATTTTACTCATCAACGGATCCGATTTATGCGCCTTTGCAAAACTAAAACTCATGTAACCAAAAACGTTATAAATATCATCCATAACAAATTTTTCTTTCTTTACTCCAATAATTTTATATTCTATTGGTGTTGGTCCGTTTTCTATAAATTGATTTATCCCTTTTAGATATGCTTCTGTCAATTTATATGGCTGTGTGGTTTTATCTAAATTTTTAATTGTTTTTTCTGCTGCTTCTGTGATTCCTAAACTAAGAAAAAATTTATCTGTTTTTAACATTTTTTTTCCTAATATTTCAGACAGTCTTCCTGCCGCAATTCTACGCATTAGTTCCATTTGCCATAATCTATCTTGTGCGTGTACATAACCTAATGCTATATATGCATCTTCTTGATTTTCTGCATATATATGTGGCACACCTATGTCATCGTAATAAACTTCTACTTCCTTTTGTAAATCATTTAGTTTAAGCTTTCCTTTATATGTAGGTTTTAAATGATTCCAATATAATAATACTCCAATAAATAGTACTAGTAAAAGTAGTACTAATAGTTTTAAAATTATCTTTATGATGCGCATAATATATTTAATGATTCGTTTCGAAATATATTACTATTTTGTTTGTTTTACAAGTTATTTTTTGAGAATAATCTTCTCTTATAAATAATTCCTCTTAATGTTATAACCTGAGTTCAACTAAGACTTCTGTTTACATAAAATGAAGAAATGGTGCGGTTTGAAGAATAATTTTTAAGGTATAATCTGTTATTTCTTAAAAATTATTCAAAAAAGATTGCCTTTTAGTTGTTTTCCCTTCGGATTTGATTATTTTTTTCATCATCTCGTTAAATTTCTTTGAATTATCTAGATAATCCTTCTAATATTCATCTTCGATTATGATAATAATAATCTAAACTGTAAACGAATTATTAGTCGAACTCAGGTTTATATATAAAAGTATTATTCCTAAAACAATTAAAACTATCTTTGCACCAAATTTTCAATAAAATGAATAGTATTGTTGCCATTGTAGGAAGACCTAATGTAGGTAAATCGACTTTATTTAATCGCTTAATTCAACAACGAAAAGCTATTGTTGATAGTGTTAGCGGTGTTACCAGAGACAGACATTATGGAAAAAGTGAATGGAATGGTAAACCTTTTTCTTTGATTGATACTGGTGGTTATGTTAAAGGTTCTGATGATATTTTTGAAGCTGAAATTCGCAAGCAAGTACAACTTGCTATTGAAGAGGCTGATTTTATTTTATTTGTGGTTGATGTTACTTCTGGTATTACTCCAACGGATAATGAAGTTGCCAATTTATTGCGCCGTGTTAAAAAACCTATTTTTTTAATTGTTAATAAAGTGGATAATGCGATGCGTGAAGCGGATGCTGCTGAATTTTACGCTTTAGGTTTAGGTGACTATTTTTCTTTATCTGCTATTAATGGTAGTGGTACTGGCGAGATTTTAGATGCTTTGGTTGCTAAAATGCCTGAACCTACCGATGAGGAACAAAGTGATTTACCTCGTTTTGCTGTTGTTGGTAGACCTAATGCTGGTAAATCTTCTTTTATTAATGCGCTTATTGGCAAAGAACGTAATATTGTTACTGATATTGCTGGTACTACTCGTGATTCTATTGATACTAAATTTAATAAATTTGGTTTTGATTTTAGCTTGATTGATACTGCTGGTATTCGTAAAAAATCTAAAGTTAAAGAAGATTTAGAGTTTTATTCAGTTATGCGTGCTGTACGTTCTATTGAGTATTGCGATGTTGCTATTTTACTTATTGATGCTACTCGTGGTTTTCAAGGTCAAGATCAAAATATTTTTTGGTTGGCTCAAAAGAATAGAAAAGGTGTTGTTATTTTAGTTAATAAATGGGATTTGATTGAAAAAGATACCAAAACTGCCAAAGCTTTTGAAGAAGAAATCCGTAGAGAAACTGCTCCTTTTAGCGATGTGCCTATTGTTTTCATTTCTGCTCTAAACAAACAACGTTTACTTAAAGCTTTAGAAACTGCTGTTACTGTTTTTAATAACCGTAAAAATCGTATTGCTACTAGTAAGTTAAACGAAACCATGCTTCGTATTATTGAGCATAATCCACCTCCTGCTATTAAGAGTAAGTTTGTTAAAATAAAGTATTGTATGCAATTACCTACTCCTACTCCTCAGTTTGTGTTTTTTGCTAATTTACCTCAATATGTCAAAGATCCTTATAAGCGCTTTATTGAAAATAAAATGCGTGAAATCTATGATTTTAATGGTGTGCCAATTACTATTTACTTTAGGAAGAAATAATTTTTTTAGATAGTTAGCTTTAGATTTCTTGATGTTAGACTGCTAGATATTGATTTGGCTCTAGTTTAAAATAGGTATTAATTTTGTATATTTGTTTATGGAATTATCAAAAATTAAAACATACTTACTTGATTTACCTGTAATAGAGCGTAATTCTATCATATCAGAGATTGTTAAATT
>Ga0256840_1001797_pt1 | contig 19509 bp, 10 predicted proteins | sample 355202metaG_FD_185969 | JGI IMG/M metagenome (GOLD analysis project Ga0256840, IMG submission 185969) | Hydrothermal vent microbial communities from Mid Atlantic Ridge, Atlantic Ocean - 355-202 | ecosystem: Environmental > Aquatic > Marine > Hydrothermal vents | place: Atlantic Ocean: Mid...
AGTTTTAAAATTTCTTTTTCAAATACTTCTGCAACTTCTTTCGACCATTTTTTGCCTTCGGCTTTTTTTCGTAATTCTTCAATTTGCAAATCCACAGGATCAGTTCCTAACTCATTCTGGATTGCCTTCATTTGTTGATGCAAAAAATACTCTTTTTGCTGCTGTTCAATATCCGATTTAACTTTGTTCTGTATATCGTCTTTAAGCTCCAGCTTTTGAACTTCAAGACTCAAAAGTTGCAGTAAGTTTTCAGCTCTGAGCTTTAATTCATCTGTTTCAAGCAATTTTTGCTTATCTGCTGCCGGAATATCGCTGTTTGAACAAATAAAATTAATTAGAAAACGCGGGTTTTCAATATTTTTTAAAGCAAAAACCGCTTCTTGCGGAATATGTGTTGAAAGTTCTATAATACGAATGGATAAATCTTTTAAAGATGCTGTAATAGCATCAAATTCAGCATCATTCTCGGGTGGTAAAATATCGGGTAACTCTTGTACTCGTGCATGTAAATACGGTCTTTCTTTTGTAAATTCAGTAGCAACAAAACGTTTAAAACCTTGAATAACAACCGTGGTAGAACCATCGGGCATTTCCAAAACTTTAATAATCTGCGCCAAAGTTCCTACACGGTATAAATCCTCGGGCTTTGGATCGTCAATTTTACTGTCTTTTTGGGTCAGTATCCCAACAATACGATTCTTTTTATAAACCGATTTTATTAGTTTCAATGATTTTTTCCTACCCACTGAAATAGGAACAATTATTCCGGAAAACAGAACCGTATTTTTTAGCGGTAAAATGGGCAACACCTCCGGCATTTCTTTGTCGTCAATGCTTTCATTATCACCATCCGATAAAATTGGAATAAAATCCGAATCCATATCCATCATGCCTGATATTATAATTTCTTTTTTATTATCTTTTTTGAAATACATAAGCTCCTTACTTTTATAAAATCCTGTAATAATTACATGATTAATGAAATTTTGACAACACGAATACACTACACAGACATATTGTCAGGTATTTTTAACTAAAAAACATCTTATTTATGATGCCTTGCCTATTAGTCAATACTTATGCCAAAAAATTAAAATATTAATAATGCCGATACAAATATCAGGAAGCCAATCCCCATTAAAAATAAGGTATAAGGAATCAACTCTTTTGCTTTAAGACCTGTTATTCCCAACAAGGGTAATGCCCAAAACGGCTGAAGCATATTTGTAAGTTGATCGCCGTATGCAAGTGCCATAACCGCCTTTGCAACCGGTACATTTAATTGTTTTGCAGCTTCTATTATTACAGGTCCTTGCACAATCCATTGCCCGCCACCACTGGGTACAAAAATATTAACAATTCCGGCACTTATTAAAGTATAAACAGGAAAAATAGAACTGTTGGATAAATCAATAAAAAAATCAGTAAATAGTATGCTTAAACCCGAATATTTCATAATTCCCATAATGCCGGCATACATAGGAAATTGAATTAATATGCCTGCACTTCCTCCAATGGCTTTGTTTACCGCATCAAGAAAATTTTTAACTGTAGAATGAAAAAATAAAGCTAAACCAAAAAGCAAGAAATTGATATAATTGAGATTCAAGAAAGTTAAATCTTGCGCATTGATAATTTTATAAACAGAAGGTATAATGAATAACAATGCAAAAGTACGGGCAAAAATTTTTGAATAATCCAATTTTTCAACTCCGGCAGGCTCAATATTCTGATTTGTAACTTTAGTAATATTATTTGCCGGTAGAACAAAACTATTGGTTCCGCTTTTTTTTGCCAAAAAATACATAGCGATTGGTAAAACAATCATTAAAGTAATTGCAACCGAAATATTCATTGGCGACAAAATTGTTTCACTAATAGGTACCTGCCCAATAGATGCCGATAAGAAATGTTCTTTTTCCGCTATCTTCAAAGGTGCAGAACCGGAAAATCCGCCGTGCCACACCATTAAGCCGGAATATCCCGCTGCGCCGATTAAAGGATAATTCAAGTTTAATTCTTTCTTTTTTGCCATTTCTCCTACTTTACGCGCCAATATCGCCCCGAAAATCAAGCCCAAACCCCAATTTAAAAGGCTAAACACAACGGTTAAGGCGGTAACAATGAGCGCAGCTTTTGCATTCGTATTGCAGTAATCTACCAATAGGCTAATAAATTTATTTATAATGGGGGCTAGTGCTAAGGTATGTCCCAAAACAAGTATGAGTATCATTTGGGTAGAGAATGCCAGCAATTCCCAAAAACCTTTCTCCCAAAAACCAACAATATCATAAGCAAATGAAAAAGAAGCTGTATTTGGATTTGTTAAGAAAAATGCAAGCAAAAAACTTAGTATCGTTAATAAAACGGCAATACTAAACGGTGAAGGAAGAATTTTTTTTAAAAAATCTTGTATTTTTACGGAAAAGTTCATTTACAAATCTCTTTTTTGCAAAAGATAATAGCTCAAATAAAAAAATCCGGCAATATAAAAAATAGAAAGGCTTACATTTATCCCCAACGGCATTTCCCAAGCAGAAGCAGTTTGCATAGACTGTTCTATTGATTGCTTTATCACAGGGTCGCTAATCATTTTCTTTAAAGAAGGCGCAGAACACAAATTTGAAAATACTTTAAAAGGTAAAAACTGTCCGAAATTCAAACTCATTAAAGCAAAATATCCACGAAGAATTAATTCAAAAATATACATTCCGATAAAAACAACTATTGAAGCTGCAATATTTTTTAATAAAACACTAATAAGCAATGCAATTGACATAATACCCAATACATTGATAAAATACAAGGCGACAAAATAAATATCATTAAAAACTTGACTGTATCCGTCAGTAAAAATACTTCCGACAAAAAATCCGGAAAAAAAGTTCACAGCAAATGCAACTACTGCAAATAAAAATACCATTTGCAATTTGGAAATAAAAATTTCTTGTTTATTCAAACCATCAATTACATGCTGACGAATAGTGCGAAAAACAAAATCGTTTCCTGTCAAAATAATAATTAAAAGTGCCAATAGTAAATTAAACCAGCTTGAATAGTAGGCAATGCTTTGCCAAACAACCGGAAATCGAAAATAAACATGTAAATCAATTCCTTTAATATCAAAATTAATTTGTGTGGCAGCGTAAAGAATTAAAACATAAAAGCCAAATGCAATTCCTGTTAAAATCCAGAAAGTAGGGTAATATTTTAATTTAACAAGCTCTATTTGTAATAAGCGGTTCATTTTACCATTTTTAAAAATTCTGTTTCTAATGATTTTTCATGCATTTCAAAACGGGTAAGTACGATATTATGCTTAAAAGCAAATTCATTTACATCTTTTGAATTCATATTATCGCCTAAATCTATATAAATAAGGTCTTCTTTTTTATCTACTTTTTCAAATAAACCGGAACGCACCAATAATTCAAATAAACGTTCATTTTCATCTGATGACACAATTAAGCTACGCTTAACTTTTAGCAATTCGTTTATTGCGCCTTTTTTTATCACTTCCCCCTTTTTTAAAACTGCCACATGGGTACAGGTTTTTTCAACCTCATCAAGTAAATGCGATGCTAAAATAATAGTTTTCCCTGTTTTCGCTTCATCAATAATAATTTGCCGAACATCTGCTATTCCTTGCGGGTCTAATCCGTTGGTAGGCTCATCCAAAACCAATACCTGCGGATTACCAAGCAGCACATTGGCTAAAGCAAGGCGCTGTTTCATTCCCAACGAAAGGCTGTAATATTTAGAGTGTTTTCTGTCCAACAAGGCTAATTTTTCTAAAACTACATCAATTTCAGAAAAATCAACTTGTTTTATTAAAGCGGTAATTTCCAAATTTTGTTGTAAACTAAGGTAAGGATAAAAGTTTGGCGTTTCGAGCAATGCGCCAAGCGAATTAATTTTTTGATTCCATTCATAGAATCCTGAATCGGGACGAATAACACCGAGAATTATTCCAAGCGTAGTTGTTTTACCGCTACCATTTGGCCCAAGAATACCATACACTTCACCTGCATTAATTTTCAGGCTTAAGTTTTTAACAGCAATATTTGCTCCATAAGTTTTACTTATGCCTTCAATATTTAAAATTTCCATAAATGGTGTTTAAGGCAGTACTATACAAGTTGCAAAGCTTGGTCTAAATCTAATTCTACATCAAACAAATTGGTAAAACCGGAAAATTTAAAAACATCTTTAATATTATTTTGTAAATTACACAGCAAGAGTTTTTTATTTCGTGCAGTTTGTTTTTTCAGATTCATAATTAAAATACGCAAACCCGAACTATTGATATAATCCAAATTTTTACAATCAATAATAATATTGGTTTCGTTATTATCAACCAATGAATTAAGATATTGTTCGGCATCTGATGTTGTAACGGCATCAATACGTCCATTTATTTCAGCAATAATCGCTTTATCTGTTTTTTTTTCAGTAATCTCCATTAGTCTAAATTTTTTGTTAAAGTAACAATATTTTTTCCATTGCTTCTTCTATACGAAAAGTTATCGGTAAACTTTTTAACCAAATGAATGCCTAATCCTCCAACATTTCTTTCTTCAAGTGGTTTGTCCAAATCATCAGGATCTTTAACATCCAGAGGGTTAAATTCAGGCGCATTATCTTTTATTTGAATGCGTAACCTATGTTTTTCAAGTGTAAAACGAATGATAATATCATAATCTTCTACACCTTTATATCCGTAATCAATAATATTGGTAACAATCTCCTCAAGCGCAAGGTTCATACTAAATGCAACGTCATCGGCAATTTCCCAATCTTTAACTAAACGTGCAAGTTGCTCATTCATAATTTCCATACCACTGGTACGGCTTTTAATATTAATTATTTTATTTCTTAACATAGGTATAAAGTTTTAGCTTATATTATTTCCATGAAAGGATACTGCTAATATAGTAATATCATCAGATTGTTCCGCATTTTTCACAAATTTTTTGATTTCTTGACGGATATTCATGACCAATTGCTCGCTTGTTTCACTTTTTGAATTATTCATAATCTCCAATAAGCGTTCTTCGGAGAACTGTTCACCTGCCTCATTAAAAGCCTCCGTTATTCCATCGGTATAAAGTAAGATTTTATCTCCGGGCTTTATTTTTATTTGATTAGCTGTAAATTTAAAGTCCTCGAAGATTCCTAATGCAATATTTTGATTTACTGAAATATAATTATATTCGCTTTTATCGTTTCCAATAATTGGCGGATTATGTCCTGCATTAACAATTTGCAAATCACCTGTGGTAACATCAAGCAAACCAACAAATGTAGTGGCAAACATAGCCGTATCGTTATTTTTTGCCAATGCATTATTCACATTTGCCACAACTTCGTTTAAAGCATATTTGCGTTGTGCCTCAGCCTGCAACAAAGTTTTGGTAATCACCATAAATAAAGCCGAAGGCACTCCTTTACCTGAAACATCGGAAATAATAAAGCAAAAATGTTTTTCATCGATAAAAAAGAAATCGTAAAAATCGCCGGCAACTTCTTTTGCAGGCTCCATAATTGCAAAAACATCAAACTCAGTCCTGTCAGGGAATGGTGGAAAAACATGGGGTAACATTCTACGTTGAATTTCTTTACCCACATTTAGCTCACTTTGAATACGTTCTTTGGCAGCAGTAGTTTCTTTTAAATTGACAATATATTCATTAAGGTCGGCGGTCATTTTATTAAATGCTTTTGCCAAATCACCAATTTCATCTTTCGAGCGTATTTTTATTTTATACGATAAATCTCCTTTGGCAAGTCTTTCAACTCCTTTATGTAAATAGTCCAAGGGTTTCATCATAAATGCAGTAACCCGATTAAGCAAAACAACCGTTATTAAAAGCAAAATACTCATCATTAAAATAAGTCGCTTTTTTAAACTACTTACTGCTTCCTCTGTTTTTCGCATTGAGAAACCAATACGAAAAGACCCCCAGTGCTTCCCTTTTACAAAAACGGGTGAAGACATTTTCCACATTTCCTCACCGGTATCCCGATGATATACTTCCAAAATGTAAGCAGCAGTATCGTTTTGGGCAGCGTTTTTATCGTAATAAACTCTTTTTGAACGACTGCTTAAATTATCTTCTTCATAATTACCCGTTAAAGGAAAGTTATAAACCGTATTATGCACAGGAGTATATCCCTGATTATCACAAAGAACAGCGAACTCAACTTCGGGGTCTTTAAAAAACTCATCTTGTATGGCAACTACAAGCGTATCCAAAAGCTTGTCTAATCCTGTTTTATAATGATATTTTTGAATATTGGCAATTTGCCCGGTGCTTATACCTGCAGCTTTATATTTTATGAGTACCGAATCAGGAAAATCTATTGGGACTAAACTATCATTAAACAAGTCTTCCAGAGTATAAATATTATGTTCAACTACATTGTCAAGTAACTCGCTCATTACTTTTGCACCCGTTTGAGCCGCAGCTATCCCTTTTTGCAGCATCATCTCTTTTAATTGTTTTGAGCGATCATTTACCAGATATCCGGTAAAAATACTGACAATGGTACCTAACAGAATAACTAAAAAAAAGGAAAGTCGAAATGAAAGTTTTTTAAACATAAAGTAACAAACTCCGGTTAGTAATTAGCTAAAAAAGAAAAGCGGGGAGTATTAATTCCCCATTTCAGACATAAATTTTATACGCATCAATCGAATATCGTCTTCACTATACTCATCTTCGCCTAACTCAGCCAGTGCATCACTAACCGATTCTGTTTCGGCTTCCCTGAAATAATCATATACTTCTTCTTGATGCTCTTCGTCTAAAATTTCGTTAATATAATAGTCCAAATTTATTTTGGTTCCGGAGTTTACAATAGCCTCAATTTCTGTTAAAAGCTCACTCATTTCAATTCTTTTAGATTCGGCAATATCGGTTAAAGAAATTTTCCGGTCAATACTTTGTATTATATATACCTTATTTACCGATTTATTAACCACTGACTTTACAACCATATCCTGGGGACGCTCAATTTCATTCTCATCCACATAGCGTTTTATAAGTTCAATAAACTCTTTACCATAACGCATTGCTTTACCCGTACCCACTCCTACAATTTGTTTGAGTTCATCTATGGTAATCGGATACTGTATTGACATGTCTTCTAAAGAAGGGTCTTGGAAAATTACAAAAGGCGGAACTCCTTTCTGTTTAGATACTTTACGCCTTAAATCTTTCAACATTTTAAAAAGCGTAGGGTCTGCAGCACCTCCTCCGCTACCGGCTCCTGTTGGCGTTTCTTTTTCCAATTCATCATAATTATGGTCTTTACTTAATTTAATAGAGTAAGGTGATTTCATAAACTCACGCCCTTTCTCTGTAATTTTAAGCAAACCGTAATTTTCAATATCCTTTTCAATCAGTCGTGCCACTAATGCTTGACGAATAACCCCGTTCCAAAATTTTATATCCTGCTCTTTACCTATTCCAAATATTTCAAGCTTATCATGTTTGTACGATTTAACAGCAGCATTAGAATTACCAGTAAGAATATTCGCCACATGATCTGATTTATACATTTCCTTAACCTCTTCAATTACTTTTAATACAGTAAGCACAAAGTCTTTTCCTTCAAACTGCTCTTTTGGGTTTAAACAATTATCACAGTTACCGCAAGGCTCTTCCATAGTTTCACCGAAATAGTTCAAGAGTAACTTAGGACGGCATACCGAGGATTCAGCATAAGCTACCGTTTCTAATAAAAGCTGCTTGCCGATTTCTTGCTCAGCTACCGGTTTGCCTTGCATAAACTTTTCCAACTTTTGAATATCTTTATAACTATAAAAAGTAATACATTTTCCTTCTCCCCCGTCGCGTCCGGCACGTCCTGTTTCCTGATAATAGCCCTCTAAACTTTTGGGTATTTCATAATGAATAACAAAACGTACATCCGGTTTATCGATTCCCATTCCAAAAGCAATGGTAGCAACAATTACATCCACCTCTTCCATCAAAAACATATCCTGATTTTTAGAGCGAGTGGCAGAATCCATACCTGCATGGTAGGGTAATGCTTTTATACCATTTACAACAAGAGTTTGGGCTAATTCTTCAACTTTTTTACGGCTTAAACAATAAATTATACCTGATTTACCCTCATTTTCCTTAACAAAACGAATAATTTGCTTTTCAGGATTAATTTTTGGACGCACTTCATAATACAAATTCGGGCGGAAAAAAGAAGATTTAAATACGTTTGCATCAAGCATGCCCAGGTTTTTTTGTATATCGTGCTGAACCTTTGGAGTTGCGGTTGCGGTCAATGCTATTACCGGAGCAATACTGATTTCTTCAATAATAGGGCGTATTTTACGATATTCAGGTCTAAAATCATGTCCCCATTCCGAAATACAATGTGCTTCATCTACGGCATAAAATGAAATTTTTACTTGCTGCAAAAAATCAATAGTATCTTGTTTTGTCAATGACTCAGGAGCTACATACAATAATTTGGTTTTGCCCGATAAGATATCTTCTTTAACTTGAATTATTTGCGCTTTTGACAAAGAAGAATTTAAAAAATGAGCAACCCCATCTTCTTCGCCAAAACTTCTCATTGCATCCACCTGATTTTTCATCAAAGCAATTAATGGCGATATAATGATAGCTGTCCCTTCCATTATTAATGCCGGTAACTGGTAAATCAATGATTTCCCGCCACCCGTAGGCATCAATACAAAGCCATCTTTACCGTTCAAAACATTACGAATGGCTTCTTCTTGCTTTCCTTTGAATTTATCAAATCCAAAATACTTTTTTAAATAATGTTCTAATTTTACGTCTTTCTCTACTGCCATTTTTTACACCTATTTCCTTTTATATCAAGCTATTAAAAAAAAGTTTGCAAATATAACTATAGTCCTGTTATTTTGCTAAATAATAATATTATTTTTCACAATAAGTTTCTATGACCAGAATTATATATATTTGTAAGCTAAATTTAGTAAATATATATCAATTTGAAAAAACTTTATTGAAAAATATTTTTAAATTTTGATATTTGTTTGTTTAAACAGAATTTTTAAAAGTAAAAATAGATTATTAATATTCAAAATATTTTCGCATAATGCAGAGTGAAAAAGATAATATAGAAGAAGAAATGGGCTTTTTAGACCATCTTGAAGTATTAAGATGGCATTTAATTCGATCATTTATTGCAATAATAGTATTAGCTGTATTAGCCTTTATTTTTCACGGGTTTATTTTTGATACGGTAATTTTAGCTCCAAAAACACCAGAATTTTTTACAAATAGGATACTTTGCGAATTTGGAAATATGATTAATATAAAAACCCTGTGTATAAATTCTAAGCCATTTCAGATTATTAACATAAAAATGGCCGGACAATTTTCAACGCACATCATGGTTTCATTAGTTGCCGGATTTGTAGTTGCATTCCCTTATATCTTTTGGGAAATGTGGAGTTTTATTAAGCCGGCTTTATATTCAGAAGAAAAACAAGTTGCCAGAGGAGCTGTTTTTTTTAGTTCATTACTTTTTTTCCTGGGTGTTTTGTTCGGGTATTATATTATTGTTCCGTTATCTGTCCATTTCTTAGGCAGTTATAACGTAAGTGATCAAGTACTTAATCAGATTAATTTAGGCTCATATATTTCGACCATCACCTCTGTAGTACTAGCAGCAGGAATTATATTTGAATTACCCATTGTTATTTATTTTTTAAGCAAAGCAGGACTGATAACACCGGATATTTTAAAAAAATACAGAAGACACTCCTTAGTAATTATCCTTGCTTTATCGGCTATTATTACACCACCTGATGTTTTTAGCCAAATACTGGTTGCTTTACCTTTGGTAATTTTATATGAAGTTGGCATAAAAATATCAAAGCGTATTTATGCAAAAGACCAAAGCATGTTAGTATAACAGAGTATCTTAATAAAGAATTAGTTAGCTTATGGAATTATATACACAAGATATTATAAAGATTTATGGCAAACGAACAGTTGTTAAAGGTGTAAATATAAGTGTAAAGCAAGGCGAAATTGTAGGACTTTTGGGACCAAACGGTGCAGGTAAAACCACCTCTTTTTATATGATTGTAGGTTTAATAAAACCAAATTCGGGAAAAGTATTGCTTGATGATATGGAAATTACCAAACTACCCATGTATAAACGTGCTCAAAAAGGAATTGGTTATCTTCCACAAGAATCATCCGTTTTCAGAAAACTAAGTGTTGAAGATAATATTAAAGCTGTTTTGGAAATGACCAAACTTTCAAAAAAAGAACAAAATGAAAAAGTGGAAAGTTTGTTAGAAGAGTTTGGTTTAAACCGGATTAGAAAAAGTTTAGGGATACAGTTATCCGGAGGTGAACGCAGAAGAACAGAAATAGCAAGAGCTTTGGCTATTAATCCTAAATTTATTTTACTCGATGAACCGTTTGCGGGAGTTGACCCTATTGCCGTAGAAGATATACAGAAAATTGTAGCAAAACTGAAAGAAAAAAATATTGGTATTTTAATTACCGACCATAATGTACATGAAACCTTAACCATTACCGATAGAGCCTATTTACTCTATGAAGGCAGAATACTTGAATCAGGAACTGCTGAAGAATTAGCATCCAATCCGGAAGTGAGAGAAAAATACTTAGGTGCTAATTTTGAATTAAGAAAAAAAGTAAATTAAAAATCAGGACATGGAATAGTAACATGTCTCTTTTTTCTTCTAAGTTTGGCGTTTTTATTAAATTCATAAACCAGAGATACTTCGTGAGAGCCTCCGGTTGTTCCAATTAAACCGGATAATGTATAATCATAGCTATATCCAAACTTTAAGTCATAAACCTGAAACCCAATCAATACAATAACCGCATCAATTGCCTCATATCCTTGTTGAATACCGGCTACCGGTAAACCTCTAAACCAAAGTCCTAAGGTAAAAGGCATTTTTTTCCAATATGCGCCAATATCTAACTGATCATGCTTGTCTTGATATTGATACAACATAGAAAAAGTTACGCTCTCTGTTATTTCATGGCTTCTTCTTCTATTTCCTTTTATCGGGAGCCTATATCCACCAAAAAAGGTCCATTTCATGGGAACTCTGCTATCCACTCCAACTAATGATTGATTTGGCCTCATTAAATGAGCAACCGTAAAGCCTCCCCAATATTTACTTGCATATATTAATGCCGAAGCATCTACATCAATATATCCGGTGTTACTAAGAGCATTAGTATATTCATTAGAGCTTGAAGAATGATTGCCATCTATTTGCAATTGATCTCCAAAAATTAGTTTTTGAATTTCAATACCTCGTTGTCCATACTTAAATTTAATTCCCGGACGTGCATGAATAAACCGGTTAATTGTTATATCATAAGAATATGACAAACCAATATCTGTCAAATTTAAGTTACCCGACCCTGCTTCATCACGAACCACCAATAAACCGATACCACTCTTCATACGTGAAAAGTATTGATCGTAGGAAAAAGAATAAGTAGTAAATGTGCCCGGTATGTTTGGCCATTGGTCACGATAATTCATAACAATCCTACTGCCATCAATCATTCCTGTATAGGAAGGACTCAACACCAAAGGAGCTGCATAAAATTGCGAAAACTGAACCTTTTGCCCCAAAAGCTGTGCGGTGCTATAAATTATAAAAAAAAGTAAAACAAGATTTCTATTTTTCAAAACGTATTTAATTTACCTTATTTAGTAATATAAACGATACAAACTTATGAATAGTATATTCCACTCAAGATAATTATTATCTGATTAACAATTATCAAAATGAGTACCAAAATAAGTAAATATTTTGAAAATAACCATATTAATGAAAAATAAAAAAGTAGTAGTTAAAACACTACTACTCTTTTATTTCTTTCTCACAAGCTAATTAGCGAAGTAAAGTAACATCACCGGTACCTTGAAATGGTGCTCCGTTTTTATATTTTCCGGTTACTTTCCAAGCATAAACATCTTGTGCTCCAATTTTACCATCAATATATCCATCCCAACCAACTTCGGGATCGGTACTTTCAAATACTTTTTCACCCCACCGGTTATAAATTTCAAGTTTATACTCTTTAATTCCTCTATATTTAGGTTTAAATACTTTGTTGGGCTCATAATTACTGAATGGATTAAAAGCTGTCGGGAATACAAATGTTCCGGCAGGTTCAACCACCACAGCATTTTCAATTGTTTTTGTATCATAACAATCATTTTCAGTCCAAACTTCTAAAGTAATGGTATAAATACCCGGATCTGTATAATAATGTATCGGGCTTCGCTCGGTTGAAATAGCATCTCCAACACCACCAAATGTCCATTGATATCTATCTCCATTGATCGAATTATTATGCAAAATAACCGGTTGATCAGGAAGCATTACCGTATCCGGAATTACCTCAAAGTCAGCAATAGGCACCTCAAATACTACAACCGTATCTCTTCTCACGGTAATCAAGGAATCATTGGTGCCCGGACCTCCGGCATAAAGCGTAACTATGAAAGTACCCGGGGTATCGTAAATATAAGTTGGATTTTGTTCATTAGATGAACCACCATCACCAAAGTCCCAATAGAAGGTATCCGCATAGTTTACATACGATTCAAAGTTTACAGATAAATCTTCACAACCTTGTGCCCTGACTCCCGGTTTAATAGTAGATTCAGGTTGTGGTGGATAAATTATAACTGTTTCTTGTACAGTATCAGTACAATTATTTTCAGAAACGGTTAATGTTATAATATATTCACCCCATGTAGCATAAGAGTGGGAGAAATTCTCTACCAAAGTATTATGCAGGTATGTATTTCCATCCCCCATATCCCAATAATAATTAGGATATCCACTACCACTAAGATTCTCTACAAATACTTCTGTGCGTGGATAAAGTTGTGCAGTTGGTGTTGCAGAAAAATCTACTTGCGGAATTCTGTAAACCGTAACTGTATGCACAACTGTATCCGTACAACCCTTAGATGATTCGGCAACTAATTGAATAGAATAAGTAGAATCAGCATTATACGAAGCTTCATAAGTACGCGTGAAAGATGTTAAGCTGGAATCAACCCTAAAGTCATTTTTAAAATACCAGTAATAAACACTTCCTCCGGTGGTTGTATTTGTAAATGTAACATCTATCGGTGAACAACCATCAGACTGATCCATTTCAAAAGCAGCAGATGGCGGCAAATTATAAATAATTTGCACTGTATCACTATTTGAACAACCGGTTGGTTTAGTAACCGACCAAACAAATAGGTTAATCCCTTCATCCAAATTTGTAACACGTGAAATATTTAAAGAATTATCATCAAAATTTCCACCTCCTGCAAGAACGGACCATGAACCTGTTCCTGAACCCGGATCTTCGGCAGTCATAACCGTTTCATTAGTACATTCTTCTTTATCAATACCGGCAGAGATATTAAACTCTCCATTTAAAATAGATACATCATCATATTCGGAATATCCGCTAATTTCAACAGTCCAACGTAAAATATTAAGACTTCCGGGCTGTATATCCGTAACCTGTGTATTTGGATTATTCACATCCGCAATTGTAGCACTACCACTAATAACTGACCAAGTACCTGTACCCGGGAACGGATCACCTGCATTCATTGTGGTAGAAGAAGCACAAATAGTTTGATTTGAACCTGCATCAGCAGTTATTGAATTATAAGTAATATTCACATCATCATAACTTGGACAACTATTCCAAACAACTGACCAACGGAAAGTATTCACGCCATATCCTAATGCCGTAACAACATCATTCGGATCATTCGGATTGGTAGGTGTTCCACTACCCGATATAGTTGTCCATGTACCTGTTGCCGTTACATCCGGTAGTAATGCATTCATTGTAGCCGTATTAACTGTTACAATTTGATCACCGCCAGCATTAGCAACAAAATGATTGCTGGTTATTTGAACAGAAGAAGTTCCTGTACATCCTTTATCATTAACCGTCCAAGAGAATGTATTTACACCCTGCTGCAAACCGGTAACCAAGGTAGTTGCAGCAGTAGGCGTAGCAATAGTAGTAGTAACACCACCACCACTCCAAAGACCGGTTGCTCCCGGATCAAGAGGTGTTGCACTTAATGTTGTAAAGTCATCACAAGTAGTCTCATTGGTTCCTGCAGAAGCAGTTACTGAATTATTTGTAACAATCATTTCATCATATGATGTACAAGTGGTACCGCTTTCGGTTTTTGTAACGGTCCATCTTAATCTATTATTTCCAACTGCTAAACCGGTAACTAATGTACTCTCATTGGTTGGGTCGGTAAATACACCACCACCTGTTTGAGCTGTCCACATTCCGGTAGCCCCCCAAACAGGATTAAGCGGTTGAGCACTTACTGTTGTTTGGTCAGAGCAGACAGGCTTATCATCTCCTGCAACTGCAATATACAAGTTGTTCGTAATTGTTACATTATCAGATGCGATACAACCATTTCTGTTAACAGTCCAAGTAAAAGTATTAGGACCATTTTCCATATCATAAACAGTTGTTTCAAAGTTACTTGAATTTGCAAAGCGTCCTGTACCACTAGCAACCGTCCAAGCTCCGGTACCGGTAAGCGGATCACTCGCTGCAAGATTATATGATGTTCCACAAGCAATATCATCATTTCCTGCTGTAACAGAGAAAGCATTTGCAGAAACAATTATCTCATCCGTTGCCGTACATCCATTGCCTTGAATAGTCCATGTGAAAGTATTTGCACCCGGTATAAGATTACTAACTGCTGTAGTAGGATCAGAAGTATCCGTAATAATAACCGAAGAATTATTTACGGTCCATTGACCCGTTTCTCCGGATAATAAAGCTTGAGCATTCATTGTTGTATAATCCGTGCACACAATCTGATCAGCACCTGCGCTTGTATAAATGGCATTATTAATTAGATTAAAGCTAGCCGGAGCAGAGCATCCATCTTTTGTTACCGTCCATGTTATTGCACTTGTACCTCCCGGTAAATTACGGACAATAGTAGATACTTTTGTATCATTATCAAAAGTAACGTCTGGTGCTGTAGATGACCATTTACCGGTTCCTCCTGCAGGAGGAGTACCTCCAAGAATTGGTGAATAATCTACACACAAAGTGCTAGGTCCTGCCGGAGTAGCTGTTGTATTGTAATAATTATCTGTAACTTTTACAACGTCAGAGTTAGAGCACAATCCATTTTCTATGGTCCACGTAAAATAAGTATCTCCATTAGCCAGATTAGTAACATTCGTAACATTACTGTTCGAATTAACAATAATACCCGCATCTGCCGGATTTTGTTTTACCCAATAACCCGTTTCACCGGTTCCCGGAGCATTACCAATAATCGTTGCAGTATGCGTATCTGTACATATTACTACTGTATTATCAGCAATATAAGCATCTACTGAATTATTTGTAACCACAAGATCTGCCGACAATTGACAAGCATTTTTGGTAACTGTCCATGTGAATGTGTTGGGTCCTTTATTAATTCCCGTAACACTGGTATTATAAGATGTCTTATTGGTAATACTTCCTGCCCCACTTGAAACAGACCATTCTCCTGTACCATTAGTTACCGGAATAGCATTAATTATCGTATTATCGGTACAAATAAATTGATTACCACCAACTATAGCAGAATCCGGTGTATTATTTGTAACCGTAAGTTCAGCATAATTAGTACAATTTCCATCAGACAATGTCCATCGGTAAGTATTAATTCCTTTTGCTATATTCCTTACAACTGTATTATATATCGAAGAGTTGTCAAATGTACCAGAACCACCTCTTACCGACCATGTTCCAGTAACACCTGTTCCCGGTATAGTTCCATTAAGTACTAGTGTATCTTGATTACAAATGGTTTGGTCAGTTCCTGCATTCACATAAATACTGTTATTAAATATGCTCATCTCATCCGTTTCTGAACAACCATTAACAGTAACCGTCCATGTAAATCTATTTTCATTATTGGCTAAACCACTAACCGTCGTTTGGTTTGCAGTTGGATCTGCCACAGTACCTGCACCACCGGTATTTTGCCATAAACCTGTACCGATACCCGGATTACTAGCGGCCAAATTCGTAACATTCGTACAAATATTCTGATCGGGTCCTGCATCTACATTTCTTGGTAAAGTACTGGTAACAATAACTTCATCAACATCAGAACATCCGTTATTGCTAACAATCCACTGGAAGTTATTGGCTCCAAAACTTAAATGTTCAACCAGTGTAGTTGTAGCTAAGCTATTTTGTATAGTAGCTGTCGGACTGGTAGTTGTCCAATATCCGGTTCCTGTTAACAAATTGGCACTAATCGTAGCAGAAGAATCACAAACAGTAGGTTGGTCAGTACCTGCATCAGCAAATACTTGATTATTAGTTATTGTTATATAATCCTTGTCGCTACAAGAAGCATTGCTAATGGTCCAACTGAAAACATTGGTCCCTGAGTTAAGATTAGTAACTACTGTTTGAAATGCTGTTGGGTCTAAAATTGTAGCTGTTCCTGATGCAACTTCCCATAAGCCGCTCTCACCTTGAGAATAATCAGGTGTTGAACCGGTTATTTGCGTTGAGTTTGTACATACCGGTTTATCAAGCCCGGTAGCAGCTTTAGTTGGCAACAAGCTTACAAATGCAATTTCATCATAATAAGTACATCCTAAATCAACAATAGTCCAACGCAACTTATTATAGTTTCTTAAGTTTCGACCAATAGTAGTATATGAGCTGGCATTATCAAATGTTCCAGTTCCCTCAATTGCTGTCCAGAAACCGGTACCTGTACCACTTCCAACCGTTGAAGGATCAGTTGCTTCAAGAAACAGGGTATCAGCACAAGCCTCTTGATAAGCTAATCCTGCCGAAACATCTATATTTCTACTAGTAATAATTACTTCATCAAAAGCTGTACAAATTCCATTATCAATAGTCCATCTAAACGTGTTTGTATTTCCCATATTAGAAACATGTGTATTATACAAAGTAGGATTATCAATAACTACGGTAGTGCTGTTTATAGTCCATAAACCATTTTCACCACTTCCCGGAATATTGGCAGCCAAATTAATTTGGTCTTCACAAATGGTACGGTCAGAGCCGGCATCAACCACAGGAGTATTATTTACAACCACAGCTCTATCTTGATCTGTACAATAAGCATTTGATACAGTCCAAACAAATGTTATCTGTCCTTTGCGCAGATTACTTACAATTGGATTATAAATACTTGCATTATCAAACACTTCAGATATTATACCTCCGTCAATTGTCCAAACTCCACTCTCACCAACTCCCGGCTGACTACCTGATAATTGAACTTCATCTCGACAAACCTTAAGAGTATCACCATTACTAGCAATTGCATTTGGTAAATTATTTGTAATATTAAAAGTTTTCTCATTAGAACAACCGTTATCGGTAATCGTCCATTTTAATATGTTATTACCTGAAGGTACTGTAACAATAGTTGAATATAAGGTATTATCAGCAAAAACTACTGTTCCTGAACTAGAAACCACGGTCCATAATCCACTACCGGTAGCTGTTGGTTGTTCTGCATTCATCACAAATGTTTCAGTACATCCTGATTGATCAGAGCCATTGTCATTCTTTGGTAAACTATTGTTAATCACCACTTCATCCCAATTAGTACATCCTTTATCAAAAATTGTCCATCTAAATACATTATCTCCGATATCGAGATTTGTAACTTGTGTGTTATAAAGGGTTGGATCTAAAATAGTACTTCCACTAACAGAAGACCATATACCTGAACCTGTTGCCGGTGGCTGATTACCATCAAGCTGAATTTGATTATCGCATCTGAAAGGAACATCTCCTCCTGCATTAACTACCGGTACATAATATTCAATTTCTACGGTTTTTTCTATTGAACAATCTTGGTTATATACTGTCCATCTTAAATAATTTTTACCGGATGTTAAATTGGTTACAGCACTATTAAATAATGTTGGAGTTATGATATTAGCACCTGCAGGAGCCACTACAGACCATATGCCCTGAGAATTTATCAAACTAGGATCGTTTCCATCTAATATCGTATTATCCACACACAGAAACTGATTATTTGCAGAAGCAGAAACCGTACTATTAGTAAGTTTTACATCATCATAAACAGAACACCCGTTACGAGTAATCGTCCAACGGAAAATATTTTCACCTAATCCTAATGAAGTAACCGTTGCATTGTATTGAGCAGAATTTGAAAATACAGCCGATCCACTTAAAATTGTCCAAGCGCCTGTTCCTGTTCCCGGATCATCAGCTTCCATTACATGAGTATCCGTACATAAAGTTCTATCTATACCTGCATAAACATTAAATGAGTTGTTGGTAATCGTTACAATATCATCCGAAGAACAAATTCCATTTGTAATTGTCCAAGTAAACTGAGTACTCGAACCTATATCTACTGTTACTTGAGTATCAAATTGAGTTGGTTGTACAATAATTGCAGTAGAACTTAAAGTTGACCATTTTCCTGTTCCTACAAGTGGAGAATTTCCATTTAAAGTAGTTGTTTGTGAACAAATAGTTTGATCCCCACCTGCATTAGCTGTTGTAGGTGAATCATTTATAATCAAAACATCATCCGATGCACTACAAATTCCTCTTTCAACTGTCCAGGTAAATATATTATTGCCGAGGTTAAGATTAGTAACAGCAGAATTATTCGCTAAACTATTTGCAATAATGCCTGTACTACTGGTAACTGTCCAATAGCCTGTACCCACAGCCGGAACAGCAGCACCAAGATTTGTATTATCCGCACATAATGTTTGATTACCGCCGGCATCAGCAGTAACACTATTATTTATAATAGTCAATTCAGCAGAAGCGGAACAACCTTTATCTGAAATTGTCCAAGTAAATTTATTAGGTGTTAAATTAGATAAGCCACTGACCGTTGTAACATTATCAGTTGCTACCGCTATTGTACCTGAACCACCGGTGAGCGTCCATAAGCCTGTTTGCGTTCCTGTTGGGATATCTCCTGTTATAGTGATTCCATCCGCAGTACAATATTCACCACCTCCAAGTACCGATGGAGGTGTTACACTGTTATTAGAAATAATAACATCATCGCTTGCAGAACAAGTTCCTTGAACAGCTGTCCATCTAAACGTATTAGCTCCTTGTCCTAAATTTGTAACAGCTGAAGTATTCGACAAACTATTCTGGATAACACCGGAACCTGAAACCAAAGTCCAGTAACCACCGGTAATAGCATCGGCATTAAGAGTAGTGCTATCAGCACATAAAGGTTGATCAATCCCGGCTTTAACCGTAAAAGAATTATTTATTAAATTAACCTCATCAAAATCAGTACAGCCGTTATAGCTAATTGTCCAACGAAAAACATTGGTTCCTGCACCCAGATTATTTATCAAAGTACTTGTTGAATAAGCATCTATTATGCTGCCTGCACCAGCCGACAATG
>Ga0256840_1001798_pt1 | contig 19508 bp, 19 predicted proteins | sample 355202metaG_FD_185969 | JGI IMG/M metagenome (GOLD analysis project Ga0256840, IMG submission 185969) | Hydrothermal vent microbial communities from Mid Atlantic Ridge, Atlantic Ocean - 355-202 | ecosystem: Environmental > Aquatic > Marine > Hydrothermal vents | place: Atlantic Ocean: Mid...
GATTTACATTTTTTACAGGTTTTATGACTATTTTTATTTCACATAGATAAAAAATAAGGAGTATTTGGCTTTATTATACCAAATACTCCTTATTTTAGCCACACACTTTTTACCATTATGCCAAAAAATATAACTTTTAAAGTTATATTTTTTTTAACCAAAGACTTCTTCAAATCATTTTTCTGGTTCATTATAAATACTTAATACCTTATCTTTAATTAACCAAACTTTATTACTTATTGATTCTAATAAATCTCTATCATGAGAAACAATTATAGTTGTTCCATTAAATCATTCTAACATCTTTTTAATTACTTCTTTTGAATGTAAATCTAGATGATTTGTTGGCTCATCCATTACTATAATATGTGGTTTTACTAATAACATCTTAGTTAAAGCAACTTTAGCTCTTTCTCAACCTGATAATGTTGAAATTTTTTGATCTACTTTATCTCATGTAATTAAAAGTCCTCAAAGAATAGTTCTTATTTCTTTTTCATTTTCATAATTTTTACCTAATTCTGAAATAATACTTATTTCTGGGTTTAGATCTTCTAAAACTTGAGAATATGAACCTATTTTAATTGTTTCATTTATACTTGCTATTCAATCAAGTGGTTTTAATTCTCATAATATTGTTTTTAGTAATGTTGTTTTACCAGCTCAATTTTCTCAAATAATTCAAATTTTATCACTCTTATATACTTCTAGATATTCTGGTAATGTAACTATGGGATATTTGTATCAAACTTCAATATTTTCTAGTTTCATTATTACTTCAGGTAACCTTTTATCTGAATTTATTGAAATCATTTTAACAACTGACTCATTCTCTGGTTTTGTCAGTATATCTATCTTTGCTAATGCTTTTATTCTTGATTGAACACTACTTGCTTTTGCTGAATTTGCTCTAAATTTATTTATATAATCATTTTCTTTATCTATACCTCTTTTTTGATTTGTATAGTTTTTCATTTGCGTATTAAAACGTATTTGTTTCTCTTCTAAATATTCTTCATAATTACCTGGATAATTATTTATTTTCATTCCAGAAATCTCAGCTATTTTTGTTGAAGTATTATTTATAAACCTAATATCATGTGAAATCGAAAGAATTGATTTTTTCCAATTATTACAGAATTTTTCTAGAAATATTATTCAATTTATATCTAAATGATTTGTTGGTTCATCTAATATTAATAAATCTACTTCTTGAATTAAAAATTTAGCAATTTGAACTTTAGTTTGTTCTCAACCTGATAATTTAAGCACATTAAAATCCATTTGTTCATCGGAAAATCAAAAATATTTAAGTATTTCTGTTTGTAATAAATGTTTTTTAAATCAATCTATTTCAATTAATTCTTTATTTAATAATTCTACTTCTTCCCATGATTCTGGATTTAATTGTATTTCATTTAATCTATTTATTTTTTTATTTATTTCAGGAAATAACTCCAACATTTCCTCTTTTAGTGTATTATTCTCTGATTTCCAAAAAAGATCTTGAGAAAGATATCATATTTTAACTCATGGAGCTATATCAATAATACCATCTATTATTTCTTCTTTTCATATAATCATTTTTAATAGTGTAGTTTTTCAACAACCATTTTTTCATATAAGAGCTATTTTGTCAGTTTTATTTATTTTTAATTCAGCATTATCGAATAGATAAGTCTGCTCTATATTTTTATATAATTTTTTAATATTTATTAAACTAGACACTATCTTTGTTTTTCATTCAAATAGATATTTAGGAATAGTCTCAAGAGAATATTCTTTATTATTTAATTTTTCTATTTTTGTTATTTTATCTAATTCAAATTCAGAAGTTATATATTTTGTAACTCTTTTAATTTTTGTCTCTTCTTTGATTTTAACTGGTATAGTATCATAAAAATCTTGACATAATTCTTCTAATTCATAGTAATTGAATTCATTATGCTGAGATAAAACTTTGCTTATTATTTTTTCAAACATTTGATTTTTTAATATATATTGTTTTGATTATAAGTTTAAATAATTTAAAAGCTAGTTTATGTATAGGTTTTCATGTTTTTATTTTTAGAATAAAAGAACCTTACTTAGTTATTTAAAGGTTTTTTTAGAATTTTTTATTCTTAAATTCTTGCATTACTTCATTTCTTTTTTCCTTAATATTTTTATTTTTTAGGTTTTTAGAAGATCATCTATAATTACTAATATTTGATATGATCAGAGGGATTTTTTTTATTTCATCTTTTTTTGTACTTTTTTGAATCTTATCTAATAAATAATTGCAAAAATCAATAAAATTATTATATATATTTCAATTTATAGATTTGAGATATGTTTCAGTTATTATTTCGTTTTCTAATGGCTGTTTTTCATTAAAATTATTATATATATTAGAAAAATCTATATTAACAATTATTTCATCAATTGACCTTTTTACATAGATTTTATTTCAATCTATTGGTTTTTTAGGTCTCTTAGCACGTGTAAGATAAAAAAAATCTGGTTTTTCCATATGTAATATATATTAAATATTAAAACTATTATAATTTAAAAATTGAAATGTCAAGTTTTAAGTTTTTAACAATAAAACAAAATCTATATTGCATTTTTAATAATTTATGTAATATAATATGTAATTAATTTATAATAAATACATATGGCAAAAACATATATTGATGGTACAAGCTGTAAAGCTATTAATGGGCAATTTGGTGAATTTTTTAACATTAGTGTTAATATTGAAAAATTACAAGCTTATGCAAATGAAAAAGGTTATGTAAATATGACTATGAGTAAAAGAAGGGAAGTAGGTCAATATTGAGATACTCATTATTTTACATTAAATGAATACAATCCAGAAAATAGTGGAGCTACTGAAACTAATAACTCTAGTGATAAAGCTTGAGATATATCAGTTGAAGATATTCCATTTTAGCTTAAAAAAGAAGATTAATATTATCAATAATATTAATCTTCTTTTTTAATAATTGTATCTATTTTACTTTTAGTTTTATCTATATCTTTTTCTATTATATCTGTTCTATTTATATTGTTAATAAAGTTATTCAGAAATACTCATCAACTCATATTAATTTCATTTATCGCTTTAGAATCCCTTATTACTTCTATACATACATGATGAGGTTTATCATTTTTAAGAATAATTTTTTTTATAGTTATTATATCTCATTTTTTAAAAGTACCTTCTTTTATTCATAATGCTGTAACTTTATTTTTTAATTCAAAAGAGTATCATTCTCATAGATTTGATAATGTTTTTCTTTTTGAATAATTTATTTTATCAAATTTTCACATACATTTATATTATACTTATATTTTTATAACAATAAAACTTTATACATGAATGTCAATTTATTTTATTAATATTATTTTATTAACATTAATTCTTGTATTTAGCTTCTTATTTAATACAATATTTAATATAATAAATAATAAAAAAATATGACAATAATTGAAGATAAACTTTTACTAGCTACTAAAAATATATTAGAAAAAAGTCTTACTATAAAAAAGAGTCCATATTGTGATAATGAAATCATTTTAATTTATGATTTAGAGTCTCCACTTTCAAAACTTATAGCTGAAGCTTATATTCAAAATTTAAAAAATATAAATTCTGAAATTATAGATATAAATACTGTAAATAAAGATGAGCTTATTAAAAGACTTTGGGCATTAAAAGAGTTTTCTACTGTTATATTGGTACAATCAACGAATTTCAGATTAGATAATTTCAGAATAAGATTACAGCTTCATAATAACTGAGTAGGTTGTCTAGAACACAATCATCTTCAATATATGAAAGATGATGAATATGAAAATTATGCTGATGCTATTGAATATAAAACTCCTTATTATGATAAGTTATCATTAAAATTAAAAGAAATATGTGATAATGCTGAAACTTTAAAAGTAATTTGTCATGATTGAAGTGTTTTAAATATTGAATGATGATTTGATAGTATGAAACAAAATACATGAAATTATGAATGAAAAAAAAGATGATGAACATTACCTGTTTGAGAGAACTTTAATGAAGCAACCGATTTTGATTGAGTTAATTGAGAGCTTTCAATATTAATATATCCTTGAATGGATTTTCAAATAAAAAAACCTGATAAGGTATTTAAGATAAAAATAGAAAAATCTTTTATTACTTGTAATGATATCAATGCACCAAAAGAATTTATTGAATTATTAGAATTAATAAAGGCTTCTGAAAATAATGAAGTTATGTTAAGAGAATTATGATTTTGACTTAATTCAAATATTACTAATAATAAACAATTAGCAGATGTTAATTTTTTTGAAAGAAAAGCTTGATTTCATGTGTCAATATGAAAAAAACATCAAATATATAGAAAAAAATTACATAAATCAATAGTTCAAAGATACCATATAGATATATTTCCAGATATTAAGGAAATTTATGTATGAAATATAAAGATTTTTGAAAATGATAAATATATAATATAATAATATGAATGATAAAATTAAAAAAATAATTAATGATACTTTTAATAAAAAAGAAGATTTTAGTGTAGAATACGAAAAATTTAAAAAAAGACTTGATAATAGAAAAAATGAGTTAGCAAAAGAATATGAATGAATAAAAAGTAAATATGAAAATAAAAAGAATGAATTATCAAAAGAATATGAAAAATTTAAAGAAAAATATGAATTTAGAGTCGAGTGAAGAAAAATAATATGGAATAAAGAAAGAAATGCTGAATTAAGGAAAGATAAAAAATCAGCATGGGACTCAGTTTTTTCAGCTACAGTTAGAGAAATCTTATCTTTTCCATTTATATGGATGATGTTAATTCCAGCATTTTTTTTAGATATATGTATGTTTATTTATCAAAATACCGCGATTAGGTTATACAAAATACCTTTAGCAAAAAGGAGTGATTATATTGTATTTGATAGATCACAATTAGCATATTTAAACTGGATACAAAAAATTGATTGTATTTATTGTTCATACTTTAATTGATTAATGCAATATTCAGTTGAAGTAGCTTGAAGAACTGAAAAATACTGGTGTCCAATTAAGCATGCTACAAAAAAACATTGAACACATGATTGGGAAAAACACTTTGCAGATTATTGAGATTCTAAGGAATTTAAAAAAGTATTTACAAATACTGAATGTTATAAAGACAAAAAATGAGATTAATATATATTAATCTCATTTTTTGTCTTTATAAGTATCTTAAATTCATCTAAATCTAAGATCTCATTAGATCAGGAAACAATCCTAGCTATACTCTTTTCATCTAATAAATTAAAATTTATTCTATATAATATTTCATTTTTTATTTTAGTATTATTTAAATATTCTGGATTATTAATAAAAAATACTATTAATTGTGAAAATTTTTGTACAGAGATTGATGATAGATTATTATAATCATCTTCTTTTATCTTTTTTAAAAATCTTTCAATTTTTTTATTTAAAATTACTTTATTATGTTTTTTTTCTAACTCTATAGTTTTTTCGATACTAGAATTAATATTTAAGACGATCTCTCTTATTTGATTTTTATTATAAATTTCATCTTTTTTATCTCTTATCCAAGCTTTTTGCTGTCTATGATTAATCAAATCTGCATATCTTCTTATTGGTGATGTAAAATGTCAATAAAAATTTTCTCATAATCAATAATGATATCAATTTCTGAAATTATAAAATGCTCTTTCTATTATTTTATTAGATGTTATTTTTCATTTTAATTCAGGCATATGTAATCTAAAAATACCATTAATCCTTTCTTTAAAATTAATTTTTGCATTTTCTATATTTGATAATATTGCAAATTCCTGAATAATAAAACTTGGTATACTATGATTACTAAGTGATTGTTCTTCATTTAAATTTAAAGTAACTTTTTCTTTAAAATCATTTTTTCATCAATATCAAAGTCTTTTTCTATATAGATTTTTAGCAATTTTATGAAAAAGGTTTAAGTCGTTATGATAGTCTTCTCAATAATTATTAAAATGTTTATTAAATTGTTCATAGTTGAATCTATTTTTATTATGAAAAACTGATTCAAAGATTTCTGAATAAGTAACGTCATAATTATTATCTAGATCTACTCTGGTTGTTAATGTTAATCTTTTTGTATCATGATTCAATGAAGCTAAATCTGTACTTATTTCACTAGGAAACATATGATATGCATGATTATTTATATATACACTTGTTGCTCTTGAATATGCTTCATAATCTAATTTTTCTCATGGTTTTATTATTTCAGATATATCAGCTATAGATATAAAAAGGGAATATCAATTTTTTGTTTTTTCTGCCCATATTCAGTCATCCAAATCTTTAGAACTTTCTTTATCTATTGTTATACCTTCTATGTATTCTCTTTTAGGGGCTTCATCAATATTTAATCAGTTTAATACTTTATTTTTTAATAATTCAGCTTCAAGTCTAATTTCTCTAGAATGATTTTTTATCTCTGTTATTATATATGGTTTTTCTAATCTCATATTATTTTTTTAATCAAAATATATTTATTGAATTTTTAAATATTTCATTTGAACAATCCTCTCATCTAAGCTCATTAATTTTTTTAATTATAAATTCTATATATATAGGTTCATTTTCTTCTTTTCATCTATATGGTGTTGGTGTTAGATATGGACTATCAGTTTCAGCTAATATATGTTTAATATCTATATTTTTAGCTGTTTCTTGGATATCTGGTGCTGATTTAAAGGTTATTATACCTGAAAAACTTATTTTACAATTTGGAGAAAAATTTATTAATTTGTTTGCGTATTCTAAATTTTCTGAATAACAATGAAAAATAAAATTTTTAAAATTTAATTCTTTTAGTATTTCCAATATATCATCTTTCGAATTTCTATTATGTATTATAATTGGTAGTTTATATTTTTTAGCAAGAATAATTTGAGCTTTGAAAAAATCTTTTTGTATTTTCTTTTTTGACTCTATTATTTTATTTTTGGATTCTATGTCTAATTCAGATATAGAATCATCTTTATATAACCAATAATAGTCTAATCAACACTCTCATATTGCTACTATCTTATTATTTCATTTTAATATTAATTCTTCCAGTTGTTGTAGTGTATTATTTAAATCTAAATCATATACATCACATGGATGAATTCAAATACTACAATATACTCATTCGTATCCTTCACTTAATAGTATACTTTTTTTGCTCGTCTCTATATTTGTTCATACTATAGTCATATACGTTCATCATTTTTGAAAAAATGATTGTATTACCTCATTTTGAGATTTAGTATTATTTAAATATGGATGACAATGTGTATCAAATATCTTATTCATTTTTTATTATTAAATTTTATAAAAAATATCTCTATATATAGAGATATTAAAAGGTCATTCATGATGTAGTTAAGCTATATTGATTTGAATTAATATCTTTAAAATTAGCATTAAGTATATTTATGTTTTCTATTTTATTTATTTTTTTATTAATAATTAGGTTTATTATTTTGTCTGTTTTATTAATATCTACTGGTTTATCAAAAGTTAATATAATTGAATTTATTCATGGTGTATTTGAAATATTTATAACGTTAGCTATTTCTGATTTAACATCATCAATATTAATATTATTCGGATTATATGTAAGACTAAGTGATAATGATGTTACTTGTTTTATATCAATACCTGAATTAATATAAATATTATCCTCACTTTTATCTATATATAAATTAGATTTTTCTTGATTTAATTCTGAATTTAAAACACTAGTTTTTAAATTTTTTCAAATATCTGTATTATCAAAAAATAATAGATTTATTCAAAATGCTAGAATAAGACTTGTTAATATAATACTTATATTACTAATTGATTTATTTTTTTTGTATTTTTTAAGTATATCTTCCATATAAATAAAATTAAAAAGTATTTTCTTTATATTATAAAGAAAATACTTTTTGTAAAGCTATTTTATTGTATTTATAAGCATAATTTCTAGTCATTTTTTAATTTGATCTATTTTTCTCATTACAATTAATAGCTCATCATTAGAAACTTTAATTACATTAGTTGATGTATTAATTATTTTTATAATATTATAAAAATTTTCTATTTCATTCTTTAATGATTTATTATTTTTAATTAATACTATTATTGTTTCTATACTTCTTATTCTTGATTTAAATTTATTTATATTAATTTTTATATCTTTTATTTTCCCACTATTAATTGTTTCTTTTATTCTATTACTACTAATATTTTTTAATTCTATCTCTAGTTTAGTTTGTTTATCAAAACTATTTTTACTTTCATCTAATAATGATGATGTTATTAAATCTGTATTTAATAGAGATTTAAATCATATTTTTATTAATTGATTATTTATTTCACTTTTATTTGATTGATATTTTATTTCTGTTCATTTAATAGATTTTGATAATGGTTCTATTTTTTTTCTATATTCTTTTATCTGTAGAGTTTTTTTCTCTATGATTTTTTCCAATTTTATCTCTTCATTTATTAATATTTTTAAATTTGATGATAATTTAACTATATCAATAGGTGTTTTAATGTAAGAAACTTTAATTTTTCTATTTGATTTTCATATTTCTTTTAAAAAGTCTATTGTTTTGTTTGGTAATTTTGATGAATTATTTTTAAATATATTTATTAATTGATTAATTAAATTTTGTATAATGTTTTCTTTTATTTTATTATTATATTTTACTATTAATTTCTTTTTAATCACTTGAATAACTAATTCATTTACATTTCATTCAAATATAAATAATTTATTTAATAATTTATTTATATATTTATTTGTTACAGAATTATATAAATTTTCTATATTTATTAAGTTTGTATAAATATCATTTTTATTTAAATTTAAATGCTCATCACTAATACTTTCTATTAAATCAGTTTCTATATCTTTATTTAATATCTTACTATCTATTAAATTATTATATATATTATCAAATAACAATATTTTGCTATATCAAAAATTATCTCTTAATATTTTTCATGATAAAGCATTAACTATTTCATTATCTAAATCAAATTTTAACTTTAGGATATTATTTAATTGCTCATGTAAGTAACTTTTATATCATAAAGTTAAAATACTTACTATTTGGTCAAGATGTAGTTTTTTGTAATTTATATCATTAATTGATTGATTTATTAGTTGTTTTATTGACTCATCCTTTCATATATATTCTAATATTAATGTATCAATTTCATTTCAAACATATCAATTAAATCTTTTTTCATTTATTGTACTGTTTTGTGATTGTATTTTTCTTTCTTTTTTTCAAGTATCAGTTATAAAAATATTATTTGAATGGATTAATACTACTGATACATTATTTGTTATTTTTTTAAATTCTTCTTTTATTAGTTCTTTTTTTTCTTCTTTTGAGTATTTATTTGATATAATTGATAGTATATGTTTAGATATATCTTCTTTTAATTTATATACATGTCTTCATTCTTGATTTTCATTTATTTTTTCTGATATATTTGTACATTTCAAAATACCCATAATACTATTCTTTATATCTATTAATTCACTTTGCGAATCAACCATAGATATATTTTCTTCAATAGTTATTATAGGGGATTTCTTTACTTTTTCACTTATGTAAGTTATTTCTATAGCTTTTTTTGAACTCATCTTACATTAATTAAAATACCAATAATATTTTAACATATTATTGGTATTTTTGTCAATTTATAAGGAATATTTTATAATAATCAATGATTTATTAATGTGTCTATTTGGGTTTTATTTAGTATCTTTTCTAATTCATCAGTATTTACTCATTTAATTTTTTCTATATTTCAGTATTTATTTAATATTTTCTTTCTTGTTTTAGGTCAAAATCAAGGTAATTCTTCTAATATATTTTTTTTCATAGATTTTATTCTCATATCTCTATTGAATGTAATTGCAAATCTATGTGCTTCATCTCTTATTTTTTGTACTAATCTTAGTTCATTACTATTTTTATCTAAAATAATTGGTTTAGATTTTCACGGCAAATATAATTCTTCTTCACGTTTTGCTATTCAAACTACCTGTATTTCTAAATTAAACTCTTTAATTATTTCAACAACACTACTTAATTGTCATTTTCAACCATCAATTATTATAAGATCAGGTATATTTGATAGTTTTTCGATTTCTTTTAACCTCCTAGTCATTACTTCTCTCATGGAATTGAAATCATCTATTTTTTGTTCTTCTAATGTTTTAATCTTAATTTTTTTATATTTAGATGTGTTACTTTTTCAGTTTTCAATAATACTACGACTTGCTACAGTGTGATTTCATGAAATATGGGAAATATCATTACATTCAAAAATTATATTTTTATTTATTTCTTTGTATCAAAGTATATTTAGTAAGGATTTCATTGTTGATTTCGTAAACCATTTAGTACTTAATGAATCTAGATATGCTTTATAAGCATATTCATAAATATTTCTATAGCACATATCAAGTAAATCTTTTTTTGTTCATTTTTTAGGAGTTTCTGTTCTTATATTTTGAAATAAATCTTCTTTTAACTCTATTTTTAATGTTGTAACTAATATAGGTTTTTTACTTTCTTTTTCAATTAATAAACTATTTAAATAATTTAATTTCACAAAATCAGTTAATATTTTTTCAATATCCTCATCTAAATTATTTTTTATTTCATAAGGATAAAATCATAATATTTTACTGTCTCTAATTTGAATTTTTCATATATATGTTTTATCAAATTTTTCTATATAATTTATTATATCAAAATCTCATCTAACTCAATCTCTAACTATTTGTTTTTCAGTTAACACGGCTATACTATCTATTTGATTCTTTATAATATCAGCTCTTTCAAATTCATGATTATTTGCATATGACATCATTTGAGCTCTTAAGTCTGATAGTACATTATTATAATTTCATTTTAAAAAATCTTTTATTTTTTCTAATTTACTTAAGTACTCTTTTTTAATTTTTAATAAATTATTTTCAGAAGTATTTCAATTAAATAAATATTTATCTAGGTTATATGAATTTTGAGTTTTAAAAAAATTATATTCTCATATTCAATATCAAAATACTTTCTTTAAAACTTTTAAAATATTATCAATATCATTACTGCTTATATATGGTCAATAAAATATTCATTTTCAATTTTTTATTCTAGTTCTAATTATTTTAGGGAAGTCTTCATCGGTGATTTTTATATAATTATGATTTTTACCATCTTTCATTAGTATATTATACTTTGGTAAATTATCTTTTATTAAATTGGTTTCTAATATTAGACTCTCAGTTTCATTATTTGTTAGAATTACTTGAATATCAGAAATTAATCCTACCATTTTTTGTTTAGCAAAATTTAATTTCGATTTACCATTAAAATATGAATGAACTCTTGATTTTAAGTTAATAGATTTTCATATATATATAATTTTTCAATTTTTATCAATAAATTTATATATTCATGCTTCTTTAGGAATTGTATTTAATATTTTTTTTATATTAGTTCACATTTTTATTTAATTAATTATCTTAAATCTATTGTTCATTCTTTTTTCTCGATTTTTTTTATTATTTTATTTATTTCTTCCTTATTTTCATCAGTATTAATTTTATTGTGAAGATAATTTTCTACAACTCATGATAGTGCATCCATTATTATATCATGCTTTCAATCATCGTTTAATTGTTTTTCATTTATTTCATCATCTATTTCTTCAATTAAATTTAATCAATCATATGGATTTATTGCATTAAATAATGTTATAGAATCATCTCAAAATTTATGTATAACTAAGTTTCATTTATTGAAAATTTTATCTAATATTCAATCTTGTTCTACTTCCATTCATTCAATTTTATCATAATCAATTGATAAAGAATCAGTCTTAAATAATGCCCATTCAAGTGAAACAATCGAATTATTAGTTACTATCCATACATCATTATACCAATTAAATACTTCATAAATAGTTTTTATAAACACAAATATTAGTAAAGATTCTAGATAATAAAAAGGAATTAAATTTTGAATTAACTCAGAATAAAAATACATAAATGAAGGAAGTATTGCTCACATAGAAAGCCACAAAAAAATCTGAGCAAAAATATCTATAAAGTGAATATGTATAATTCATTTTATTTCTTGTCACTCAGTTATATATTTATTAAAAAAGGATGTTTCAAATTTATTCATAAAATTATTTTAATTTTAACATTACTGGACAATGATCAGATCACATTACATCAGTCATATAGTTAATATCCTCAATATTTTCTATAAAATCCTTATTTACTACAAAATAATCTATTCTCCATCATACATTGTTAGCTCTCGCTCAAGCTCTATAACTCCACCATGAATAAGTATCTAATTTTGTAGGATTAAAATATCTCCAAACATCAATATTTCAATCATCAATTAATTCACCAATTTTTTCTCTTTCAATTGGTAAAAATCAAATAGATTTTATGTTTTGTTTAGGTCTTGCTATGTCAATTTCCGTGTGACAAATATTGAAGTCTCAAGTCATAATTATATCTTTTCACTCTTTTTTTAATTTTCTTGAATAACTAATTAAGTGATTATAAAAATCTAATTTATATGATACCATTTCAGTTCCATCTGCTCTTGTTCATCAATTTGGAAAATAACCATTAAATAAAACTATATTTTTTCAATTTCTTTTGAACTCAATTTCTGTTACTCTTCAATCAGCATGAAAATGTTCCATTTCATTAAAATGATTTTTAGTGCTTATTATTTCTATATTTTCTTTGTAGAAAATAACAGTTCACGCGTATCATGCTCTTTCTCATGTATGCCATATATAATTATATCATTCTAATTCTCAAACATCTTTCAGGAATTGTTCTTCGAATGCCTTAGTTTCCTGAAGACATAATATGTCAGGATTTTCATTTTGTACAAATTCTTTAAATCATTTTTTTGCAACTGCTCTTATTCAATTTACATTCCAGGTAATTATTTTCATTTTTTTAATTTAGTTAATATTTTATTTTATTTTAGCTTTTGATAAGAAAAAGTAAAGTTTTTATTATCTTAATTTTATTCTTGAATTTATAATTTTTTAATTATAATATTTTATATTTATTATTAATTATAGAAAATGACTAACGAAGAAAAAAATAAAATAGAAGAAGAAGATATTATTGAACAAATGGAAGATGAAATTGAAGAACTTGAAAATAAGGAAGGTGATATTAATGAGGATAAAATTGATGAATCATTATCAGTTGAAGATGAATCTTATAAAGATAAATTAGCTAGAACTATGGCAGATTTTGATAATTTTAAAAAAAGAACAGATAGAGATAGGTCTGATATGATATTTTTTTTAAAACAAGATATTTTTAAAAAGATTTTACCTAGATTAGATGATTTAGATAGAATAATAAAAAATACACCTGATGAATTAATTAATAATGCATTATTTGAATGAGTAAAATCTATGCAATCTAAATTAGTTGATGATTTAGAAAAAATGTGAGTAAAACCATTTGAATCACTTTGAAATGAAGTTAATCCTGATATGCATGATGTTATGACAACTATTCCAGGTAAAAAAGACTGAATAATTTGTGATGAATTTGAAAAATGATACATGTTAAATGACAAAGTATTAAGGCATGCTAAAGTTGTAGTATGATCAGGTGATTAATATATTATAAATTATAAATAACTAAAATCAATAGATTTTAGTTATTTATAATTGCAATTTTGTTTATGTAAATATAATATTCACACTTATTTTTATATAATATTTATATGAAATTTATAAAGAACATATTTTTAATGTTCATATCAATAATGTTTTTTTCAATTTTAGGATTAGAAGTAAATGCTTCTAATTCTTTTTCTGAATTAGAAACAAAAATCACAATTGAATCTAATAGTTCAAAAATAAAGAAAATGCAATTAGCATTAACTGAGTTTTGATTATATTCATGAATAATTGATTGAAAATATAGTAGTGTAAAAAACTCACTTTTAAGCTATCAAAAAAAGACATGATTAATTAAAAATGACTGGGATTATTGAGCTTGATATTTCTGAGTACAAACATTAAAAGCTTTAAAGGAAGATTTTCCAAATATTTTTAATGAGATATCACAGAAGTATTTAAAAATGGATAAACCTTCTTCAAATGTAAGATATTTTTTCTTAACTGCATATTATTCACCTTTACCTTGACAAAAAAGATATACTACTTGATCATATTATTGAGATATTAGATTAAATTGATGATGAAAAAAAACAGCATCATGAAAAAAAGTTTTTGAATGAATATTAGCATGACCAAGAAATTATAATTATTGAACTAAAATTGAATTTGAATGATTGGGTGTATGAGTTGTAGAGGATAGAGGATGAGCAATTGTTAATAAATGAGAAAGATGACATGAATACGATAGAATTGATGTTTGGATGTGATATTGAGATGAATGATTGGAAAGGGCATTAAAATGGTGAAAAAGAAAAGTTAAATGAAAAGTAGTACCTGAAACTAGAGCTTTAACTATGCAATTTGGTAATTCAGTAGTTAATAAATATAAAAACTTAACAGTTAATGCTGAAAATCCTAAAAAAGATAATGTAATAAAATTACAAGAGTTATTAACTAAAGTTAAAATATATTCTTGAACTATAGATTGAAAATTTAATAGTGTAAAAAATGAATTAATAAAATACCAAATAGATAAAAAAATTATTAGTTCTAGGAATTCTGATAATGCATGATATTTTTGAAATAAAACTTATGTAGCATTAAGGAAAGATTTTTGATGAGATATTTTTAAGAATAGAAAAAATAAATTAGATGAAGATGTTATATTATCTAAAGATATAAGAGATAAATTAGATAAAATTCATATTAGAATTACAAATGTTATTAATTCTAAATATTGAAAAAACACTGTTAGAGCCATTAAATATAGAAAAGATCTAAGATTAGCTATAGATTATCAAACAAAAAAAATAAAAAATAATTTAAGGAAAAGACAACTTAAATACTTAAAATCTATTATTTAAAATTAATTATATTTATAAGTCAAGTATTATTTTTAGTACTTGACTTTTTTTTATGGTAAAATATTAAGGATATTAAGTAAAAATACAAAAATGAAAAAAAATATTTTAATTATTTTATTTGCTATATTGGCATATTTAAATTTTATAAATAATACTAATGCGTCTAATAATGACGTAAAATTTATTGTAACTGCTTATTATTCTCCATTACCTGATCAAGAGCAATATTCTTATAGTGTTTATACTAAGAGACAAAGAACATATGAAGAGGAAAAAAGATTACAATGAGAATGAATAAGAGGGGCATCATGAAAGAAAGTATTTTCTTGAATGTTAGCTGCACCAAAAAATTATAAATTTTGAACTAAGATTTATTTAGAATGATTAGGTGTTGGAGAAGTTGCAGATAGATGATGAGCAATTGTAAATAGATGAGTCAGAGGACATTCATATGACAGAATAGATGTTTGGATGTGATATTGAGACGAATGATTAAGAAGAGCTTCTTTTTGGTGAAAAAGAGAAGTTAAATGAAAATTTCTTAGTAATGATAATGTAGTTAATCTTAATTATTCACAAATACCTTTAGTTAATTTTAAATATAAAAATAAAATAAAAAAAATTTATAATAAAGAAATTGATATTTTTACTAAAAAAATCACTAAAAATAATGAATATAAAAAATTACAAGAAGTACTAAAGGAATTATGATTATATAAATGATTAATTGATTGAAATAATAAAAAAATAATTGATACAATTTATAATTTTCAATTATCAGAATGAATTATTAAGTCTATGTATAGTAATTGAGCATGAAATTATTGACCAATTACAAGAAAAGCATTAAAAAATAAATATGATGCATACAAAGTTAGAAAAAACAATGAAAGAATTAGATTAGCTAATTTAGAAAAGAAAAAAGAAGAAGAAAAATTAAGAGAAAAAGAAAGAATAATTAAATATAAAAAAATAGAAGAATTATCATTTAATATGGCTACTTCAAAAATTCAATTAATTTGAAGTCCAAGGTTTGGTGAAGTATCAACTAGTGTTAGAGAGTTACAAAAAACTTTAAAAGAATTATGATATTTTAATTATAACGATACAGCTATTTATTGAAATATAACTAAAAATAGTATTATTGCATATCAAATTGATAGAAAAATTATAAATACAAAAAATGAATTGTGAGCTTGAATTATATGACCAAAAACTAGAAAAGCTTTAAAAAATGATTTAAAAGAGCAATTTTTGAAAGAGATAACAAAAAAAGAAAACACTATAACTAATATATAATTATAGTGTTTTCTTTTTTCATTTTCAGTTCTTTAATTTCTTTAATAGTTTTATTGTTTTTTCAATTAATAAATTTAATAATTTCTAGTATATTACTTTCATTTAATCAAATAGTGGATTTTCAGTTTGAAATATAAAAAATATGTCTAATTATTTCTTTTTGTAAAAGAGATGATAGTTTATTAAAATCTTTTATGTAAAAGTAACCATTAATTGATAAGGTGTTTATTTTATATTTACAACTATTAAATATAAGAATTCATTGTTCAGTTAAAAACTTTTCTATCTCTATATCTATAAAATCTTTTACCTCTTCTAAATAACTACTTAAATTATTTATATTTTGTTTGTAGTTTGAATTTATCTTTTCAAATTGAGGAATTATATCATGCCTTAGTTTGTTTCTAGTCAATTTTGTATCAAAGTTTGTATTATCTATCTTATATTCTAATTTATTAATATCTAAATAGTCTAATATTTCAGATTTTTCAAGATTTAATAATGGTCTCAGTATTGATCCTGATTCTTCTTTCATATTAATTAATCCAGTAAGTTTTGTTCATCTTACTAGATTAAAAAAGAAAGTTTCTATTTTATCATCTAAATGATGACCGGTAATTATTTTATCTGCTTCATAAATATTTAAAATAGCATTTAAAAATGCATATCTTTTTTCTCTTGCTACTTCTTCCAATCATTTACTAGGGTAAAATTGATCTCTTATTTTTTTTATTTCACAATCTGCTATTTCGATAGTAAATCATTTTTCTTTAGCTAAGTTTTCAATCCATTTTTCTTCTTGATCTGCTTCTTTTCTTAATTTATGGTTAAAATAACAAACTACTAAATTATTTTTATATTTAGTTTCCAGTATTTTGTACAATAAAAACATACTATCTGGTCATGTAGAACAAGCTAGTATTATTTTTTCATCTTTTTTGTAATGTTTAGTTAAAAAACTATTAATGTCAATATTCATATTATATTATTTTTTGTTTTTTGTATTTCTTAGTATAAAATACTATAGTATAAGATTTTTGTATTTTATTCTTATTGGTATTTAAAGCAAAAGAAAATACATTTATTAATTAACTAACATAATATGAAAAAAAGATTACTAATAGCTTTTTCAATAATAACTTTGTTTTTTTTAACTATAAATGTTTATGCGTATACAATAGATGATTGAGCTACTAAAATAGAAACTGTAATAAATAATTTAGAATGAACAGATTATACATTTAAATATAATTCATGATCAAGTGCAAAGGCTAGTTATCATGTTTTTTATAAATGAAAAATGATTTGATATATATATGCGACAAAAGATTGAATTACTTTATGAGAATGATGGGATTCTAAGTGAGAATTAGGAATATTTTTTAATCAAAAAGATTTAACGATAGATGAGATTATAAATAGATTTTTTACTGATAAAAATCCTTTATGAGAATCAGAAAGGTCTGATATTAGATACTCTTGTAGTTGAGATACAAAAGAATTTTTCAAATGCTTATGAAATTATACAAATAAGAATAAAAATTCGTCATGAGAAATATATTTATTTGATTGAGATGTTAAAAAAAATATAAATATTACTTTTTGAGATAATATTGTATATGAAAGTATTGATGTTAGTTGAACAAAATTAACGTGCAATATAGATAATGATAAAAAAATCAATTTAATAGATACTTTGTCAAAATGGGAAGAATGAGCATTTAGTAATAAAGATTTCAATTATGCTTCATGTACAAGTTCAAATATTAATTCATTAAATAAAATATCTGAGTCTGAATTAAATAATTTAGAATTTTGATCTGATGTATTATGATTAGATATTGAATGATTATTGAATCAAGTTCCTAAATCTGAATTAAATAATTTAAAATTTTGAACAGATACATCATGATTAGAGCCTGAATGATTTAATAATAATAATAATAATAATAATAATAATAATAATAATAATAATAATAAATATTCAGATAATTTAAAACCAACTTACAATGATTGATTAAAAATCATTAATGATATTAAAAATAGAATTGTATTAATTGATGAAAATATAAAAGATAAATCATTAAAAGAAAGAATGCTTTTATATAGAAAAATGTGGAATAAAACAAAAGTGGAGTTAAATAATAGTGGAGATAAAAGTGAAATAGAGTTATTGAAAGGAAAATATTTATATAAAAGTATAGAAAATAAATATAAAATATTATTTAAAGAATACGTACTAAGTAACAATAACGATATTATATATAATAATACAACAATTACAGATTCTAATCTAGATAAAGACAAAGACAAAATTAATTTTAATAGTAATATTAATTCTAATTTAGAGAATACTGTTGGTGATAAAATAAACGTAAATGAAAAATTACTACCTGATAATATATTAAATAATTTTGTGATATTATTTGATAGTATTAAAAAGAAATACAATGATAAATGATATTTTAATGATATTGAAAAAAATAGAATGAATGATTTATTTAATAGAGTTGATACTGAAGGGAAATATAAATGAATAGATGATTATTTTTCGAATAATAGCAATATATTGAATGATCAATATAATATTGAATTACTTCAAAAATTAATGATTATTACATGTAATATATAAAAAACAATGAATATTTATTCATTGTTTTTTATATTAATTTATTTCTTTTACTTACAAATTCTATAAAATTGTCATCTGGAGCAATTTTATTTAATATCTCTTTTCAACATAAATTGCATTTATGCTTAATCATATTTCATTTATTTTTTTTATAATCTATATCTATAGGTATCATTAATCATAAGCATTTTGAATTTCTATCTCATGGAAATTTGTCATCTAAATGTTTTGAATGTAAACATTTAGGACAATGGTTTCTAGCTGATCATTCTGGATGTTTTTCTATATGAAAATTACAATTTTCACATATAAAACTTTCGTTTATCATTTTAAATCACATAATATTTATTTTGTTATTTTTGTAATATATAGAATATTATTCAAATTACTCATGTAATTAATCATATTAACCGTATTCTAAATACTACATTTTCTTCACTCCATCAAATAGCTTCTAGATGATGATGAAAAGGAG
>Ga0256840_1001799_pt1 | contig 19508 bp, 15 predicted proteins | sample 355202metaG_FD_185969 | JGI IMG/M metagenome (GOLD analysis project Ga0256840, IMG submission 185969) | Hydrothermal vent microbial communities from Mid Atlantic Ridge, Atlantic Ocean - 355-202 | ecosystem: Environmental > Aquatic > Marine > Hydrothermal vents | place: Atlantic Ocean: Mid...
CATAGCTCAATCGGTAGAGCATCCGGCTGTTAACCGGAGGGTTGTAGGTTCGAGTCCTACTGGTGGAGCCATTTTTTATAGTTCGGTTCTTCAATTTTTCTTTACAAGATCACTTGATAGTACCTTTCTTCCAATGCAGATCGACAAACCAAACATACATCTTACAATATACCACAAATGACGAGCTACAATGCAGATGCGATCAAGTTCATCGGTAAATTCTATCTTTTGGTGAGTGCATGTAGTACTATTAAGGTACAGCAATATAGTCTAAAGGAATATTTGGAACGTAAAATGCCACACAGAATTTTCTGAATTTGTGTCCGACTTAAACATGTGCAAAATTGCACAAAAGGGAGGGACTTTGTATGAAGAAAGGTATGAATCACGAACATATGGATATGGAACACGAAAAAAGCCATGAGGGCCACAGCGATCATCATGCCCACATGGTTGAGGATTTTAAAAAACGTTTCTGGATTTCTCTCATATTTACTTTCCCCATTTTGATTTTGTCTCCTTTGATACAGAGTATACTAAGAATTTCAGAAGTACTGAGCTTTAGTGGTTCCCTATATGTACTTTTTGGGTTATCCACTTTTGTCTATTTTTATGGTGGATATCCATTTCTCAAAGGCTTCTACAATGAAATGAAGACGAAAAAACCCGGTATGATGACTCTTATAGCTATTGCGATAAGTACAGCTTATTTGTACAGTGGCATAGTGGTATTCGGATTAGAAGGCAAGATATTCTTTTGGGAATTAGCAACTTTGATAGATATCATGTTACTGGGTCACTGGATTGAGATGAAATCCATCATGGGAGCTTCCAGAGCTCTTGAAGAATTAGCTAAATTAATGCCATCCGAGGCTCATAAACTCATGCCAGATGGAAGTTTAAAGGATGTTCCTCTGCAAGAATTACAACCTGGAGACACAGTGATTGTAAAACCAGGTGAAAAAATCCCAGCGGATGGAGTCGTTATTGAGGGAGAGACCTCAGTGAATGAGTCTATGTTAACTGGTGAAAGTAAACCTGTTCCAAAGAAGACGGGTAGCACAGTCATAGGAGCTTCAGTCAACGGAGAGGGTTCAATTAATGTAGAAGTTAAAAAGACTGGAAAAGACTCGTTCTTATCTCAAGTTATTGATCTCGTAAAAGAAGCCCAAGAAAGCAGATCCAAGACTCAAGATTTGGCAAATCGCGCTGCGGTCTGGCTGACAATAATTGCTCTGTCTGGAGGAGCCATCACATTCTTTACGTGGGTCATTTTGATGGGGAAAGACATAGCATTTGCTTTAGAGCGAACAGTTACTGTTATGGTTATAACTTGTCCCCATGCTCTTGGATTGGCAGTTCCTTTGGTTGTTGCTGTTTCAACGGCTATTGCAGCAAAGAATGGTTTTTTGATCAGAGAGCGATCAGCTTTTGAGAGAGCAAGAAATCTTCAAGCAGTGGTATTTGATAAAACCGGGACGCTAACTGAAGGAAAGTTTGGTGTTACCAATGTAATTAACCTTTCAAGTGATTTTACTGAGCAAGAAGTTTTGGAGTACGCAGCCTCTGTTGAATTGCATTCAGAACATCCCATAGCCAAAGCAATAGCTGCTGCTTCCAACAAGCACATGAAGATAGAAGAATTCAAAGCGATCCCCGGAAAGGGGGCAGAAGCCAAGGTGAATGAAAAACATGTCATGGTTGTTAGTCCTGGTTTCTTGAGAGAAAAGATGGTTAAAGTTGAAAATGAAAAAATACAGGAGATAGCATCTGAAGGAAAAACCGTGATATATATCCTAATAGAAGGTGAGTTGAAAGGGGCAATCGGACTTGCGGATATAATAAGAGCTGAGTCCAAAGAAGCAATAACAAAACTAAAAGAAATGAACATAAAATGCATGATGCTCACAGGAGACAACAAACAAGTTGCTCAGTGGGTATCAAAGGAAGTTGGTCTGGATGAGTATTTTGCTGAAGTATTACCTCAGGAAAAATCCAAGAAAGTTAAGGAGATCCAGTCTCGTGGTCTGGTCGTTGCCATGACAGGCGATGGAGTGAACGATGCTCCGGCATTAGTACAATCAGATGTTGGTATTGCCATTGGGGCAGGTACCGATGTGGCTGTTGAATCAGCAGATATAGTACTCGTGAGAAATGATCCAAGAGATGTTGCTACTATCATCAGCCTTGCAAAGGCTACTTACAAAAAAATGGTTCAAAACTTAGCATGGGCAACAGGATATAATGCCATTGCCATTCCTCTTGCAGCAGGTGTACTTTATTCTAAAGGCATATTACTCGATCCTGCAATGGGTGCTGCACTCATGTCATTAAGCACTGTTATAGTTGCAATAAATGCGAAACTTCTTAGAATATTGAAATAGAAGAATCTAATATGACTTTGTCTTTGTACAACAGTTCTTTTCATTGGATTTCCAAAGGTTTACAAAAATCCCGATGTACTTTTCTCTCGATTTCATTCTTAAAAAGGAGAGAATAAAAGTCCGTGGATTTGAGATCCAATGTGAGCTGTTGGTGTGCAAGTGAAACATTTACACTTCGTTTTTCCAGAGCTTTGTTAAACTTTGAAACATTTGTGATGACAGGCTTTGAGGCATGAGTTGACATTATTCTGAGAAGCTTCCTACCCCGACGTGTGAAGCCAAGAATTCTTAAGTATTGTGGTCCAAATTCATTTGATTCTTTGACGAACTCGCGATTTATATCCAAAACAGCATACAACGCTCTACGTTTTATGCGCGTGAAAGTAAAGCGTTTTGTCTTTGTTTTTGTCAAAAAATTTCTCATGTTATGAGAATTCTCAACGGCTTTTATCATACGTTTTGCAATCCCCTCGTTAAATCCGTAAAGTTTTTCAAGTCCTTCTCTTCCAAGTATCACCATTTTTAGACGCATGAATTCGAACAAATCTTCTACAAACACAGGTCCCCTGCCAGCAGAAAATTCTCTTTCGAGTATGTGATGAGTGAAACGAGGAATGCCTAATATTTTCTCTCCGAATCTTATCGATTTTCTCACAGCAGTGGCACTAGGTATTTCGGAAATTCTTTCGTCGTTATAAGATGATCCTATGCGTTTAATAGTATGAGCACGCATTTGTGATTTTATACGTTGGAGCACGGCAAGGTATTCTACACCTAAAATATTGTTTGGATATTTTATCTGCTCTATGTCGATTCCTTCTTTGGAAATCTGATCAAAAATCGCATAACGTCTCGCATTTGGAAACGAAAGGCCATTCTTCAGGTATCTTTTTAGAGAGCTCCTATATTCTTCAGATTCCTCAACAATTATGGATGCTACTCTCTCAAGAGTTTTAATATCGTTACTTTCAGAACCAAAGACGACATCTGTCACGACATTTGTTGCATCTAAAATTTTTATTGACCCTGTTGCAAAACCACTTGCATCCTGAATGGCATACACCGTTGGGAGTTCTATAACAACGTCAATTCCGGCCTTAAGTGCCATTTCAGTTCGCGCAAATTTATCAACAATTGCAGGTTCTCCACGCTGAACAAAGTTTCCGCTCATAACTGCCACGATAAAATCAGGAACTATGAGTTTTATAGAAGAATCTAAATGATACATATGGCCTCTATGGAGTGGATTGTATTCAACCACAACTCCAAGAACTTTCATTTGCTTTCTCCAAAGGATATGTTGAGGAGATCCAAAATTGAAAATGTGGTCACAAGCACGGAAAATCCAAAAATGGCGAAGCCAAGAGTTGTAAGAAACGAATTGTATGATATTTGCTGATCTCCGAAAAGTTCTATTCCAAGCCAACTCGCGCCGTACACTACCATTTCAAATATTTCTAAAGTCAGTGCGATCAAATTCGAAACAGTGGAGATGACCGAAAAAACATATCCAACATAATTATCCGAGAGTCTTTTGATCGTTGAAATCTGAATTGTAAGACCACTGACAGCCATTGAGATGAGGATAGCAAATACAATTCGTGAGAAATACACGTACGTTCCAAACAATTGATTTAGCGATTGTGAAATAGCTATAACAGTTCCAAAAGTTACCAGCAAAATTGTAGCCACAAAAAATTCGGATTCTCCTGTGAATAGATGTATAAATACTTTCCACGATTTCAATGCATATCACCTTATCTCGAAATCACCGTAGCCAGAGCAAGGAACGTCAAAAATCTCAACTTCTGTAACGTGGGAAAAAACCGGTCCAGAGCGAAGATATTTTTCGAACGCAGACAATGTATCTTTGTTTCCTTCAGCAAAGACCGTTACCGTTCCATCCATTTCGTTTTGGACGTAACCATGAATTCCCAAAGAATGCGCCCGATGATAAACAAATGATCTGAAACCAACACCTTGTACTAATCCGTGAATTTTATAAATTCTTGCTATTTTAGAGACCTGAGAGCTCATTTAAGGGTATACAACCGTTCCTTTTTACTTAAGATTCTAGTTATTCGAACTCCGAAGTTTTCACCTATGACAACAACTTCTCCTTCTGCAACTGGTTTGCCATTTACAAGTATGTCCACCGGCTCACCGGTAAGTTTCTCCAATTCTATAAGGGATCCAATTCCCAGATCGAGGACTTGCTTTAATGTCATAGTTGTGCGACCTAATTCAACAGATATTTCAAGAGGTATGTCGAGCAAAGTATCAAGTTTATGGGAAGGAACAGAAGTTGAAGTAGATTCCTCAAGTTCTTGGAATTCCACTTTTTTGACCGATTGTTGTGATGAATGTTCGTTTGAAGATGTATTTTGTTGAGGAGCAGAAAAAACTTCTTCTTTTTTCTCCTTAGATTTGAACGAACTGGTAAGGAAACTTGCAAACTTCTTCGCGAATGTGGGTGACATGAGCTGCATCATATCACCACTAACAAGATCCCCGATTTTCATTTTGAAGCGTACTTCGACAACTTCATCACCATCATAAACTGGTGGAAACTGCACTTTTTCTTCATCGAAATTGGCTTTTTCAATTTTGGGTGGAGTAATATCAACCGGACCCTTTGCAACTTCCGAAAGTGCGGTTGCAGCAGAGCCCATCATTTGATTCATCGCTTCTCCAATAGCACTGAGCTTAATATCGTCCAATTCTTCGCCTACATTTTCTCCAGTACCTCCCATCATTATATCTGCAATCACAGCTCCGACATGTGGTTCCATGACGAACGCATTTGTACCAATGAGTGTTTTAGTGTAATCCACCCGTACCACAATTTTTTCGCCTTTGAATTCTTTTCTTACCTCAGAAACTGTTCTTTCTTTTACGGATGGAGTCGTTATTTCGACTTTCTTGCCAAGTAGTGTTGATATCGCAGTAGCTGCTGATCCCATGGAAATATTCCCAAGTTCTCCAATTGCATCTCTTTCAAGATCAGTAAGCATGTACTTATCTTCTTTTGCACCGGGACTACTTACGCTGTTCGCAGCTTCTAATAGTGCATTTATCTCTTCCTGAGAAAGTTTTTCATTCTCCATCTTCCATCGCCTCCGAAAGGCCAACTATTTCTACAGAGTTGAACCCTTTGTGTGTACCAGGTACACATTTAAATTTTAATCTGTTGTTTACATACAGATCCACGGCTTCATCCACATGCTTTTTCAGCATAATCACGTCTCCTACGTCGATATCTAACAGATCTTTAAGTGTAAGGTTTGTTCTCCCAATCACCACGGATATGTTTACGGTCGAGTCTTTTAAAAGTTCTTTCATTCTCTCTCTTGTGTTATCATTGGCTGTCTGGTTTCCTTCCTTAAAGTATGATTCGGCATAGAGTTTGGAAGAAAATGATTCAAGCATTGAAGAAGGCCAGCAGAGATTCATAAATCCATCTACTTCTCCAACTCTTAAATCCAGTGTTACCATAACTACCATTTCATTTGGGGGGACAATTTGCACAAACTGTGGGTTGTTCTCCACGGCTACTAATTCCGGACTAAACTCGTAAATGCCACTCCACGCTTCTTTAAGAGTTGAAAGTATACGAACAAGTTCATTTCTCACAAGCGAGGACTCTATATCAGTTAAAGACCTGAATTTTTGATAAACACCACCGATTCCGCCAAGCAATCTGTCAATCATGGCAAACACGATCTTTAAATTTATTTCAATAATAGCATTGCCGCTCAATTCTTGAGCTGTAAAGACTCCCAAAAAAGTTGGAGGTGTGATAGAGCGTATGAACTCGTTGTAAGTTATCTGATCTATCGAAGCATTTGTTATATCTACAAAAGTACGCATTCTACCAGACAAATAATTAGAAACCCCTCGGGCAAAATTTTCATGAACCATTTCTAAAGTTCTAAGCTGATCTTTAGAAAACTTGCTTGGACGGGCAAAGTCATATGGTTTTATCTTTTTTTCTTCTTCTTCATTTTTTATTTGCTCTGCCGAAAGCTCTCCGGCTTCAAGAGCCTGAAGAAGAGAATCAATCTCATTTTGACTTAAGACTTCCGGCATTTGATTAATACCTCCCTTATACTGGAGCTACGGCTTTTATGTAGAAATAAACTTGCAACACTCCAAGAGGGGATTTGCTACCGGTAAAGCCCGTTATCTGGTTGACGAGATCGGATATTTGCTGCTTAAGAGTTTGCAATCCATCGGGATTCAATATCTCACTTGGACTTTTGCTTAGAATTAGCATTTGTATTCCATCCATTATTTGTGGTTTATCAAGTCCGATTTTTTGACTGCATTCGCTGCTTCCAACCAAGAAAGAAAGACTATCAACAACAAGTACTTGATTTCCTCCCCTCAAAGGAAAAGTAGCATTTGATCCGGATCTTATGAGAACAGCCATAGTTCGTGTAATTTTATTCGTCATTTGGGACTTAGTAGGTGTGTTCATGTACTTCAATAAAAAATATGTTCCCCCCATAGATATTACCACAGCTATTACAACGGTTACTATCAGGGACATAAATGCAGACTTTTTCTTTTTTTCATTTTCAGCCATTATTCTCCCTGCCTTTTTACGAGTATGTCAACGCGTCTATATGAATTTCTGACCTCTTCAATAACTTTTCTGCGCTGGGCATTAAGACTACTTGCTTCCTTGGAAAGTTGTTCATATGTTATTTGACCTGATGCATATTCTTGACGTATGGCTTGCAACTTCTGATCTATCACATTTGACTTTTCATTAATTGCTTTTTTCACAGGAACATCTCCTACTCCTATAGCCAAGAAACGTGAAGGGTTGTACCAATAGTTCGGATCGAATTGACCATTCATGACCTCAGTCACTTTCTCATTAGCACGAGCATTCTTTAGTTCGTGAACAAAAAACCACACAACAGAAGCTGCTCTTGCTGAGCTAAGGTGCCATTTTGATGGATATATCGAGTCTTTGGGTAAAGGAAGATCTGTAGTGTAACCGTACACCCACAACGGGTTGGTTGAATGTTCTATAACAGCTGCGCCTATTTGAGCCAGGAAAGTCTTGGCTTCGGATGTGAGTTCAGCTGAACCAGGCTTGAAGAATGCGAGATTGTGCAATTCAACCAATAAACCTTGATTTGTTTCTTTAACAGTTATTTTGCCCTTGTATTTTGGATTAGCTTTAATGTGCAAAATTTCCTGACGAACCCCAGCGTTTGAGGTTACCAACGGTTCCTGACTGATACTCTTTCCACCCATTAAAACACCTGGAGGAGTTGTGTTAAATGCAGTTTGAATGCCGACTGAGACTTGCTGAAATTTCCCCGGACTTAAGGTGGACATAGCAACCAGGGCCACAAAAAAAGTCATTAGTAAACTGTTCATGTCGCTATAGGTAGACATCCATGCCGGAGCTCCTGGGGCACATTCTTGATTTTTTTTCTTACGCGCCACCTACGGCACCTTCCTCCACCGATTCTTGGAGAGCTTCACCTCCATAAGACAAAAGTTCTTTTTCTGTTAAAAAACTTTTGAGTTTCTCTTCAAGAATTCTTGGATTGTCTCCCGCTTGTATGGACAGAATTCCCTCGAGTATCATTCTCTTATACCGCATTTCGATTTGAGAGCGACGGGAGAGTTTTTCTCCCATTGGCATGAAAAGAATATACGCGAGTATGGCACCATAAAAAGTAGTGATAAGTGCTACAGCCATCGCGGGACCTAAAGTAGATGGATCATTCAGTTGACTCAGCATTTGTATCAGGCCAATGAGTGTTCCTATCATTCCAAACGCAGGAGCAAGAGCGGTCCCTGTATCCATCATACCTTTTTGAATTGACATTTCTTCTTCAGCCAATTCCATATCTGTTTCCATCATGGTTTGCAAAAGTTCTGAGTCTATTCCATCAACAACAAGCTGAAGACCCTTTTTTGTGAAATTATCTTCCACTTCTTCTAAATCTTGCTCAAGTGAAAGTAAACCCTCTCTTCTTGCTTTTTCCGAAAATGTAACGAGTTGCCTTATTGTCTCTACCATATTATGTCCCTTGTAAAACATGGTAGAGAGCATAATGTTCATGAGTCTCATAGCTTTGTCCATAGGGTAAGCGGTAAATATAGAACCTATTGTACCTCCCAAAACTATCATAATGGAAGGTATGTTTATGTACAAACCAATATGACTGCCTAATCCCATGGCAATCATCAGCACAGCTAATCCCAATCCCATAAATGTCGCAACATCCAAATTCATTCACCTTCTTTGCGAGGCAATTTGGATATGGATACCATTATCTTTCTTTTGTATTCTACCACTCTTTGAATGACTTCATCAATCGACTCTTTCACAATATATTTTTTCTCATTGAAGAGTTTTATCACAGTATCTGGTTTTGATTCAATGGTCTCAATGTAATCTGCATTTAAAACGAATTTTTCACCACCCAAATTGGTTAACTTTATCATGACTTAGCCTCATGGTGTTTGCTTAAGCGCTACGAGCTGCTGTATCATCGCATCGGATGTGGTTATAACACGTGCGTTAGCTTGGAAAGTTCTCTCTGCAACTATCATGTTGGTGAACTCTTGAGCAAGATCGACATTTGACATTTCCAAAGCTCCCGGTATGAAAGTTCCCCGTCCCCCTGTACCAGCAGGGCCGATTTGAGGAGTTCCGCTGTTTGCTGATTTGGAATAAAGCGAATTTCCAATTGCTTTAAGTCCGGCAGGATTGTTGAAACTTGCAAGTGCAATCTTTCCAAGGATATCTGTCATACCATTAGAAAATGTTCCTATAATTCCTCCCGATTGATTCACAGCAAAGGATTGCAGTGTTCCTTGAGCATTCCCGTTTTGTGATGTTATTGCTGCCGAAGCATTTCCGGCAAGATCGGTCAACTGCGTAAAGTCGATCTGAGACTTTACAGTCCCAGCTCCATCGGACGTGTCAAACGAGATCCCAGTTGGAACCCCGGTTTGGGTTATTGCTCCTCCGGTAAGAGTGAAATTCCCTAACAGTCTTCCAGAAGAGTTGAATTCAACTATTCCAATGTTTGAGGACGCCGAAGAACCACTTGCTGTTATCAAATTCACGGGAGTTCCATCGGCAAGTCTGGCATCCCAGGCCCATGCTGTTGTTGTTGAAGGTGTTGAAGTTCCACTAACAGTTCCAAGATTTGTGAAATCTATATATACTGTGTAAGCTTTTCCAAGAGAATCGTATATTTGAGTAGATGTAGTGTACATTGGGTTTGTATAAGCAGCTGTTACCGCATTTGCAGTGTTGTCCGATTCTGTAAAAGATATTGCGCCGGTAGATGGAAGTGAAATTGCCGTTCCGCTAACCGTACTCGCAGATGAAGCAGTTGCTAAGCTTACAGTACCGCCATTGTTGTCTACATAAAGACTGTTCGCGCTGTCATTTGTGACATTGCCGTACTGATCCAGCGTTATTTGTCCACTCAGTGTTGCACCTGTACTGGATCCTGAGGGAGCACCGATAACCTTCGCAGTCCAAGTGTACGTTTTAGTGTTAGAAAAAGGATCAAAATTTTGACTGTCGAGTTTAAAGGTAAATTGTACGGTGTAAGTGTCTCCATTATCTGCAGTAACTGTGAGTGTTACCGGTTGAATTCCTGTAGTAGAATCAAGATTTCCACTGATCCCCATCTTGGTAGTTGCTTTTGCGCTCATTGTTTCATTTGCAGATATCTGAATAGGTGCTACCGGGTTATTAGTATCAACGTGCCTGTTTCCGGTAGCGTCTACTTTGGCTTCCCATCCCATAACTTTGTATCCTGTGCCAGCCTGAACAAGGGTACCATCTTGATCAAGACTGAAATTTCCCGCACGGGTGTAAAAATCATTGTTTCCACTGTTAACGATAAAAAATCCATCTCCTTGAATAGCTAAATCCGTTTTTTTGCCTGTGTTTTGGAAGCTTCCTTGGCTCATGATTTTATCTATCGATGCAATCTGTGTTCCCAAACCAACAGCCATGGGATTAACTCCTCCGATGTTCTTTTGAGGAGAACGAGCTGCGCGAATAGCTTGAAGCAATGCTGATTCAAAAGTCACTCGTGACGCTTTGAATCCGACTGTGTTAACGTTAGCTATGTTGTTACCTATAACATCCATGTTAGTCTGTGACCCCTGCAATCCAGTTATACCACTGTAAAGTGACCTCATCATGATTCATCACTCCTTAAGTATCAGAAATAGTTGTTATATTTGATAGAAGATAATCTGTACCATTTACTGTAACGTATATTTGCCCGTTTTCAAATTTGATCTCGCTTACTTTCCCTCTCTTTACGCCATCAAGTTGAATATGCGTTCCATCTTTTTGTATAGCGTCTATCTCGTAAGTGTAAGTTCCATCTGGAACTGGAACTCCATTGGAATTGGTCGCAGACCACACGTAACTGTGATTTCCGGCATCAAGCCACCCTAACTTCTCCGTATCAACAACATTTCCATTGGAATCGAAGATCTTAACATATGTCATGGCCTTTTTAGGGAGAACAAAACTCATAGTTCCAGACTTCCCTGAAATAACATCTAATTCATTCGAGTGCACAGATACTTTCTTTCCCACTAAAGATGCTGCTTGAAGTTGCATAGATGACAAAAATCCACTTTCAAACTTGTCAAAAGAGTTAGCAAGGTTTGTGGTTTGCTCAAGTGCCGTGAACTGTGCCATTTGCGACACGAATTGAGTATTATCCATCGGTTTAAGGGGATTTTGATTCTCAAGTTGCGTAATGAGTAATTTAAGAAATTCATTCTTTCCCAATGATTTGGAATTTTTGACACTCCCCACAGATACATTTGGGTTTATTTGATTAATACCAAACACTTTTACACCTCCTTTTCGTAAGTTTCTTTAAAGTCATCACTGAATTTTCCGTCGTCCTTTTGCTTCTCTCTTCCGCCGTTGTTATTTCGACTATGTCTTTCGCCACCATTTTCAAGCCATTGTTGTGCATTCAATTGAACATCAACAATGTTAAAGTTCAAATTCGAAAGTTGATTTATGATGATAGGAGCTACCATCTTCAAAAGTTCTTGAGTTCTTTGGTTTTCTGCGTTTAACGTCAAGAAAGTTTTTCCTGCCTTTTCTATCACTGTTATTGAAACTTTTCCGAGTTGAGGAGGATTTAATTTGATTTCCAATTTAAGTGGGGGCTTCTGATTTTCAAGCGCCTTTACAACGGCTTGGGATACCTCATGGACAATATGATTCAAAATTTCATGTCCCTCAATTTTTTTCTCCTTAAGTAATACTTTTACCTGGGAGAGGCTTGTAAACTCTCTACTCACTTGAGGAAGGACTTTATAGGGTTCAAGTTCTCTTTTCTTTGGATTAATGTGTACCGTCCTATTGATAATCCTTGAAAATCTCGTTTCATCCTTTTTTGGGGAAAAGTTACCCTTTTCAATTTTTATACGAATATCATCTTCAAAGACCTTGACGAGTTTCAATTTGTCTTTTTTGTTTTTATTAGAGATAAATTTATCAACATTCACGAGTACTGCGTTTTTCTCCTTTTGGATTTCGTGCACATCATTTTGATTGATTTGACTACTCTTAGGAACGGAAAAAGTTACTTTTTTTTGAAAGTGAGAAAGATTTTGAGATGTTTTTGTTATGTATTCTTGAGTTGGTATCTTAACAGCTTTTTTAAGCTCATTTTCTTTCTTTTTCGATTTTTGAAAATGAGAGAATTTGAAATTCTTTTCTTTAGACTTGAGGGATTCTTTAAGGCTGACACTTTTATGCTCATCATTTTTGGAAGAAAGTGTACTTTCCTCAGCAAATTCTTTCTCCCTATATGAACTTTGAGATGATTTTACTTTTTTCTGGGAAGGTAAGTAGTTGATTTTCAATTCTCCTTTTTGTTCCTGAATTTCGGCGTTTCTAAGGCGAAAACTTACAGTCGTGGTGTTTTTATCAGACTTTTTTTTATCATTTTGATGAATCGATATACTTTGATTTTGATTGTGAGGTACGTGAATATCTGACAAAATATGGTTAAAGCGAAATGATTTTAAAGGGTTTTTTGATTCTTTCAAATGCTTTAATGGAATGTCTCTAAAAGAAGAATCCTTCTCATTCTTCAAATCAAACTGTGCACGCGCATTTTGGGTTCTGGGCCTAAAAACATGTGTGGGACTTGATGATTCTGAGTGCTCTTTTGATGATTTTTTCGATTCTTTCGAATGTTGTTTTAAAGCATTGCCCTCATCTGGTAAATCCCCGATCTTTTGGGATTGTTCTTGAGTTTGCTTTAAATTAAGAGATCCTGAATCAAGTTCAGGATGACCTTTATCTTTTGAATTTGGCGTGTGGACGTCAAATGAAATCAATTTGGAATGGGATAAATTCAAGGAATTTTTTGATTCTTTCGAATGCTTCGAGGAAATGATTTTAGATGAACTAAGGAAAAACTTTGTGGTACGATCATTCTCCTTGTTTCCGAGATTCGAGTTCTTTTTTGATTTAGCGCTTTTTAAATGATTAACTGAATCCTTTGCCAAATTTTTATGTTCATGAATTTTGGCAGGAAGTTTTGACGACGCCAATTTTTTGTGGATAGCAGAAAAATTAGTGGCATTTTTCATTACACTTATTAAGGATTCGAATTTTTGGCCATCCTTTTGTTGAGTTTTATGTTTTTTCTCTAACTCTTTTCCTTTTTTCGGAGCAATTATCAAGGTTTTTGTTAACCTCATTTTCCTCCCTCAGTCAAATTGTTTATCATGGATGCAGCCAATGACGGATTTGCTTGAGCTATGGATTGTAAAATCGTTCCAGCAGTATTTGGCGATAAATTCATCAAAGCATCTACAAGTACATCAACTGGAACTTTAGAGTTAGCCAAGATCTGGCCAATCTTAGCAGGATCACTGTTGGTTATCCATTGATCAAGAGTCTTAAGTCTGTACTGATAACTTTGGCGAATCTCCTGATCATGCTTGAACTTTTCTATTTCTACACGGATTTTGTTCTCTGATGCAGATAATGTATTTTGGAGAGTTTTCAACTCTTTTTCTTTTTTTTCGAGTTTGAGTTCTTTTACACTCAGGGAAGCAGCGCGAGTATCGAGAATCTTTTGAAAAGAATCGAGTCTTGTCTCCAAAAGCTGTTGATACGGCATCACCTTTAAAGTAGTGTATTTTACCGATCTTCCAAGAAACGGGATCTTTTTCATAATTGAAGCTGTGTAACTTTTTAGATCAGAAAAGGGTTTAACGCCGTAAAGGCTCAGTCTGTTTGTTTCAAAATACAGGTATCCTCCGAAAAACGCAACAAATGCCACAGCAAAAAAAACGAGAAAAGCGATGAAAAACTTTACACCTTTTTTCTTTCTTGCCACAAAAATACCTCCTCATATGATTTTTCAATTTCAATGGTGAAATGTCCTATCTATTTCCCCGTTTCAACTTTTAAATCGAAATTCGGGATGTCGTTTTTTCTGTGAAACAATTTATTTGTACAATGTAATATCTCAGAATAATTATAATCGTGTGCTTGACAAGGTAAGACTTTTTGTGTTAGAATTAGTTTCGCGTGACAATTATATCAGGTCATTGAAAAACAGGCAGCAGCGGTAAGGAAGAGATAAGGATGGAGAGTTTGATCCTGGCTCAGGACAAACGCTGGCGGCGTGCCTAACACATGCAAGTCGAACGACAGGTATTCGCTAAGTTCCTTAGGGGACTTAGGGGATATACTGAGTGGCGAACGGGTGAGTAAGACGTGGGAACGTACCCTGAAGAGAGGGATAGCGTTGCGAAAGTGGCGGTAATACCTCATAAGCCCGAGAGGGGAAAGGTGCAAAAGCGCCGCTTCAGGAGCGGCTCACGGCCCATTAGCTAGTTGGTGAGGTAAAGGCCCACCAAGGCGACGATGGGTAGCTGGTCTGAGAGGATGATCAGCCACATTGGGAATGAGAGACGGCCCAAACTCCTACGGGAGGCAGCAGTGGGGAATTTTTCGCAATGGGCGAAAGCCTGACGGAGCGACGCCGCGTGGAGGAAGAAGTCCCTCGGGACGTAAACTCCTGTTGTAAGGGAACAAGGGGCATGGGAGTGGAAAGTCCATGCTGAGATAGTACCTTACGAGGAAGCCCCGGCCAACTACGTGCCAGCAGCCGCGGTAACACGTAGGGGGCGAGCGTTGTCCGGAATTACTGGGCGTAAAGGGTGCGTAGGCGGCACTTTAAGTCAAGTGTGAAATACCATGGCTCAACCATGGAAGTGCACTTGAAACTGGAGAGCTTGAGGTCAGGTCAGGGAGACGGAATTGCCAGTGTAGGGGTGAAATCCGTAGATATTGGCAAGAACGCCAGTGGTGAAGACGGTCTCCTAGACTGACACTGACGCTGAGGCACGAAAGCTAGGGGAGCGAACGGGATTAGATACCCCGGTAGTCCTAGCCGTAAACGATGTTCACTAAGTGTGGGAAGCGTGAAGTTTTCCGTGCTGAAGCTAACGCGATAAGTGAACCGCCTGGGGAGTACGACCGCAAGGTTGAAACTCAAAGGAATTGACGGGGGCCCGCACAAGCGGTGGAGCGTGTGGTTTAATTCGACGCAACACGAAGAACCTTACCAAGGCTTGACATGTAGATGGTAGGGAGCCGAAAGGCGACCGACCCCTTCGGGGGAGTCTACACAGGTGGTGCATGGCTGTCGTCAGCTCGTGCCGTGAGGTGTTGGGTTAAGTCCCGCAACGAGCGCAACCCCTGTACTTAGTTGCCAGCAGTTCGGCTGGGCACTCTAAGTAGACTGCCGGAGAAGATCCGGAGGAAGGTGGGGACGACGTCAAGTCATCATGCCCTTTATGCCTTGGGCGACACACGCGCTACAATGGTGTGGACAGAGGGGAGCGAAGCCGCGAGGCCAAGCGGATCCCAAAAACCACGCCCCAGTACGGATTGCAGGCTGAAACCCGCCTGCATGAAGTCGGAATCGCTAGTAATCGTGGATCAGCCATGCCACGGTGAATACGTTCCCGGGCCTTGTACACACCGCCCGTCACACCACCCGAGTCGGGAATGCCAGAAGTCGGATTGTCTAACCCAGCGATGGGAAGGCAGCGCCGAAGGCAGGCTCGGTAAGGGGGGTGAAGTCGTAACAAGGTAGCTGTACCGGAAGGTGCGGCTGGATCACCTCCTTTCTAAGGAGTGAAGTTGCACAGTGGTGCAACGTCTTTTCACTTGTGCTCCGCAACGAGCAAAGCGAGTGGAAGGAGTGAAATTCCCCTGTGGGGAATATCTTTTCACTTTCCTGTCCGAAGCGATAGCTGAGTGAAATTCCCCTGTGGGGAATATCTTTTCACTTTCCTGTCCGAAGCGATAGCTGAGTGAAATTCCCAAATGTGGGAAGCTGCTGCTGTCTGGTTTTGAGTGATACTGAGCACATAGGTAAAGGGAGGGCTCATAGCTCAGCAGGTGAGAGCGCACGCCTGATAAGCGTGAGGTCGGTGGTTCGAATCCACCTGAGCCCACCACGGGGATGTAGCTCAGAGGGAGAGCACCTGCTTTGCAAGCAGGGGGTCAGGGGTTCGAATCCCCTCATCTCCAGGGGGTCATTGAAAACTGAACAGGAAGTTAGGTTAAGGTAATAAGGGCACGTGGTGGATGCCTTGGCAATGGGAGGCGAAGAAGGACGTGGCAGGCTGCGAAAAGCGACGGTGAGCTGCGAGCGAGCGTTGACCCGTCGATCTCCGAATGGGGAAACCCACCTGCTGGGAAGCAGGTATTGCCGAGAGGCAAGGCGAACCGGGTGAAGTGAACCATCTCAGTAACCCGAGGAAAAGAAATCGAAAGAGATTCCCTAAGTAGTGGCGAGCGAAAGGGGAAGAGCCCAAAACCATAACGTGTAGAAAGTCAGGGCTGTTGCGTTATGGTGGTTGTGGGGCACTCGTAGTTGGCGCCCTGAAGCCAACGGGGAAGAGGCATGTTTAGCCGAAAGGTCTGGGAAGGCCTACCGAAGAAGGTGAAAGTCCTGTAAGCGAAAAGCATGTCAAAGCCCTTCGAGTGTACCCGAGTAGGGCGGGACTCGAGGAATCCCGTTCGAAACTGGGGGGACCATCCTCCAAGGCTAAATACTACCCATTGACCGATAGTGAAGAAGTACCGTGAGGGAAAGGTGAAAAGCACCCCGGGAGGGGGATGAAAGAGAACCTGAAACCACGTGTCTACAAGAAGTCGAAGCGTGAGAGCGCGACGGCGTGCCTTTTGATTAATGCGCCTGCGAGTTATGTTGTGTGGCGAGGTTAAGTCGAGAGAGACGAAGCCGAAGGGAAACCGAGTCTGAATAGGGCGTAAGTCACACGGCATAGACCCGAAGCCGGATGAGCTACCCATGGCCAGGGTGAAGGTGGGCCAAACCCCACTGGAGGCCCGAACCAGTTGCTAGTGAAAAAGCATTGGATGAGCTGTGGGTAGGAGTGAAAAGCTAACCGAATCCGGTGATAGCTGGTTCTCCTCGAAACGTATTGAGGTACGGCCTCGCATAGTCAGTCATGGAGGTAGAGCACTGAATGGGGTAGGGGGCGTGAGCCTTCCGAACCCAATCAAACTCCGAATGCCATGACTCAAAGTGCGGGAGACAGACTACGAGGGATAAGCCCCGTGGTCGAGAGGGAAATAGCCCAGACCACCAGTTAAGGTCCCAAAGAATGGCTAAGTGTTAAAGGAAGTGATGTGCCGAAGACAGCCAAGAGGTTGGCTCAGAAGCAGCCATCCTTAAAAGAGTGCGTAACAGCTCACTGGTTGAGGCACGTTGCGCCGAAGATGTAAGGGGGCTAAAGCCATTCGCCGAAACTGTGGATCATACTGATGAGGTATGATGGTAGAGGAGCGTTGGACGTTAGGGAGAAGGCAGACCCGTGAGGGCTGCTGGACGAAATCCAAGTGCGGATGCAGGCATGAGTAGCGAGAGGAAGGTGAGAATCCTTCCCCCCTAAAGCCTAAGGTTACCTGGGGAAGGCTTATCCGCCCAGGGTTAGGCGAGACCCTAAGGGGAAGGCGAAAGCCGTACCTGATGGGAAGCCGGTTAATATTCCGGCCCTTGGAAGCTGGAGCGAAGTGGTGACGCAGGAGGAGAAGCTCCGTGGTCAAGTGGCAAGGCCATCCAAGCGGTGAGGTAGTGCACGCAGGCAAATCCACGTGCATGATGATCTAAGCCGTGACGGGGAGTGGTGCAGTGATGCATTGCAACGGAGTGAGATTCACACTGCCGAGAAAAACCACTAAGTGGAGAAGGCTTTCGAATCGTTCTGGAAACCGACACAGGTAGGCTGGCATAGAATGCCAAGGGGGACGGGAGAACTTCCGTTAAGGAACTAGGCAAAATAGCCCCGTAACTTCGGGAGAAGGGGTACTTGGCACTGTGGGTAACTGCAGAGCCAAGTCGCAGTGAAGAGGTCCAGGCGACTGTTTACCAAAAACACAGGACTCTGCTAACTCGAAAAGAGGAGGTATAGGGTCTGACGCCTGCCCAGTGCCGGAAGGTTAAGGGGAGTGGTGATGAGCCGCGAACCGAAGCCCCGGTAAACGGCGGCCGTAACTATAACGGTCCTAAGGTAGCGAAATTCCTTGTCGGGCAAGTTCCGACCTGCATGAAAGGCGAAACGATCTGGACACTGTCTTAACGGAGGGCCCGGTGAAATTGCAATCTGGGTGAAGATGCCCAGTACCCACGGCTAGACGGAAAGACCCCGTGAAGCTTTACTGCAACCTGATATTGTGCTTTAGCACATCATGTACAGGATAGGTGGGAGGCTAAGAACCATGCTCGCCAGGGTATGGGGAGCCGATGGTGGGATACCACCCTTGATGTGTTGGAGTGCTAACTTAAGTCTGTGAAGAGCAGGCGAAGGACAGTGTCAGGCGGGCAGTTTGACTGGGGCGGTCGCCTCCTAAAAGGTAACGGAGGCGTGCAAAGGTCACCTCAAGCTGGTTGGTAATCAGCTGGTGAGTGCAAAGGCAAAAGGTGGCCTGACTGTGAGAGTGACGGCTCGAGCAGACGCGAAAGCGGGTCTTAGTGATCCTGTGGCGCTGAATGGAAGGGCCATGGCTAAACGGACAAAAGTTACTCCGGGGATAACAGGCTGATACCGTCCGAGAGTTCACATCGACGACGGTGTTTGGCACCTCGATGTCGACTCATCGCATCCTGGGGCTGAAGCAGGTCCCAAGGGTTGGGCTGTTCGCCCATTAAAGCGGTACGTGAGTTGGGTTCAGAACGTCGTGAGACAGTTCGGTCCCTATCTACCGTGGGCGTAGGAGACTTGAGGGGAGTCGTCCTTAGTACGAGAGGACCGGGATGAGCGTACCAATGGTTTACCAGTTATCCCACCAGGGGTATAAGCTGGGTAGCCACGTGCGTAAGAGATAAGCGCTGAAAGCATCTAAGCGCGAAACTCACCCCAAGAAGAGGTCTCCCATCCAGTCAATGGAGTAAGGGCGGTTCGAGACTAGGACCTTGATAGGCCGGAAGTGTAAGCATGGCGACATGTTGAGCTGACCGGTACTAATAGCCCGAGGCCTTAACCTATTCTGTTCAGTTTTGAGTGAACGATTTCCCGGGTGAGGATACCGTGGTGGGAAACACCCGTTCCCATTCCGAATACGGCCGTTAAGCCACCGCGGGCCGATGGTAGTGAGGGGGTAGCCCCTTGCGAGAGTAGGTGATTGCCCGGGTTCGATATGCGAAATGAGGGAGACATTATGTCTCCCTCTTTTTTGTTTGAGTTGGATGAAAGGGATGGTAATGTTGGTAAAATATTTTCAAAAAATGAATAAAAACGTGATACAGCTTTATAAAGGAGATTTTTTGCATACTCCCAATGAATTGGTAAAAAGTTTGTCTTTCTTAAAGAATGGTAAGTTAAAAGTCGTTAAGTACCTTTCTGATGGACACGAAATAACCGTCAATTACATATTTGAAAATCAAATCTTTGGGGAATCTTTGTTATTTGAAAATGAACGTTATCCAGCTTACATAGTGGCTGAGGAAAGATCCGTTGTTTGGGAAGTAAAGATAGATGAAGTCTTAAAACTGATGAAAAACGAGAGTTTTCTTTTGGAATACATCAGTA
>Ga0256840_1001800_pt1 | contig 19504 bp, 22 predicted proteins | sample 355202metaG_FD_185969 | JGI IMG/M metagenome (GOLD analysis project Ga0256840, IMG submission 185969) | Hydrothermal vent microbial communities from Mid Atlantic Ridge, Atlantic Ocean - 355-202 | ecosystem: Environmental > Aquatic > Marine > Hydrothermal vents | place: Atlantic Ocean: Mid...
CTTGTCAAGGGTTTTTGTGAATTTGTGCATAATTTGTGGAAATTCTTTTTTTAGTTAGGAATACTCTACTCCACATAATATTAGCATAAAAATAATTTATATATTATATTAATGTAAGTTTTATATTGAATTGAAAATATTATTATTTATTTAATAATATTTTTAAATACTATTTTCCCCATTTTAAGCTACCAATGAGCTAACTTCACTTATAATTAATTATGCGTTAATTTTGCATATCAATACTTAGGAGAATATTATGACAATTAAAGATACATTAAAGCTATCACTCATTGCTATGACAGCAATTACTACTGCAAATGCAGCAGGTACGGGCAGTGATGATTTACCACCAGCAAGACCAGGACAATGTTTTACAAAAGCATTTTTTCCAGCTAAATATGCTACCTCTACAGAAAGAGTTTTAGCAACAGAAGCAAGTGAAAAGGTACAAATTATTCCTGCAAAATATACATGGGGTACTGAAAGAATAAAAGTTTCAGATGGTACTCAAAGAACTATTACTGTTCCTGCAACTTACAAAACTGTATATGAAAGAGTATTAGCTAAACCAGCTGCTAGAACTTGGAGAACATCTTTAAGAAAGAACTCTCCAGAAGCTTCTAATATGCTTATGAATGCTGCACAAGCTGCTGGTATGCCAACAGGTGCTGCTCAGCCAGGTACTTGTTTTTATGAGTGTTATGCTCCTGCAAAATACCAAAAAATTACAGAAAAAGTTTTAGCTTCAGAAGCAAGTGAAAGAGTTGTAGCTGTTCCTGCTAAATATACTACAGTAACTAAAAGAATTTTAGTATCTGAAGGTACAGAAAAACTTATTAAATCTCCTGCACAGTATAAAACTGTAAGAGAAAGAGTAATGGTTTCACCTGCAAGAACAGAGTGGAAAAGAACAAAATGTCAAGACAGAGGATGTAACCAATCTGAAGTTGTATGTTTGGTTGAAGTTCCTGCTGTTTACAGAACAGTAACAAAACAAGTTGTGGCTAAACCAGTATCAACTAGAAAAGTAACTACACCACCTGTTTACAAAACTGTAAATGTTCAACAATTAGTTACTCCTGCATCAAGCAGAACTATTCCTGTTCCTGCTACTTACAAAACTGTAACTAAAACACAAAAAGTTGCAGGTGGTCAGTATGGTTGGACAAATAGCCCTGCTAACTGTGGTAATGCACGTTCAACAGGTATGTCAGCTGCTGGTGGAGCTGGTATGGGTAATGGTAATGGAGCTGGTGCTTCATATGCAGATAATGGTACAGCTGGTGCAAGACTTTCAGCTTCTGCTAGAGCAACGGGAAACAAAGTTTGTTTAACTGCAACACCTGCACAATATAACAAAGTTTCTAAAAGAGTTGTTGCAACACCTGCTAGAACAAAAGTTGTTACTACACCTGCTAAATACACAACTGTTAAAGTTAAAAAACTTATCACTCCAGCAAGTGAAAGAAGAATAGCTATTCCTGCTACTTACAAAACAGTAACTAAAAAGAGAATGGTTGCAGATGGATATGCTAAATGGGTTCCAATTGTTTGTAAAACAAGTATGAATGCTACAATGATTAGAAATGTACAAAAAGCACTTAGAGCGGCTGGACACTATAATGGTCCAATTGATGGTGTTTGGGGTTCAGCTTCAAGATCAGCTACACGTTCTTACCAAAAAGCAAAAGGTTTACCAGTTGCAGGTCTTTCTGTAGCTACTATGCAATCATTAGGTCTATATTAATAGTTTAAAACCTAATATTTCAGAAGAGTTTTTCTCTTCTGAAACTTACTTTTACCTCTTCTTTCAACTTCTTTTAAACATCAACTCATTATACTCACTTTAACTATATCGATAAAAAATTGATATAAAATATATATTAAACACAAAGGATTAATATGGCTCTTTATGATAGAGATTATAATAACAACACAGCTAATGTAGCTAATGAAACAACAGCTGTAGTGGCCACTAGCGTTACATTTATGAAACAAACATACCAACTTCTTGGAGCAAGTATGGTGGCTTCTGCACTGGGTGCATACTTAACTATGCCCTATGTTGCAACAATTTCACAATACAAATGGTTTATTTTTGGTTTTGTAATGTTAATGGTATTTTTTGGCTTTAATGCTACAAGAAAAAACCCAACTTTGCATTTGATGGCTCTTTTTGTATTTACTTTTGCACTAGGGGTTATGATTGTGCCTCTTTTAGCCATGATTATTGGTCAAGGTAATGGAGCATTAATTGGTAATGCATTTTTGATGACTTCTGTTTTATTTGGAGCATTGAGTCTATTTGCTATTAATTCAAAAAGTGATTTTTCAAGCTGGGGAAAACCTCTGTTTATTACAATGATTGTTATCTTTGTAGCATCACTTGTTAATATCTTTATATTACATAATCCACTAATGCATGTTATCATCACAGCAGGTATATTATTATTGTTTTCACTCTTTACCATCTATGATACACAAAACATTGCCAATGGTGCGTATGATTCACCTGTCGATGCAGCGGTTTCACTATTTTTAGATTTCTTCAATATGTTTACTTCTATTCTTCAACTATTAGGAATAATGGGAGACGACTAACAATTTTATTTCTTGGAGTATTTTCTCCAAGAATTCATTTCTTTTTACTTCTTACCTTTACAAATAGCACTTCAAATTCTAAATAATCTAATTTATACTCCATCATTAACATTTTCATCTGTTTATAGCTTAACTGTTTTACGCCACCACTAACTCCTGATTTTTTAATATAGTGAAGCATCTCACGTACTGAATCAAATTTAAGCTGATACTCTACTAACTCTAAATCATAGATAAAGAATTTATTAAGTGCTTCAATAATAAGCTCTGTTGAGAGAATAGGAGATTCTATATTAGCACGCTGATGCAATGTCTTAAAGGTATTTGCTGTAAAAAATGAAAATACAAAATTATGAGATAACAATGAGAGTTCTTGCAGTACTTGTGACAAGTCATGACTCCATTGTAAAGCAGAGGAAGAGATAAGTAAATCAAATTCATGCACTTTAAAAACAGAAGAAAAATTTTTTTGATTAAAATCTAAACAAAGTTTTTTAATATTACAATCAGTATGATGAATATCAAGCATCTTTTGAGAAAAGTCTAATGCTACAAAATTTGAAAATTTAATATTTTTCTGATGAAGCTCTTCATAAACCCCACCTGTACCTGCACCAACATCTAAAATATTTTCATAAAAAGCTTTATCTAAACTTTCACAAAGTTTTTTTACAACAGCAGTTTGAATAATATTATGCTTCTCATATTCATTGGCAAATTTAGAAAATTCTTTAACGACTTCCATTTATCTCATTTTCAATTAGTTTAGGGTATAATCGCCAAAATTATACCCAATTTGAAGTATATACTTCATCATTTAAAGAGGAAAAAATGATAGAAACCCTATTAGTTGTACAAATTCTTTTAACAATTGCGATTGTTATATCTATATTATTACAAAAAAGTTCAAGTATCGGTCTCGGTGCTTACAGTGGAAGTAATGATTCAATGTTTGGAGCAAAAGGTCCTGCTGGTTTCTTATCTAAAGCAACATTTACTTTATCGCTTTTATTTGTACTCAATACCTTAGCTATGGGCTACCTTTACAATCAAGAAAATGATTCCTCGGTAGCTGATACTATCAATACAGCTACATCTGTACCCACAGCAGACCATAATAAATCTACAAAATAACCACTTGGGGAAGTCTCCTCAAATGGTTTATATCTTCTCCAAATTATCAAGAAGGACAATCAAATTATGTTAAATGAAATTTATGCACAGACAAAAGAGCAAATGGGAAAAAGCATTGATGCTTTAAAAAGAGATTTTTCAACCCTTAGAACAGGAAAAGTAAGTACCAATATTGTTGATGCTATTCGTGTAGATTACTATGGAACACCAACAGCCCTTAATCAAGTGGGTTCAGTCGTAGTAACAGATGCCACAACCATTTCAATTACTCCTTGGGAAAAGAACCTTTTAGGGGCAATTGAAAAAGCCATTCAAGAAGCTAATATTGGGGTAAATCCAAACAATGATGGTGACTTTATTAAACTATTTTTTCCAGCGATGACTTCTGAACAAAGACAAGAAATTGTTAAACAGGCTAAAGGTATGGCAGAAAAAGCTAAAATTGCGGTTAGAAATATTCGTAAAGAGGGTAATGACAAAGTTAAAAAATTGGAAAAATCCAAAGATATTTCTGAAGATGAGTCTAAAAGAGGTCAAGATGAAGTTCAAAAGATTACAGACCATGCTGTTAGTGATATTGAATCAACCCTTGCGGCTAAAGAGACTGAAATTTTAAAAGTATAACGATGAATATAGAACAAGAGTATTTAGATGCTGAGGCTCTTTTAGAGGGTCACTTTCTTTTAGCCAGTGGTAATCATTCAAAACGTTATCTACAAAGTGCTAAAGTTTTAGAAGACCCTAAACGTGCTGAGCTAATCTGTAATGCATTGGCAAAAATGATTAATGAATCTGGCATACAAATTGATACCGTTTGTGCCCCTGCACTTGGTGGTGTATTGGCTGGATATGAATTGGCAAGATCATTAGGTGTTCGCTCTATTTTTGTTGAGAAAAAAGAGGGAGGAATGGAACTTCGTCGTGGCTTCAAAGTTGAAAAAGGTGAAAACATTTTAATTTGTGAAGACATTATTACCACAGGTGGTTCTGCCATGAAAGCAGCACTGGCTATTGAAGCTCTTGGGGCGAATGTGGTAGCTTTTGCTTCTTTAGCCAACCGAGGTTTTTGTAAAAGAGAAGGTTCATCACTTGAAGCCAAAGCAGAGTGTAAACTCTCTTCAAAAGTACCTTTTTTTGCCTTAGATGACTTTACCTTTGAGATGTATCACCCCGATGAATGTCCTATGTGTAAAAGTGGCTCAAAAGCTATTAAACCTGGAAGTAAGGCTTAATCAAGAAATTTCAGCACCGTAACAAACTACTACACTATTGTTTAAAAGTATAGTAACGTGCTGGATATTTTCCTTTTAATAAAATTTCGTTAGTGTAAAACATAAACTCTTGTCCACTGGATTCGTCCATCTTTACAGGCATCTTTATATCTTCTGTAATATGAATTTGTCGATCAATCTTTTTCAACACTTCACGGCTCTCTAAGTCTTCAATAACAAATTCATGAACCAATAAATCATAAGCTGTTTTATTTTCTTCATTGTATCGTTGAGCATTTTTAGTTAAAAAGAGTCCATTACTTAATTCAGAATCACCTCTTTTTAAAAGATAGACGGACATTTTTGAGTTGTTTGACTGTTGTTTTAAAATACCTGTTACAACAAGACTGACAATAATCACCGAGACCATAATCTCAATTAAGGTAAAAGCTTTTTTATGCTTAAATTTCATCTATTTCCTTTAATAAAATGCACCTGAGTCATCAAGAGAATATTCCTCTTTCACCCATAGAGTTTTTGCTTCTTCTGTATCATTTACCTCTTGGGCTTTTCCAAAAAAAGAGGGTAAAAAGTAGATACCCTGTTTGTTCGAAATAACCATTTTAGTAGTACTTCCATTAGCATAAAGATGATAACGGAAACAGACTTTTTCATCTTTAATACGTCCAAAATCATTGACTTTATAAAAACGGTTATCTTTGTCAAGCATTTCAACTTCAAGCTCTTCACCTAAGTTAATCTGCCCTTCATAAGCTGTGATGGTATTATCTATCACGATATAACACTCTTTACATTGGTTAATACAAAAGAGTTCTACCTCACCTTTGCCTTTAAATTCTTGACGAAAAGTAGAGGGAAGTGTAGCAGGAGAGAGTGCTTTGTTTTTCTTTTTTTCTTTTTGTGCAATACTCGTAAATAACAAAAAGCTCATAATAGAGACAATCATGACGACCACAATCAACTCTAACAGCGTAAAGCCTTTCATTCTTTTAGGAGTAGTAGGCTTTAAGAGCATAGCTATTATCTTTATTTATTTTTTACATTTAGAGAGTTTTAAATCAGCAGAGTAATCCTCTCCTCCCTCTTTTCTGTCAGCACCATAAGAGATAATTTCAACACCACTACCTTTTTTGATATAGATTAATTTTCCTCCCCAAGCATCTTTTGGATACTCTTTTAAGTAAGCATTAGAACTATAATTTACATATTTATCACTGTCTGGATTAGAGAGTAAAGCAGCTAAACCCTCTTCTGTTTCAGGATAAACGCCATTATCCATTCTAAACATATCTAAGGTTCTCTCTGCTGAACTCATATTGACACAAGTTAAATCTACTTTTGCTTTATCTCCAGCACCAACAACTTGAGGAACAACTGCTGCGGCTAAAATTCCTAAGATTAAAATAACAACAAGTAACTCTAATAGTGTAAAAGCTTTCTTTGATATTATTTTATGTTTAGAAGTAGTATTTGTAGTTAATGTTTTTAAAAGCTTTATGCTCTTTCGCTCTGTTTTATGGGTCATTCGTAATTTCCTTAATTTAAAAGTGGTTATAATATTGGTGATTTTACTTGAATTGAGCTTTATTATGGATAAAAGAAAAACAGCCATTGCACTTTTAATAACCCTAATGGTCATTGCTACCATTATGTCAATAATGGCTGTCTCCTTTAGCTATTTGGATCAAGCTAGAAAAAGTGCTGTTGCGACATCAGCCCTTACTCAAGCTAATATCTTATATGGAAATACAGGTGATATTTTTAAACGTTTTTTTCCTAAAAAGGCAGATAATAGTATGAAGTTAAAAATGTTATATGGAATGCCTCTTATGCTAGATGATGAAGAGAGTGGTTTTGCCATTACTTTAACATGTCAGCCACTTATGTTGGGTACCCCTATCAATTGGCTTGACGATAAAGTTTCTGTAGAAAAAAATAACTTAGCTTCAAAAATTTTTGATGCTGTGGTAGAGTTATATCACCTAGAAGAGCCAACAGCACTTGAGGAGATGATAATTCAAGCCATTAAAGCAAAATCATCAGAAGATGTAGAGTATATATCAAGATTAAAAAAACAAAAAGGTATAATATCAGGACAGCAATTTAATAAAATTTTAATGAATTATGCTTTTAGATATGATGATATAAAAGTACTTGATATTCCTTGGAATAAATATTTTGCGTTTGTCAAAACAGATAAAAAAACAAAAATAGATGGTGCATACCCATCATTAGAGTTTATCTCAGCAGCCTTTGAGATTCCATTGGAAGTAGTAAAAGATTCTTGGATTAAAGGAGAATCAACTTTACCAACCTTTTTAGAAGATAATGGACAAAACAGCAACCTAGATAAGAATATCTATGCTAAAAAAGCACTTAATTCCATCTCTTGTAGAGAAACATTTCTCTACCAAAAAGAGCGATATGGCTTTAAATTTAATTACACAGAAGGAAGGAGCAGTAACTTTGAGTTTAGTGGACAAGAATAACAAGAAACTATTAATCCATAAAGATATGGACAGCGTCTCATTAAAACACAGTGTTGAAATTATCTTAACACCAGAATTTTATACATTTATATGTGAAGAGCTTGATATAAAATTTGCATATCAAGCAAAACAGATAGCACAATCGCTTTTTGATGATTATCTCGACAGTTCACATGAGTATCAGTATCATGTAAGTAAACATGGAGAATCTTGGTACTTTTATGCTTATGACATTAAAGAGATAGAGGCTTTCCTAGAGAGTAAAGGGATTGAAGCTCATCGTGTTTCAAAAATATATTTTGCACAAGAGTTAAATATTGAACTAACACAGCCCATCAAGATTAGCAATCAAAATGCACTCATAAGCATAGATGATACCGTGACCATTCTTCCTGTACATCTAATTGGTTCAGATACGGAGTTTAAAACTTTAGACCTCTCAAAAGTAAAATTACATTCAGGTGTCAGCTTAGGGGCATCACATAACTCTTTAATATCATTAAAAGAGACCATTTTGCTTAGCTCAATCTTTGTTATTTTGGGAACAATATTTATTATAGAAGGAAATCGTACAACAGCCTCTATCTCTAAAGATAATGAACAACTTGTAGCACTGCTAGATGACAATCCTAGCTATAGTTCAACGGCTATTAGAGAGAGTATTTTAGCAAAATATAAACCTATTAATAGAGTAGAAAGAGCAAAACGAAAGAGCCTTAAAGAGATTTCTAAATTACTCTCTGCCAAAAGTGAATTAAGCACACTGCACATTGAGAAGTCAAAGGTTTTAGCAGAAATAACAACATTAGAAAACCGCATCATTAATCAAATTATTCAAAGTGCGAAAGAGAAACATTTGAAAACTACAGTTGCAGGAAAAACCATTAAAGTGGAGAAGAGCCTATGAATATGATGACCCTTCAACGTTATAAAAATGAATTAATTATCTTAATTACTTTACTGTTTTTGATATTTTCTTTTATCTATAAAAATGCAGCAAATACTTATGTTCACGAGAACAAAATGCTAATCCAAAAACAGATTATGGAACTTAACAGCATTAAAGCACTTAAAGAGCAATGGGGTGGGAAACAACTTGCCAATAAACTAAAAGTACTCAAAACAATTGTTTCCAATAGTAAAGTAGCCCTGTTTCAAAAAAAATCTAAAAAGCTTCATGCTTCCTATAAAGACCTAACAGGGAGTGAGTTAAATAAGCTTACTAATAAACTCATTAACATTCCTGTTCAAATTGTCCAGTTAGATATTAAGCAGAGTTCTAAAAATTTATACACAATGGAGTTAAAATGCAAATGGTAAAACGAATTGTTGGTGGTTTTTTTCTAAGCCTCCTACTTTTGTGGCTTTTTGCACCAAAAGTAGAACTATATTATGCTTTAGAAAAACAGTTAAAAGAGAAAAGTATTCTCATTTCAAATGAAACCATTAGTGATACATGGTACGGATTAAAAATTGAAAATGCAGACCTATCTGTAGATGGTGCAAAGATTGCAACAATATCTCAATTAAATTTTAATATTTTCTTTTTTTACAATAGCTTAAAAATTAATGATGTTAAAATGGATAAATCACTCTCCAATATGGCACCCAAAGAGATTAACAGCGTTAATGCCGTTTACTCCATAATCAACCCTCTTAAGATACAATTAGATGCCAATGGTTCTTTTGGGGTTATGAATGGAGAAGTAGCACTACTTGATAAAAAAGTAGCACTGCTCTTCCCTGTCACAAAAGAGATAAAAACCATTAAAAAGTTTTTGAAAAAAGATAAAGAAAAAGGATGGATCTATGAAACAAGTTATTAGTAGCAAGCATCTTTCCACTATTATTTTTCTTCTCTCTATTATGGTTGGTGTGAAACTATTATGGTTGATTATCTCCATGCTTTTTCTTCCCACCACAGGAGAAGAGCTGAAGCAATCAGCACAAGCAAAAAAGCTCTATTATCGTGTACGCTTAAGTAACCCATCGAAAGTGAATATTGCTAGCCCCAAAGCACCAACAAAAAGTGTTGTCACTTCAATGAAAGGCTACAAACTATTAGGACTTTATCATTCTGATAAGACGTTGGTAGTAACGGTTTCAAAGGGTTCAAAAACAAGCATACTCTCAGGTGGAGAGAAGATAAATGGATTTGAACTTTTCACCGCAGGAGACGATTATGTCCTCTTTAGAAAAAATGGACAAGAGTTTAAACTCTCTCTTGAAAATAGAAAAAACAGTAAAACACATATGGCATCAAGTCATGCAAGTAAGACACCAACAAGCCCATCAGCAAAAACAAGTAAGATTGTTGAAGAAGGAGGAACAAAACATATCCCTAAAAACCTCTTAGTTTCTTATACCAAAGATATTGATAAAGTATGGAAAGATGTTGGTTTATCGAACTATAAAAAAGATGGTAAATCTGCTGGTTTTAAAGTCAATTTTGTCAAAAAAGGCTCAGACATTGAAGCACTTGGACTAGAACGTGGGGACATTTTAACTGCCATCAATGCAGAACCCTTAAATTTAAGCTCAGCCATGAACTTTTTTAATGGCATAAACGATTTAGATAATTTAACATTAACCGTTGAAAGAAATGGAATAAGTAAGGATTTAGAATATGAAATTCAGTAAAATAGCACTAGGTACACTCCTAGTATTAAGTACACAAGCACAAGCTCAAAAAGTAAACATTAACTTTGCAAACCTAAGTGTCAATGACTTTGTTAAAATGGTTGGTAAGATTACAGGTAAAAATATTTTAATTGATGGTGAAATCAAAGGTAAAATCAACTTTGTTGCCAACAAAGAAGGGGTTGAGAAAGATGAACTTATTCCTCTACTTAATGCCATTTTAGAAACAAAAAAAATGACCTTAGTCAAAAAAGGTTCTTACTATCAAGTGGTAAAATCAATAAACGCAGCAGGGCAAGGTTTACCTGTAAGTTCTAACATCAATACAGGTGGAAGAACCATGAAAACAGTGGTTTTTCAACTTTCTAATGTTAATGCTGCGGTGATTAGAACAAAAATTAAACCACTTTTACATAAAAGTGCTAAGGTCGTATCATTTAAGAAAAACAACCTTTTATCAATTACAGCATACCCCTCTACTTTACGTTCAATTAAAGCATTGATTGACAAGATTGAAAATAAACAAGCTAAAAAAAGTCAAATTATTCGACTGCAAAATGCCCGTGTAAAAGATATTTTTACTAATATCCAACAGATGTCCAAATCACTTTTTCCACAAGATATTATTTCTGAAAAAGTCGATGTGATGCAAGACATTACAAGCAATTCTATTATTTTGGTAGGTAACTCTCGCAACGTAACTCGTTTAGAACAATACATTGCACAGCTTGATGTTGAGGGTGAAGGTGACATTCAAAAAATGCATGTTATTCCACTTTCAAACTCCAATGTAGAAGATATGGAGAAAATTTTAAGTAAAATTGTTCCTCAAATGACAAGCTCAAATGCCATACCTGGTTCAGTAGGAAAAGGTGGAAAGCCTATTATGAAAGCTGTTATTGCCTCTGATTTGGAACGAAATGCTTTGATTGTTTTAGCCAATGCAGAACAGTATCAAAATATTTTATCAACCATACAACAACTTGATGTTGAGAAATCACAAGTCTATATTCAAGCAAAAATTGTGGAGGTCAATACCAATCTTGCAAAAAATGTTGGAATTAAATATGGACTAAATGGTGGAGCAATCACTTCCAATGGTCTCTTCTCTTTATCGGCTAATGCAGGTGCTCCTGCACTGACTCTATCTAGTAGTCTATTAGGCTTCTTAAATGGTAACCCTACAACAACGTATGATAGGAATGGAAATGCTATCACAAGTAATACCAGAGCTTTTGAATTTGGAAGTATTGATAAAGTATTTGCCTTAGGAGCACAACTAGACCTACTCAAACAAAATGGTGCTGCACAGATTTTGTCCAGACCTTCTGTCCTCTCAACAAATAACAAAGAATCTACCATTTATGTGGGTCGAACACAATCTATTTTAACCCAAGCACAACAGAGTACTCAAGGAGCTTCTTCGGTTATAAATAACTATAGTAGAGAAGACATTGGGATTACGCTTAAAGTAAAACCTAGACTCTCTTCTAATAACAAAGTCTCTTTAGCCATTGAAACTACCATTGAAGATATTTTACCTGGTTCTGGTTCAGCAGCAGACAGACCAACAACGACCAAACGTTCAGTTAAGACCAATGCCATTATTAACCATGCTGAAACCATTATCTTAGGAGGTCTTATTAAGAGTTCTGATGGTAACTCGGTGAGTAAAATACCAATATTGGGAGATATTCCAATTTTAGGAAAACTTTTTACCTCTAAGGGTGATTCTAGCAATAAAGTAAATGTTGTCATTTACATTACACCATATATTGTTCCAAAAAGTTCAGACTTAACTAAATTACGTGTTTACCTAACTGAATTAAATTCAGTACAACAACAATACAACAAAATTTTAATGGCACAAATAGAAGAGCAAAATGGTCTCTCTTCGGAACCTAGACATGAAACTTTTTTAGGAACATCTAGTAGAGTAAGTAAACGTGTAGAGCCTACAAGAGTTCAGGCTAACACACAACAACCTATCTTACATACAAGACAAACATTTGAAGCTGACCCTCAACCTGCTACTTCAATAAGTACACCTGTGGTCACAAGCCCAACTTTTGATGCACCCCAAAATGATGATTATGTTCGTAGTGAATCTATTATGGATAGTTTTTCTCAACCAAGTTCAGTGAACCTCAATACTATTAACACTGGGGTAGAGTATGATGAGGGATCAAGTTTTAGCGATACCCAAAACAATAGAAGTTTCTAATATGTTACACTTAAATTTACTTGAAAATGTTGATTTAGAACCTCATTGGAACGATGAGATTGACAACAAATTAGCAATGAAACATGAACTTCTTTTTGCCATTGTCAAAGACAATCCTTGTGCTATTGTGCAGAAATCAAGCCTAGCACAAGCCTTAAACTATTTTTCAAAACTCAATATTGACTACCCTATCGTAGAACTCGATGAGGGAAGTTTTGAACGTCTAGGTCACAAATTTAGAGAGATTCAAACAGGCTCAGACTTTGAAAATGTCGATACCTCTTCTGATGATATTATTGAAGTGGAGTCTGACCTACTTGACTTTATTCAAAATTCACAAGATTTGCTCTCTAACGAAGAGTCTGCACCTGTTGTTAAATTGGTAAACTCGCTCTTCTTTCAAGCCATTAAAAAAGGGGCATCGGACATTCACATTGAGACCTTAGAGAAAAAAGGTGAAGTGCGTCTTAGAATTAATGGTGCATTAAAAAAACACCTAGATATTGACAAGAACATTACAGGTTTGGTTATCTCACGGATTAAAGTTATCTCTAACCTAGACATCTCTGAAAAAAGAGTTCCCCAAGATGGTCGTACCCAAGTTACCATTTCAGGTAACAGTCTTGACATTAGGGTTTCGGTATTGCCTACCTACCATGGAGAACGTGTGGTTATGAGGCTTCTTATGACCAGTGAGAGTATTCCAACCCTTCAAACCCTTGGTTTTACCGATGATATTACCACAGACCTCAATAAACTTCTTACCCACCCACATGGTATGATACTCGTAACAGGTCCTACAGGTTCTGGTAAATCAACAACTCTGCACGCATGTTTACAACACATTGCCACCCCTGATAAAAATATTATTACGGTTGAAGACCCAGTAGAGTACAACGCTGAAAATGTTAATCAAATCCAAGTTAATGCTAAAGTAGGACTTACCTTTGCAGCGGGTCTGCGTTCTATCTTACGACAAGACCCCGACATTATTATGGTGGGGGAAATCCGTGATGCTGAAACAGCTGACATCTCTTTACGTTCAGCCCTTACAGGTCACTTAATGCTCTCAACCCTACATACCAATGATGCGACTTCAGCCATCTCTCGGCTAATGGACATGGGAATTGAAGACTTTTTACTTACCTCGACCTTACTGGGTGTTTTAGCCCAAAGATTAACACGGAAACTCTGTAATAACTGTAAAAAGCCGACACCATTAGCACCAAGTGTATTAAAAGAACTCTCCTTGCCTGAAGGTGTCTATTTTAAAGCTGAAGGTTGTACCGAGTGTGACTTTACAGGATACAAGGGAAGACAAGCCGTAGGTGAACTCTTCATTATGAATGACAGTGTCAAAGAGATGATGCAACAAGGTCTAAATGACCACCAAATTCGTGCAGAAGTTAAAAAACAAGGAATGCGTACCATTGCTGACAAACTAGCAGATATGATGATAGCTGGCGAGACTTCTTATGAAGAAGCCATTCGTATTGGGATTATGGAAGATTAATATGAAAAGAGAGCATACTGCGTTTACCATTGTCGAGCTACTCATCTCCATTACCCTACTCGCTTTGGTACTCATGGCACTCTATAAGAGTTCTGATTTAATGCGTGCATCTAATCTGCAACTCTTTAATCATCTAAAAAAGTCAAACTCTACCCTTAAAGGTGCTACAACGCTCTACAAGGATTTAATGTATGCTGATCATAACATTACCATTACCACTAAAGATAAATTTCATAGACTTACCATTGAAAATACAAGCCATTCGCTTTATGGATTAGCACAAGCCAAAGTAGTTTGGCTAGTCTATAAAGAAAACAATACCCTTCTACGCATTGAGGGTGGCGTTTATAGTATTCCTCTCAAAAATGATGATAGAGTAGAGATAGATGTCATTGCTAAAAAACTAGAACTCTTTAAAATCTATAGAAATATGCCAAAAGACAAATATTTAGCCATTATAAAAATAGCCAATCAAGATTCACAAGTGATTATGACACAAAACATTCCTCTAGCACCACCTAAAGAGAAAAAGAAACCCAACAACACACCTAGTCCTCAAAATCCTCCTAAAAAACAGTAGATTTCTTTTTTATTCTCTCCTAAACTTCAATTTTCTAAGCTCCTTTTTTAATGTTTTTTTATGTTATACTACGGTTAAATAGACATTTTTACTAACAATTTAAATTATTTTTAAAATATTTTCTAACAATAAGTAATTTCTCCACTTTTTTTAGATAAAATAAAATTAATAAAAAATAACTAATAAAAATATTTAAGGATTAAATAATAATGAAAAACTTTATTCTCTTCTACTGGATAGGTATCATTGTACTATTTGCACTTTTCTATTGGGATTACTCTCCTGTAAGTGCCTTGATTAATAATTTTCAAACCAACCTTACGGCACTGCTTACCTCTTATGTTTTAACTGATGGCATGATAGAAGCACATCGAATTTTGATTAGTGAACACTATACTTTAGTGATTGAAAAAGCGTGTAATGGAATGATTCCTTATCTATTTTTATTAGCCTCTATCCTTGCTTTTCCTGCGACTAAACCCCATAAAATAAAATGGGCAATAATGGGTTATTTTATTATTTTATTGATTAATGTTTTTAGAATTTGGTTTATTGCCAAATTAGTACTACAAGGTCAAGAAAACTTTTCATTAGCACATGATTACCTTGGTAATGGACTGCTTATTTTCACAGGGCTTCTACTCTTTACCTCATTCGTAAAGAGTAGAGATAAAAAGCAATCTTCAAACATAGCACCAGCATCAATCCTCCCCCTAAACTCTCACTGACCCAAAATTTGATATAATAATTCCTCTAAAATATAATTAAAAAACATAGGAATTATTATGACCGTAACCAAATACTCTGCAAGTGGCAATGACTTTGTTATTATTATTCGAAAAAAGAAAAAAGATCGTTCAAAATTAGCCAAACGTCTCTGTCACAGACAAAATGGTGTAGGTGCAGATGGTTTAGTCGTGGTTGTTCCTCACCCAGAATATGATTTTGAATGGGACTTTTACAATGACGATGGTAGCCGTGCCACAATGTGTGGAAATGCTTCTCGTGCTGTGGCACACTTTGCCATGGAAAAAGGTATCTCTCAAAACAATGAAGCAGAATTTTTAACAGGAGCAGGTCTTATTCGTGCCAATGTCAATGGAAACTATGTCACCAGTGACATGACCAAACCCATAAGACTTAGCAGTGAAATAGACGAAGAGGGAGAGCGTTGGTGGTTTATTGACACAGGCGTTCCTCATCTTGTAGCTATTCGTGATAATATTGATGAATTTGACTTAGCCCAAGCCAAACGCCTAAGAGATAAATTTAATGCCAATGTCAATATTTGTAAAATCGAAGATGATCAAACCATCAAGGTAAGAACCTATGAACGTGGAGTGGAAGATGAGACTTTAGCTTGTGGTACAGGTATTGTCGCTTGTTTTATTCGTGCTAATGATGAAAAATTTGTCCAAGATAAAATTAAAGTATTTCCAAAATCACAAGATGAACTCTATGTCTCATTAGAAGAAGAAACGTATAGATTTGCAGGAGAAGTAAAAAAAACCTTTGTGGCTGAAACATTCGACTAAAGAACACAATTCACCACAAATATTATGCTATGATTCCTTAAAAAAACAAGGAATTACACAACATGAAAAAAATCGTAAGCATTCTTTTGGTTATCTCATCAACACTATTGATGGCAAAAACATTAGTCACAGTTAATGGACACAAAATTACTGATGCACTACTATCAAAAGAGTATGCCCAATTAGATGAAACGCAAAAAAGTAATCTAATGGAGCAACTTATCAAAGAAGAGGTTCTCTATGCTAACCTTTTGAGTAGCCCTATTGTCAATAATGCCAAATTTCAAGAAGCATTTAATCAACAAAAATCACTTATTGAAAAACAGTATGGAAAAACATTAAATAAAGAGCAACTAAGAAGTATTAAAGGGGCTATTGCACTGTCACTTTACCAACAAGAAGCATTTCAAAAGGTAACGGTTTCAGAGCAAGAGATTAAAGATTTTTACCAAAATAACATCGATAAGTTTACTTTTCCTAACTCGATTGAAATAGCTGATATTATTTTACAAGATCAAGCAACTGCCAATCAAGTCTTAAAATCTTTACAAGCTTCAAGTAATTTAGACCAAGACTTCATTGCTGAAGCACATGCCCGTAAACAGAGTGGATATATGGGTTGGTTTTCAAGAGAAGCAATGCCTAAAAATCTTTTTGATAGAGCCTACAAATACAAAATAAAACGTTTGATTAATTCACCTATTAAAACCAAACATGGCTACAATGTGGTCTATCTTCTCAACAAGAAAAAAGCAGGTACATTGTCATTTAAAGAAGCCAAACCAAAAATAAAACAGATGCTAAAACAAAAAAAGATAATGGAACAACTTAAAGATAAAGTAGATACACTCTATGGAAATGCTCAAATAGTTTACTAAAATCTAAAAGCCTAATTTTAGGCTTTTATTCTCTTCTCTTTTCGATATTCTAAAAATGTTATAAGCAATATAATTGCCACCCCTAAGTCAATCATTACATCAGCATAGTTAAAAACAGCAAAATTAAAACCACAATGCCAAGCCACATAATCCACAACCCCTTCGTGAATAAAACGGTCATATAGATTACCAATTGCACCCCCCACAATTAAGCCAATAGCAAAAGCATACTGTTTTAAGTAACCCTCATAAAAGACATAGGCAATAATAGCTATGATTAATGTCAGTTGTACCCATTTTAAGTTATCACCTAAAAATTCTAACATAGAAAATGCCACACCTCGGTTGTAAAAGAGTTCTAAATTAATACAAGCACCTTTCCAAATAATGGCATGTTCTACACCTTGAACAGACTCCATAGCCCATGCTTTAATCCCTTGGTCAATAAAAAATGTTCCCACTGCCACAAAAAAGAAAATAATTAAATTTCGCATTATTAAGATAACTCCTTACTAAAAAAAGCCACGGTTTTTTCCATCATTTTATTTAATACTGCTTGGTTTTTCCCCTCAAGTAAAATTCTCATTAAATTTTCAGTCCCAGAGTAACGTACAAGATGACGCATTCCAGAAGCTTCAATTTCAGCAAATAATTCTTTAACACCCTTGATTTTTTCAATAGGAACTTTTTTAGCAATATTAATATTGACTAACTTTTGAGGATACAATTCAAAAACATCAAATGCTTCACTTGCTCGCTTATTGGTCTCAATCATATAGGCAAATGCTTGGAGTCCAGAGACCAAACCATCACCTGTTTTGGCAAAATCAGAGAAAATGACATGCCCACTCTGTTCTCCCCCAAAGTTTGAACCTACTTTTTTCATCACTTCAAGCACATGTTTGTCCCCTACATCTGAACGCTCTAAGCTTAAACCATGTGAAGCCAAATAATCATCAAGCCCTTGATTGCTCATTACCGTGGCGACCACTTTGTCATTGGCTAATTTTTTCTCATTTTTTAGATGAATGGCTAAAGCACCTATGAGTTTGTCACCATCAACAATGTTTCCTTTTTCATCTACCAGTACCAATCTATCAGCATCACCATCTAAGGCAATTCCAATGTCAGCACGTGTTTCAATGACCCTTTTTACCAAAGCTTCAGGAGAGGTTGCTCCACAATTGGTGTTGATGTTGTAACCATTAGGCTCGTTTGCCATCACAATCACTTCAGCTCCCAATTCACGCAAAACCGTAGGGGCAACAATGTAGGCTGCCCCATTGGCACAATCGACCACAATGCGTTTACCATAAAGTGAAAACTCTTTAGGAAATGAGTTCTTAATATGGACAATATAACGTCCAATCACATCATCAATTCGTACCGAACGCCCTATCTCTTTTTTGCTCACAAAGGCAGATTCTACTTGCTCTAAATCATTAAAAATAGCTTCAATTTCCAATTCACTCTCTTTAGGAAATTTACTCCCTATTGCATCAAAAAATTTAATTCCATTGTCATAATAAGGGTTGTGCGAAGCCGTAATCATAATTCCTGCATCACAACGCATATTTTCGGTAATAAACGCAATCGCAGGCGTAGGCATAGGGCCTATTTGAACAACATTAAATCCTACCGAGGTTAAACCAGAGACCAAGGCATTTTCTATCATGTAGCCTGAACGTCGGGTATCTTTACCGACTAAAATTTTATTATATTTACTTGTTTTTTTTAAGTAAATTCCTGCAGCAATCGCCAAACGCATGACATTAATAGGGTTAAGTTTTCCCCCTGCTAATCCACGTACACCATCAGTTCCAAATAGTTCCATAATTTATCTCCTAGTTTAAAAGCACTATTTTATCATATTAAGAAAAGATTTAAGATTAAGGACTTAAGCCTAAAGCGATATAATATCGGCATTACAAAATCATGTTCTATTACGTATTATAGAGCAACATAAAGGTTAATTTTGAGCGAAAATTTAATAGGTTACATTGATGACCTCGGAAACATTATAGATACACAAACAGCAGGTGAAAATCCATCGGCTACCCCTCTTGAATATGACAATTCAGAAGCCTCTTTAGAGATTATTAGACACTCGACGGCACACCTTATGGCACAAGCCATTACAGAACTTTACACCAATGCAAAGTTTTTTGTAGGGCCAAACGTAGATGAAGGGTTTTACTACGACTTTCGTGTCGATGAAAAAATTGGGGAAGAAGATTTAAAGAAAATCGAAAAGCAGATGAAAGCACTCATCAAAAAGAAGTACAAAATTGAAAAGTACGAGATGACTAAAGCTGAAGCTTTAGAAAAATTTGCTTCTGATGATTTAAAACAAGAGGTTTTAAAACGTATTCCAGATGGAGTAATCTCTGTGTACAAACAAGGTGATTTTGAAGACCTTTGTCAAGGACCACATGTTCCAGCACTTCGTTTTCTACATAACTTTAAACTCACGCGTGTCGCAGGGGCTTACCTTGGAGGTGATGAGAGTAGAGAGATGCTTACACGTATCTATGGAATTGCTTTTGCAGACAAAGAGTCACTTAAAGATTACCTAAAAATGATGGAAGAGGCAAAAAAACGTGACCACCGAAAGATTGGTGCAGAGATGGAACTCTTTATGTTTGATGAAGAGAGTGGTGCAGGATTACCATTTT
>Ga0256840_1001801_pt1 | contig 19495 bp, 17 predicted proteins | sample 355202metaG_FD_185969 | JGI IMG/M metagenome (GOLD analysis project Ga0256840, IMG submission 185969) | Hydrothermal vent microbial communities from Mid Atlantic Ridge, Atlantic Ocean - 355-202 | ecosystem: Environmental > Aquatic > Marine > Hydrothermal vents | place: Atlantic Ocean: Mid...
GAAAGCACGCTTTTAAAAGTCATATTCTGACTAAAAAAAGCAAAAAAAGAAAGTTAAAATTAACACATGCTGCATTAGTTAGTAAAGCTGATGAGCCAAGTATTAAAAGACAACTTAATTTAAGATAGTAAAAAAAGGTAAATTATTAACCAGGTGTTAGTGCTAAAAAATGTTCAAATGGACTGCCTATCACCAAAAAATTAAAACAAAATGCCAAGATCAGTAAATTCAGTAGCCAAAAGAGCTCGTAGAAAAAAAATATTAAAATTAGCGAAAGGTTATTTCGGAAGACGTAAAAATGTTTATACAGTTGCAAAGAATGCAGTTGAAAAAGCGATGTTATACGCGTACCGTGACCGTAAGCAAAATAAAAGAAACTTCCGTTCTTTATGGATACAACGTATCAATGCAGGAGCAAGAGTTAATGGTATGTCTTACTCACAATTTATGGGTAAAGTTAAAGCCAATAATATTGACTTAAACCGTAAAGTTTTAGCAGATTTAGCAATGAATCATCCTGAAGCTTTTAAAGCCATAGTTGAAAAAGTAAAATAGTTAAACTAGTTATTATATTCTTAAAAAGCATCTGAAAATTTTTTCAGATGCTTTTTTGTTTTTTAATTTTTGTATTTTTGTTTTAAAATGTAATAAAATGAATCAAAAACGCTTTCAAATTGATGGTATTGATAAAATTATCCTTAATCATTTAATTAAGGATGCCAGAACACCTATTTTAAAAATTGCCAGAGATGTTGGGATTTCCGGTGCAGCCATTCATCAGCGTTTACGGAAATTGGAAAAATCCGGTTTAATTTCCGGTTCTAAATTTGTTTTAAATCCAAAAATATTAGGATATAAAACTTTAGCTTTTGTTGGGATATTTTTAGATAATTCAACCAAATATAAGGAAGCAATAAAACGCTTAAAAGAAATCGATGAAGTTATTGAAAGCCATTACACAACCGGAAATTATGGTATTTTTATAAAAGTACTTTGTAAAGATAATGAGCATTTAATGCAAGTACTTAATCATAAAATTCAAAAAATCAATGGTGTAGCCAGAACCGAAACTTTTATTTCATTAGACCAACAAATTGATAGACAAATTAGTTTGTAAAAAATAAAGGAATTAACAACACCTGTTTTTTTTGTAAAATCGTTTCTTTTTTTCGTTTAATATAACTACATTTGCACCTTTAAAATTAAGGTGTTAACAAACGCCATTTAATAAAGAGAAAATAAAAATTTAATAAAGGTTTATAATGACAAAAGTATCTGGAAAAATCGCTCAAATTATTGGTCCTGTAATTGATGTTGAATTCACATCAGAAGCAGTATTGCCAAGAATTTTTGATGCATTGGAAATCACTAAAAAAGATGGTTCTAAAATTATTCTTGAAGTACAACAACACGTTGGAGAAGACACTGTAAGAACAATTGCAATGGATTCTACCGATGGTTTAAGTAGAGGTTACGAGGTAGTAGCTACCGGAGCACCAATACAAGTTCCAATCGGTAAAGATATTTACGGAAGATTATTTAATGTAAGTGGTGATCCTATCGATGGATTAAAAGCACTGCCTAAAGATGGTGATAATGGTTTGCCTATTCACCGATCTGCACCTAAATTTGAAGATTTATCTACAGCTACCGAGGTTTTATATACCGGAATTAAAGTAATTGACTTAATTGAACCGTATGCAAAAGGAGGTAAAATTGGTTTATTTGGTGGAGCCGGAGTTGGTAAAACCGTATTGATTCAAGAGTTAATTAATAATATTGCCAAAGGACATGGAGGTTTGTCTGTGTTTGCAGGTGTAGGTGAAAGAACTCGTGAAGGAAATGATTTACTTCGTGAAATGTTAGAGTCCGGTATTATTGATTATGGTGAAGAATTTGCCAAATCTATGGAAGAAGGAGGATGGGATTTGGATAAAGTAGATATGGAAGCGTTAAAAAATTCTAAACTTACTTTCGTTTTTGGTCAAATGAATGAACCACCCGGAGCACGTGCTCGTGTAGCATTATCCGGTTTGGCTATTGCCGAGTATTTCCGTGATGGAGCAGGAGATGGTCAAGGAAAAGATATCTTATTCTTTATCGATAATATCTTTAGATTTACACAAGCAGGTTCTGAGGTGTCTGCATTATTAGGTCGTATGCCTTCTGCCGTTGGTTACCAACCAACTTTATCTACCGAAATGGGAGCAATGCAAGAGCGTATTACATCTACAAAAAACGGTTCGATTACATCGGTACAAGCAGTTTATGTGCCTGCAGATGATTTAACTGATCCGGCACCGGCAACTACCTTTGCTCACTTAGATGCTACAACAGTACTTTCTAGAAAAATTGCCGAATTAGGTATTTATCCTGCGGTTGATCCTTTAGATTCTACTTCTAGAATTTTAAATAAAGAAACTTTAGGTGAGGAGCATTATAATACAGCTCAAAGAGTAAAAGAAATTCTTCAAAAATATAAAGAATTGCAAGATATTATTGCCATTTTAGGTATGGAAGAATTATCTGAGGAAGATAAATTAGTAGTTCATAGAGCAAGACGTGTGCAACGTTTCTTATCTCAGCCATTCCACGTGGCAGAACAATTTACCGGAATTCCCGGAGTATTGGTAGATATTAAAGATACCATCAAAGGTTTTAATATGATTATGGATGGTGAGTTAGATAAATATCCTGAAGCTGCATTTAACCTTAGAGGTTCTATTCAAGATGCTATTGAAGCAGGTGAAAAAATGTTAGCCGAAAACGAATAGTTTAAAAATTAAAGTATGCAAGTAGAAATTATATCTCCGGAAGCAATTTTATTACAAGCAGAAGTAAATTCTGTTGCTGTTCCCGGTGTTAACGGTGAATTCCAAATGTTAGATAATCACGCACCTATTGTATCTTTATTGCAAGAAGGAAAAGTGATTATCGACGGTAATCCGGATATTGAAGAAGATTTTCAAGATAAGTTTAAGAAAGAAAACGGAAAAACAATCTTAGAAATAACTTCAGGAACTATTGAAATGAGCGACAATAAAGTAATTATTTTGGTAGATTAATTCTCATTATAAATTATAAAAAAAAACCACCTTTTTTAGGTGGTTTTTTTAGTTTATAAAATATCCAAGAAACTCCAAGCAGCAATACGAGTTATTTTATTTCCCTGATGCATCGGAATAATTTTAATACTTTTCGCACCTAATTTTTTTAAAGAAATCTCCATGCTTTTTACATTTTCTTTTTTTGAAACTAATGAGCTAAACCAAATACTATTTTCTTTATACAAACTACTTTCATAAAGATAATTATGTAAAAATGCTTTCTCTCCACCAGTATACCATAATTCATTTGAAGTACCACTAAAATTCCGTTTGGTAGAATTTATGTGTAATCCTTTTTGCTTTTTTAAATTAGCTTGTTTTGCTTCTTCAGCCGATTTATAAAATGGCGGATTACACATAGTAGCTGTAAATTGTTCATTAGGATTAATAATTCCTTTTAAGATATTTAACGGATTTTTTTGTAACCTAACTTCAATTTTATCTTTTAACTTGTTTTTGGATATTATTTTTTTTGCATTTTCTAATGCTTCTTTATCAATATCAGAAACTACAAAATTCCAATTATTAATTGCTGTACCTAGTAAAGCGTAAATGATGGTTGTTCCGGTACCGATATCTAAAATTTTTATATTTTTTTTATTCCCGATTAAATCGGATAAATGATGAATGTAATCTACTCTTCCGGGAATTGGCGGACAAAGATTTTTATCCGGGAAATCCCAATATTTAATGTTATAATGTTTTTTTAGAAGAGCTTTGTTTAAATATTTTACCGCTTTCGGATTGGCAAAATCAATACTTTTTTTACCATATTTTGTAGTAAGAAGGTATTTTTTTAACTCCGGTAATTCATTACTTAAAGCATCTAGATTATACGGATTATGATGTCTGTTTTTTAGATGCATTTATATCGTTTATTTTTTCTTTTAAGAGGTTTAGGCGATCTCTGTTTTTTTCTTTCTCTTTTGCAATGCGATTTTTCTTTTGTTCCATTAGTTTATAATGTTTTGCTTTATTTCTACCGTTTTTAATTTTTCCTTTTTTAGCCATTTTGTTCTCTGTCTTTTAAAAAATCTACACAAACATCTTTTATGGTTTCATCTATGGTTTCAAAATTAAAATCTACTGCCTTCTTAATTTTACTAGAATCATATCGATATTTACTTAATGACGCATTTGCCGAATGTTTTGTAATAAGCGGTGGTTTTCCGGTGAGAAAACTTTTAATTTTTTCAACTCGCCAAGCAATGTTACTAAGTGTTTTATCTACCTTAACGGAAGGTCTTTTTCTGCCAAAGGCATCTGCAATTTTAAAAAATAGCTCTTTAAAAGAAATATTTTCGGAAACTAAAATAAAACGTTCGTTTTTAATATTACTTTCTGTTAATTTAATCATTGCTTTTACCACATCTTTTACACCTACAAAACCGGTAATTCCTTCGGTGTAAAATTTAAAATTTTGGTACATTTTACTAAAGAGTTCTCCGGGACCGCTTTGCCAAAATCCACTTCCCAGAATAACGCCGGGATTTACAATAACAACATCTAAATTTTCTTGTGTTCCTCGCCAAACCTCCATTTCTGCACCGTATTTTGTAATAGCGTAACCATAGTTGTTACTTTCTTTATTCCATTCGTTTTCCTCTGTAATTAAAGAATTTGGATTGCTGTTTTTTTCAATCGTGGCAATAGAACTCACGTAGCAAAATTTCTTTATTTTATTGGCTATTGCTAAATTTACCATATTTGCCGTTCCTTCGATATTGGTTTTTCGCATTACTGGGTAATCTTTTTCGTTAAACGAAACAATTGCCGCACAATGGTAAACAATATCGGTATTTAAAAAAGCTTTTTCTAACGAAGGAATATCGGTTATATCTGCTTTAATCCATTCGATTTTATCGAAATAAGTATCAGCATCATCAAAATAATAATTAAATACATTTTTAACGGCATTTAATTTTTTTTCATTTCGGTAAATAGCTTTAACCGAATGATTCCTCTTAATTAATTCTACCAATAAATGTGAGCCAACCAAACCGGTTCCTCCTGTAACTAAAATCATAGAGCAAAAGTAATCATTCTTTTTACTTTTATTATCTTTGCGGACTTAAAAAGGAATAAAAATGAAAAATTTTGTAGAAGAATTACGTTGGAGAGGGATGTTACACGATATGATGCCCGGTACCGAAGAGTTAATGGAAAAGGAAATGACCACAGCATATATTGGCTTTGATCCAACTGCAGATTCCTTGCATATTGGTAGTTTGGTGCAAATTATTTTATTGATGCATTTACAAAGACATGGCCATAAACCAATTGCTCTTATCGGTGGTGCAACGGGTATGATTGGTGACCCTTCCGGGAAATCTGCCGAGCGTAATCTGTTAGATGAAGAAACGCTTCAAAAAAATATAAATGGTGTTAAAAGTCAGTTAGAGCGATTTTTAGATTTTTCTTCCGATAAGGAAAATAGTGCCGAATTGGTAAATAATTACGATTGGATGAAAAATCTATCCTTTTTAGAATTTGCACGTGATATTGGTAAACATATTACTGTAAATTACATGATGGCAAAAGATTCAGTTAAAAAAAGATTGAGTTCAGAATCTAAAGTAGGAATGAGTTTTACCGAGTTTACTTATCAATTGGTGCAAGGTTATGATTTTTTACATTTGTATAATGAGAAAAATTGCAAATTACAAATTGGAGGTTCCGATCAATGGGGAAATATTACAACAGGAACCGAATTAATCCGTAGAAAATCCCAAGGAAAAGCCTATGCTTTAACATGTCCGTTAATTACCAAAGCAGATGGAACTAAATTTGGCAAAACCGAAGGTGGAAATGTTTGGTTAGATGCTAAACGAACTTCACCGTATAAATTTTATCAATATTGGTTTAATGCAAGTGATGCTGATGCCGAAAAATACATTAAAATCTTTACTTTTTTAGATAAAGAAACGATTGATAATTTAATTGAAGAGCATAAAAAAGCTCCGCATTTGCGGTTATTACAGCGTAAAATAGGTGAGGAAGTAACGATAATGACACATGGAAAAGAAGCTTATGATAATGCTATAAAAGCATCTAATATTTTGTTTGGAAAATCAACGGCAGATGATTTAAAATCATTAGATGAACAAACTTTTTTAGATGTGTTTGAAGGTGTTCCACAAGCTGAAATTAGTAAAAATGAGTTGGTAAGCGGAATTAATATAGTAGATGCTCTTAATGAAAAATCAGGTTTTTTAAAATCGAATGGTGAAGCTAGACGAGCATTAAAAGAAAATTCTATTTCAGTAAATAAAGAAAAGGTAAAAGAAGATAAAATAATTGATAGTAATGATTTGATTGCCGATAAATTTATCTTATTGCAACGTGGTAAGAAAAATTATTTTTTATTGAAAGTAGTGTAATCTGTATCTATTTTATGATAAAATAAACTCGGTATATGTCTAAAATATGCCGAGTTATGTTTATTTAAAATAGTATTACAACATCCCTTTATCTGATAATTTTTCCATTGTAGCCAATCTGCCGATTTCCATAATTTTTTTTCCTTTTAAAAAATCAAAAGTACTACACATACTACGTGGAATTTCAATTAAAATATCCGGAGGATAATTGGTGAGAATAGTTTTAGAAACCTCTGTTATTAACATATGTATAGACCGATCAATAAGCTCGTATTGTCCTATTTTGTTCTCATTTTTTGTAGTATCTTTTTTAGAATGGATGTATTTCTTTATATAAGTCCGCATTTTTTTTAATTTTTCAAGATATTCATTTTTTTCAGAATTTTCTTTAAAGGCCATAATATTTTGGTATTCTTTTTTCATAGGAACATCCGCATTTACGCATACGGCAATGACCAAATCTTTTTCTTTTTTAGCAACGCGATTAATAGGGATATTATTCATCACACCACCATCTACGAGGACTTGATCATTTTTTATTACAGGCGTAAAAATAGAAGGAATAGAAATGGATGCACGTATTGCTTCAGATATATTTCCTTTATTAAAAACAACTTCTTTACGGTTTAGAATATCCGTTGCAATTGCCGTATAAGGAAGTTGTAAATCTTCAATATTTTTAAATGGGAGGAAGTCCTGTATTTTTTTCATGAGTTTCTCTCCTTTTATAAATCCGGGAGCCGAAAAGGAATAATCCAAAATTTTTATTGCTTCTTTTAAATCGGCATCAGCCAACCATTTTTGAAATTTCGGTAATGTTCCGGAGCAGAATACACCACCAACCATAGCTCCCATACTTGTTCCGGCAACGGCGTTAATATGAAATCCGTTTTCTTGTAAAACATTTATTACACCAATATGAGCAATACCTCTTGCTCCACCACCGGAGAGCACCAAGGAAATATTTTTAGACATTTTATTGTTTTTTGTAAAGATAATAAATTTTAGATTGACTGCAATTATTCAATCATTAAATTACAACCTCTAATGTCGCTATTATCAAATCGCCCTAAAATTTCAAAGTGAATATCTGTTAATTTTTTTCCTAAATCTTGGGTTGCAATAAATGAGCAAGAATTTTTATTAGCGAGGTCAATTACGTTAATGCCACCGGTTTTATTTTTAGGAAAAATGGTTAAAGCATCTTCGGTATCGCGGATTAAAATTTTCATCCATTTTGGAGTGGTAAAAACACCGTTTCCTTGTGAGTATGCTTGTGATAACAATTCCGTCATACCGTATTCCGAATGAATTTTAGATACACCAAAACCATTTTTTAAAATTTGATGTAATTCTTCACGAATTATTTCTTTTCGTCTTCCTTTCATACCACCGGTTTCCATAATAATGGTATTTTTTAATTGAAATTGGTGTTTTTCAATTAAATCGAGTAACGCAAAAGAAACACCAATTAACAGTGTTTTTTCACCTTTTTTATCGAGAGTTTTTAATGTTTGGGCTAATTCGTCTAAGTTGTTTAGGTAAAATCCGCTTTCTTTTATACCGGTTTTTACAATTAAATCGTTTATCATAAATACCAATGAAGAACCTTTTCGTTCCAAATAATTTGGTAATAAAGCCAAAATAGTATAGTCTTTAATATTGCCGTAAAAAGATTCAAATCCTTTGGTGAAGCTTGTTTTATAGCAGTTAATATCTGTAACATAATGTTTGCTTAATTGCATACCGGTTGTACCGCTACTGTAAAATATTTCCTTAACGGAAGCATTTGTCGAAACAATTTTATGTGTCTTAAAAAATTGGATGGGTAAAAACGGAATTTGATGTAATTGTTTTACTTCCGAGACATCGATATTTAATAAACTTATAAATTTCTTATAAACCGAATTATTTTCAGCTTGAAAACGAAAGGTTTCTATGGCTGATTTTAAAAAATCATCTTCTGTTTTAATGTTGAAAATATCTTGATAATTCATTCTATATCTAAAAGGTTGCAAAATTACAATTTATAAAAAGAATTTTGTAATTTTGTAACAAATATAAAAAGTAAATATAATGTTAGCAGATACAAAATTTGATATAAAAAGCGTATTAGATAAACTTGGTGTAAAAGATGTAAATAACGGAACTTCAACAGGTTATAAAAGTTATGGTTCCGGTGAATTAATTGCATCCTATTCTCCTGTTGATGGTGAGTTAATCGGTAAAGTGAGTACTACTACTCCGGAGGAATTTGAAAAAGTTATCGAGACAGCAAAAGATGCGTTTAAAGAATTTAGAACAATGCCTGCTCCTAAACGAGGTGAATTGGTAAGACAATTTGGTGATCGTTTACGTGAATTAAAACAACCGTTAGGAGAGTTAGTTTCGTATGAAATGGGGAAATCCCTGCAAGAAGGTTTGGGTGAAGTACAAGAGATGATCGATATTTGTGATTTTGCTGTTGGTTTATCCAGGCAACTTTACGGATCTACTATGCATTCTGAAAGACCGGGACACAGAATGTACGACCAATACCATCCATTAGGAATTGTAGGTATTATATCTGCTTTTAACTTTCCGGTAGCAGTTTGGGCTTGGAATACAGCTTTAGCTTGGATTGCCGGAGATGTTACAATTTGGAAACCATCCGAAAAAGTACCTTTATGTAGTATTGCTTGTCAGAATATTATTGCCGATGTATTAAAAGAAAATGATATGCCTGAAGGTATTTCAAACATTATAAATGGTGATTATAAAGTTGGTGAAATGTTGACTTCTAATAAAAATGTACCATTGATTTCGGCAACAGGTTCCATTAGAATGGGTAAAATTGTTGCTCAAACCGTAGCACAACGTTTAGGAAGAAGTTTGTTGGAATTAGGAGGAAACAATGCGATTATCGTAACACCAAGTGCAGATTTGGAAATGACTATTATTGGAGCGTTATTCGGAGCAGTAGGTACAGCCGGACAGCGTTGTACTTCTACCAGAAGATTAATCATTCACGAAGATGTGTACGATGAAGTACGTGATAAATTAGTTTCTGCTTATGCACAGTTAAAAATAGGTTCGCCATTAGACGAATCCAATCATATAGGACCTTTAATTGATAAGCAAGCAGTTAAAATTTACTTAGATGCTATCGAAAAAGTGAAAGCCGAAGGTGGTAAAATATTGGTAGAAGGTGAGCAATTAACAGGCGAAGGTTACGAAAGCGGTTGTTATGTGTCACCAAGTATTGCTGAGGTAGAAAATCATTATCAAATTGTACAAGATGAAACGTTTGCTCCTTTATTGTATTTAATTAAATATAAAGGAGAAGTGGATAATGCAATTGAATTACAAAATGGTGTGGTGCAAGGGTTGTCTTCTGCAATTATGACCAATAACATGCGTGAATCGGAAAAATTCTTATCCACAGCAGGTTCCGATTGTGGTATTGCTAACGTAAATATTGGAACATCAGGTGCCGAAATTGGTGGTGCTTTTGGTGGTGAAAAAGAAACCGGTGGAGGTAGAGAATCCGGATCAGATGCTTGGAAAGCTTATATGCGAAGACAAACAAATACTATTAATTATACAACCGAATTGCCATTAGCACAAGGAATTAAATTTGAGTTTTAGATACTCTTAAATTTAAACATATAATTTTATTAGAGCCTTACGATAAGTGAGGCTCTTTTTTTTGAGTTTTATAAAAGTGGTATAATGATCTCTATCATTAAAAAAAATTCAATAACTCATAAATAAAAATTATCTTTGCTCTTTAATATAAAAAGAAAGAAAATGCAATTAACCGTAGCGGAATTAATTAAAGGAGATAAAATAAATCAAGAAGTTACTTTAAAAGGTTGGGTTAGAACATTTAGAGCAAATCGTTTTATCGCTGTAAACGACGGTTCTACCATTAACAATATTCAGTGTGTAGTAGATTTTGAAAAATTTGACGAAAATCTTTTAAAACGTGTAACCACAGGTTCGGCAATTTCTGTTAAAGGAACTTTGGTGGAAAGTTTAGGAAAAGGACAGAAAGTAGAAATCCAAGTAACTGAATTAGAAATTTTAGGTGATTCCAATCCCGAAGAATATCCTATTCAACCTAAAAAACACAGTTTTGAATTTTTACGTGAAAATGCTCATTTACGTGTGCGTACCAATACATTTAGTGCCGTGATGCGATTGCGTTCGCTATTGTCTTTTGCCGTGCATCAGTATTTTAATAAAAATGGATTTTACTATGTAAACACACCAATTATAACAGGTTCAGATGCTGAAGGTGCCGGTGAAATGTTTAAAGTAACTAATTTAGATATTAATAATACACCAAAAACAGAAGATGGTAAAGTAGATTATAAACAAGATTTTTTTGGTAAAGAAACTAATTTAACGGTTTCCGGACAATTAGAAGCCGAAACCTACGCAATGGCTTTAGGAAAAGTATATACTTTTGGCCCTACTTTTAGAGCAGAAAACTCGAACACAACCAGACATCTAGCTGAATTTTGGATGATTGAGCCTGAAGTGGCATTTAATGATTTAGATGCTAATATGGATTTAGCTGAAGATTTTATCCAACAAGTTATTGGTTATGTTTTGGAAAACGGACAAGATGATTTGAAATTTTTAGACGATCGCTATAAAAAAGAAGAAAATAGCAAGCCGAAACAACAACGTAGCGAAATGGGATTGTTAGAAAAATTACACTTTGTGGTAGATAATAAATTTGTACGATTAAGTTATACCGAAGCGATTGAAATACTAATAAATTCCAAACCCAATAAAAAGAAAAAATTTCAATTTCCGATAGAAGGTTGGGGAGCTGATTTGCAATCGGAACACGAAAGATATTTAGTAGAAAAACACTTTAAATCACCAGTGATTTTATTTGATTATCCAGCAAATATTAAAGCATTTTATATGCGAATGAATGATGATGGAAAAACCGTAAGAGCAATGGATGTCTTGTTTCCGGGAATTGGTGAAATTGTTGGAGGTAGTCAAAGAGAAGAACGATTAGATGTGCTTTTAGAAAAAATGAAAGCGATAGGTATTGATGAAAAAGAATTATGGTGGTATTTAGATACACGTAGATTTGGTACAGCAGTGCATAGTGGTTTCGGATTAGGATTTGAACGTTTAGTGCAATTTGTTACAGGAATGGGTAATATTCGCGATGTAATTCCGTATCCAAGAACACCGCAAAACGCCGAATTTTAACATTACATTCATAAAAAAATTGTATTTTTGATTATCAATTTATCTTAAAAAATATGCTTAAACAACAATTTAATTTAAAGTTATCACAAAAACTTTCGCCACAACAGATTCAATTAATGAAATTGATTCAGTTGTCCACACAAGCTTTTGAACAAAAATTAAAACAAGAAATTGATGAAAATCCTGCATTAGAACCAGGAAAGGAAGCAACTGATGAAGATAGTTTTTCAAATGAAAATGAATTTGAGGAGCAAGATGCCAAAGAAAAAGAATTAAATGTTGACGAGTATATTAATGATGATGATACAATTCCGGCTTATCAATTACAAGCCAATAATTACAGTGCAGATGATGAGGATAAAAATATTCCGTTTGCCGGGGGACAATCTTTTCACCAATATTTAAAATCACAGTTAAACACTTTCCGTTTAAACGAAAAAGAAAAGAAAATTGCCGAATTTTTGGTTGGTAGCATTGATGAAAGTGGTTATATTCGAAGAGAGATTGAAGATATAGTAGATGATTTGGCCTTTACCGAAAATGTAATGACCGATGAACAAGAGGTGGAAAAAATATTAAAAATAGTTCAGAAATTAGAACCGGCGGGAGTTGGAGCAAGATCGTTACAAGAATCACTTGTTATTCAGTTAAAACAAAAACAAGAAAACGAAGCAAGAAAATTAGCCATTGATATTCTGGAAAATGCATTCGATTTATTTGCTAAAAAACACTATAAAAAGATACTTCAAAAATTTAATATAACCGAAGAACAACTTAAAGATGCAATTGCAGAAATATCTAAATTAAATCCAAAACCCGGAGGTGCAATTGTTGGTAATAATAAGATTGTAGAGCAAATAGTACCAGATTTTACTATAAATATTGTAGATGATCAATTAGAACTGACTTTAAACTCACGTAATGCACCACAATTGCATGTATCACGAGAGTATAACAATTTATTAAAAGGATATTCTGCTTCCAAAGAAAAATCAAAATCACAAAAAGATGCAGTCTACTTTATTAAACAAAAATTAGATGCTGCAAAATGGTTTATCGATGCTGTAAAACAAAGACAACAGACCTTGTTAAAGACGATGACTGCCATAATGGAGCATCAAAAAGAATATTTTTTAACAGGTGATGAAACCAAATTAAAACCAATGATTTTAAAGGATATTGCCGATAAAATTAATATGGATGTTTCTACCGTTTCTCGTGTTGCAAACAGCAAATACGTAGAAACACCTTATGGTACAAAATTGATTAAATTTTTCTTTTCGGAATCGATGAAAAATGATCAAGGAGATGATGTTTCCACCAAAGAAATTAAAAAAATACTGCAAGATGTTATTGCTAATGAAGATAAGAAAAAACCATTAACGGATGAAAAACTAGCCAAAATACTTAAAGAAAAAGGCTATCTAATTGCTCGTAGAACAGTTGCTAAATATAGGGAACAATTAAATATACCTGTGGCTAGATTGCGTAAAAAGATTTGATTTTATGACTTTACTTGGAATAGTAAATGAAAAAAACCCTTTAAATCTTTGATTTAAAGGGTTTTTTGTTGGCCTACTAGGACTCGAACCTAGAATGACGGCACCAAAAACCGGAGTGTTACCATTACACCATAGGCCAATTTCGAGTGCAAATTTAATACAAAGTTTTTATGTGGCAAGCTTTTTTTAAAAAAATATAGCTAAATTTTTACAGCTGTTAGTAAGTGGTTGATAATTAGAACTTGTTTAATCATTAAATTTTGTAAAGTTTAAATATTATGATTCTTTCATTCCTTTTTTATACAAATAAACTCCTGCCTACTAGTAACCCCCAACTATTAACAAATTTTTATAAAGCAATATTTTTTATTTTAGTAACTTCGCACATTAACTAAATTTCAAAAAAATAAGTCTTCAATGGATTTTAAAAAATATAATAACATTACAGGTTGGTTGGTCTTTGCTATTGCATTATTTACCTATGCATCTACAATTGAACCTACGGTTAGTTATTGGGATTGTGGTGAGTATATTTCAACAGCAGTTAAACTGGAAGTTGGGCATCCTCCGGGAGCTCCCTTGTTTCAGATGTTAGGTGCTTTTTTCGCTATGTTTACTTCCGATGCATCGCAAATAGCTAAAATGGTTAACTTTATGTCTGCTTTGGCAAGTGCATTTACCATCTTATTTTTATACTGGTCTATCGTAATTTTGGCTAAAAAAATGATAGCAACTAAAAAAGAAGAACTTTCAAAAGCTGATTTAATAGCCGTTTTAGGTTCCGGAGTTGTAGGTAGTTTGGCTTATGCTTTTAGTGATAGTTTTTGGTTTTCGGCAGTAGAAGCTGAGGTTTATGCAATGTCTTCTTTTTTAATGGCCCTTTTATTTTGGCTTGGTCTGCGATGGGTTGATGCCTTAGATCAACCAAGAGGAGATAAATGGTTGTTACTTATTAGTTTTGTGGTTGGTTTATCTTTTGGAGTACATATTTTAACTTTGTTGGTAATTCCTGCAATTGTTATGATGTACTTTTTTAAGACAACCAAAGATGTTACAGTTAAAAAATTTATTATTACCAATATAATTGCTGTTTTGGTTTTGGCATTTATTTTTAAGTTTTTATTTCCTTTTACACTTTTGTTATTTAGTGCAACTGAATTATTCTTTGTTAATAACCTCGGATTACCTTTTAACTCAGGTACTATTTTTGCCGGAATTCTATTGGTTTATGGTTTTTATTACGCATTAAAAAAGACCAGGCAACATAAAAAATATAAGTTAAATACTTTAATACTAAGTGTGCTATTTGTGGTTATCGGATTTTCTTCTTGGTTAATGTTGCCAATTCGTGCAAATGCAAATACGATGATTAACGAAAACAATCCGTCTAGTGCCAGAGAACTTTTGGCGTACTATAATAGAGAACAATACGGAGATGCAAATGTGTTTTATGATAATTTTTATACAACTTTATACGATAGAACTTTAGATGAAAATAAACCTTACATCGATGCCAAACCGAAATATGAAAAGGATAAAAAATTAGGCAAATACGTTATTGTAAATAAAAAAGAATATCCTAAATCCATACCTAATTACGGTAATGAACATAAAGGATTTATTCCTAGAATGGTAGATCCAAGTAGTGGTGTAATTGATAATTATATTACTATTTCTGGTGAATTGCCTCGCTTTAAGCTAAAACCAAAACATAAAATAGATGAATATTATCAAAAATATTATCCGCAAATAAAAGATACATACGAGCAATTTATGGACGCTTATTTGTCCGGAAAAATTGACCGTAAAGGGTATATGAAATATTTAAATGATAATCAAGAATTTTTAGATGTTAAAAAACCAAGTTTTTTAGCAAATCTAAAATTTATGCTTGATTACCAATTCGGTTATATGTACGGAAGGTATTTTATGTGGAATTTCGTTGGGAAACAAGATGATATTCAAGGACAATTAGACAATCACGGAAACTGGTTAAGCGGTATTAAATTTTTTGATGAAGCTCGTTTAGGTTCTCAAGATAATTTACCCAAAGAAGTGTTGGAAAATAAAGGTAGAAACACGTATTATTTTTTACCTTTAATTTTAGGTTTGATTGGTTTATTTTTTCAGTTAAAACGAGATCCTAAAAGTTTTTGGACATTGTTTTTGTTTTTTGCCTTTACCGGTTTTGCGGTTATTTTTTACACTAACCCAAAAGCTTTTGAACCACGTGAACGTGATTATGCAGTCGTTGGCTCTTTTTATGTTTTTGCTATGTGGATTGGTTTTGGTGTTCTTGCATTATACGAAAGTTTAAAGAAATATATTTCACCTAAAATTGCATCTATTGCCGTTTCTGTTTTTTGTTTGCTCGCGGTTCCATTATTAATGGCAAATCAGAATTGGGATGACCACGATCGTTCCGGACGTTATTCTGCTTTGCTTAACGCGAAAGCTTATGTAGATTCTTGTCAGAAAGATGCGATTATGTTTACTATTGGTGATAATGATACATTTCCGCTTTGGTATCTGCAAGAGGTTGAAAAATACAGAACAGATTTAAAGTTAATTAATACCAGTTTGTTTGCAACTGATTGGTATATCGATCAGCAAAAAAGACAAACCTATGATGCCAAACCGATTCCTGGAATTTTAAAACACAGTCAGTATCGTACCGGAGCTTTAGATGTTGCTTATCATCTGCCAAGAGATGTAAGTGCGATTGCAGTAAAGGAAAATGATAGCCTCATTAAAAAAGAAGATCGTCATAAAAGGATTGATATAAAAGATTTTATGAAATGGATAGCCTCTAATGACAAACAAACTTATGAAGATGTAAGAGGAAACGGTCATCTAGAAAAAACATATCCAACCAATAAATTACGTCTAATGGTAGATAAACAAGCCGTTCTAAAAAATGGTATTGTTGCTCCTGAAGACGCCGATAAAATTGTACCATATATCGATTTTGATATCGATGATAATGGTATTACCAAAAACAGAATTCTAATGTTGGATATTCTTGCCCATAATAATTGGAAAAGACCAATTTATTTTACCGGTGGAGCTTTTGCTGATGAAGAGTATCTTTGGTTAAAAGATTACTTACAATTAGATGGGTTGGCATATAAATTAGTGCCTATAAAAACGGAAACTAAAACCGGAAGTCCGATGGATTTAGGTAGAATAAATTCTAAAGTAATGTATAAAAACATTAAAGGTTTAGATTGGAAAAACTCCAATAGTAAAGAGATTTATGTAGATGAAGAATCTAGAAAAAACAGTATTTCTTACCGTAATAATTTAAACCGTCTTGCAGAAAAATTTATCGAAGAAAAGGATTTTGCAAAAGCAGAAGAAATTTTAGATTTATCTATTGAAAAATTGCCGATTAAGACATATAAACATTATAGTTTGGCTTTAGGATTGATTGAAGATTATTACAAAATCAACAAAAAAGAAAAAGCAAGAAAAGTTGCGAAAGAACTAACCGATATTTTTAAAGATTACATAAAATATTATAACTCATTAAGTGACGAAGATAAGCCACGCTATTACGATCAAGCCGATACTTACATGTTAATGTACAGCAATGTAATTGATACCGTTTCTAAATACGATAAAGATTTTGCTGCTACTTTAATAGATGATGCCTTGGCAATTTTACCATTTGATGTATATCGTACCGAAGGAGTTGCCTTGTCTGCCATAGAAAATTATTATAAAATCGGTCAAGCCGAAAAAGCCAAAAATTTAACCAAAAAATTATTAGATTCGTATGATGATGAGTTGCTTACATTTTCGGAATTTATTAAACGAAATAAAGGAAATTTAAACAACCCTGAAATGATGAAACAATTTGATAAAATCACACCAACGGTTGAGTTTTATAAAATGGTTATTCAAGAAAATAAAGCTGGAGATTCTATTTATGCCAAATCCTTGGATAAACGATTTGATTCTATTTATAAGGTTTTAGAAACCGCGATGTAATAAAAGGTATAAATGTATTTTGTTAAGACACCTTTGTTATTGCAACGCTTTTTCTCCGGTTTTGTTTGGGAAATTAAAAATGATAATAAAGAGGTATTCTTAACTTTTGATGATGGACCAATTTCGGTTGTAACCGAATTTATTTTGGATATCTTAAAAAGACAACAAGTAAAGGCAACTTTTTTTTGTGTAGGAGAAAATGTGCAAAAGCACCAAGCTATTTATAATCGAATCTTGCAAGAAGGACATCAAACAGGAAATCATACATTTAACCATTTAAATGGTTGGAAAACACCGTTAAAAAAATACACGGAAAATGTGCTAAAAACACAAAATTTGGTAAATAGTAAACTGTTTCGTCCGCCTTATGGTAAAATTACCTCCAAACAAATAAAATTATTAAGACAAAACGGATTTAAAATAGTGATGTGGACTGTTTTGAGTGGTGATTTCGATAAAAATCAATCCTCCGAAACCTGTTTTAATAACGTGATAAATAATACCGATACAGGAAGTATTTTAGTATTTCATGATAACCTGAAAAGCAAAGACAAATTAGAGCTTGTTTTAGAAAAAACAATTATTGTTTTAAAGCAAAAAGGTTTTCGTTTTGGATTGTTATAAAATGGATTTAATATACTCAGAATAGCTCATTCCTTTTTGTTCTAAAAAACCAATTAAATATTTCGAAGCCATTACTACATCATGATTTTTTTCAATTTTAATAAGAACATCGTATAATTTGGCTATTTTCTGTTTTGTTTGATGGGTGATAGGTTTGCTAATGATTGTATAAGCTGTTTTTAGATTGTTTTCGTTTGTATTTGGAGCATACTCCGATAATGTCCAATAATACCTTGAATCTTTAGAAAGGTGTTTAACAATGCTTAAAATTGGCAAGTTGTTTTCTAAATTATTATGGATAACCATTTGTATGATTTTTGGCATTTCAGGATGGCTTATTACATCAATATTTTGATTAGTAATTTCTTTTTGAGAATAACCGGAATTTTCTATAAAATCGCTATTACAGAATAAAATTTTACCTTTTGTAGAAATTCTACATTTCGCTAAAACACTTTTTTCTAAATGTTTTTCTAGATCTATAAAAGATCTTTTTTTAAGGGTATCTTTTTTTTGTGTTTTATTAACAATTTTTTGTCTTTTTATAATGTTGAGGGGTAATACATTCATAATTATTGCTTTTAATCATTTTTTAAAAGTAATAATTGTTTATATCAATTTAATAAATTGTTAATAAGTAACACTATTTTGTTAACAAATTGTTGATAATATTTTGTATTTGTATGTGTTTGTTTTAGATTTGATTTTTAAAAAATAAAATAGTTATTTATCTATAAACATATCTGTTTACAATTTTAATACAATTAACAAACACTAATTATCTCATACAATTATATTCCATAAAATTGGAAATATATTTATTTATTTTATCTTTTGTAAGATTTGCTTGTTTTAGTTTTTTAATCGTTTTATTTAGGTAATAGATGTTTTCCAGCTGTTTTATGTCTTTTACTTTTTCTAAAATTTGTATTTGAAATGTATCAAAATCTGCTTTATATATTTTTATTTTATACCATGATCTATTAGAATTAGTAAGATAATTAATCCAATTATTCTGTATTAATTCTTCCATTTCGTTAAAAGTAATACGATCAATTAAGTCTTTTTTTATCCATAGATTATTTTGTGTAATAGAATCAATATTATTTGCTATTTCAAGATAAAAATCTTTAATTTTTATTGAGTTAATATTAGATGCAATAACTGTATTGTGTTTTTTTTTATTTGGTAGGTTGTCGATGCTTTTTAAATTAAAAGACAAATCAATTTCGGATAAGGTATTTTTCATTGGATGAGGGTTTTTTTAGGGGCTATAAATGTAAAAAATTAATTTGATTTTCTCTTTTTTTTAACATTTTATTTTTAAAAAGGTTTCTCTAAACTGAAATTGTATTCAAAATAATGTGAAATATAATTTTTTATTTTATTATTTTCAACAGCTTGCATTTTTAGTTTTTGTATGTTTTGTTTTAATCGGTTAATCTTTTTTAAAATATCATTAGAAGTTATTTTTTTTACAAATAAAATCTGAATTATATTTTCTGAAATTTGTTTTAAACGAATTTTAAACCAGTTTAATTTAGCTTAAATTCAAGTAATAAATGCAACTTTTTTCGAGGCTTAGAGATTAGATTTATTTTTTCAAAAGAAAGGGAATAAAATCCCTTCCTTCCGAATGGATAAAAGTTCTTATCTTGCCTCGTCCAAA
>Ga0256840_1001802_pt1 | contig 19493 bp, 21 predicted proteins | sample 355202metaG_FD_185969 | JGI IMG/M metagenome (GOLD analysis project Ga0256840, IMG submission 185969) | Hydrothermal vent microbial communities from Mid Atlantic Ridge, Atlantic Ocean - 355-202 | ecosystem: Environmental > Aquatic > Marine > Hydrothermal vents | place: Atlantic Ocean: Mid...
ACTTTTGTGAACCTAAGTTTGATGGGGCTTCTATGAACTTACTTTATGAGGATGGCAAACTCGTACGTGCCATCACTCGTGGGGATGGTGTAGTGGGCGAAGAAGTGACGGACAATGTGCGTACTATACGTTCTGTACCACTTAGCATAGATTATAAAGGGCAGATAGAGATACGTGGTGAAGTGGTCATACGTAAAGATGACTTTGAAATCATCAACCGTGAGAGGCTAGATGAGGGCGAAGCACCTTTTGCAAACCCTCGTAATGCAGCAGCAGGGAGCCTACGTCAGCTTGATAGCTCTATCACAGCAAAACGTAGACTTGTTTTTTATCCTTGGGGTTTGGGTGAAAACAGTTTGACACAGAACAAACTTTCTGAAAAGATGGATTTTGTCTACGCACAAGGCTTTTTACAGCCACCTTACTCCAAAGAGTGCAATACCATAGAGGAGATAGAAGCGTTCTATCATTTTCTCATCTCTAAGCGTGATGAGATACCTATGATGATGGACGGCATGGTTATCAAGGTCGATGAGGTGAATCTGCAAGAAGACTTAGGCTACACAGTCAAAGTGCCTAAGTGGATGTGTGCATACAAGTTTCCTGCCGTAGAAAAAGTCACTAAGGTCAATGCCATTACCATACAAGTAGGTAGAACAGGGGTACTCACACCTGTAGCTGAAGTAGAACCTACAGACTTAGATGGTGCAGTTATAGCACGTGCCACCCTCCACAACTTCGACGAGATAGAACGTAAGGGGTTAATGATAGGCGACAGCGTGATACTCATACGCTCAGGTGATGTCATACCTAAGATAACCAAGGTGCTAGATGACAGACGTGACGGCTCAGAGGTAGCCATAGTACGACCAACAGAGTGTCCTACTTGCCAAAGCGAAGTGCTAGATGAAGGCACACTCATCAAGTGCCAAAATCTAGACTGTCCAGACAGAGTAGTCAACTCCATCATACATTTTGCTAAAAAAGGCTGCATGAACATAGATGGACTAGGCTCTAAGATAGTAGAAATACTCGTAAACGAGGGCAAGATAAAAGACATTTTGGGTCTATACCACTTAAAGTTTTCAGACCTAGAAGGATTGGAAGGGTTTAAAGAAAAGCGTATCAATAAACTTTTGGATGCCATAGCCGACACCAAAGGTATACCATTACATAGACTCATCTCTGCGATGGGCATAGAACACATAGGTGAAGTGGCAGGTAAGTCTTTAGCTTTAGAGTTTGGGTTAGGCATAGTAGATGCGACAGAAGAACAAGTAGTAGCCATAGACGGCATAGGCGAAGAGATGGCCAACTCTCTGCTAGAGTTTATGAGAGTGAACCATGATTTTGTGCTGGCATTGTTTGCTGTCATCGAACCTACGGTGGAAGAGAAAGTAGAAGCCAAAGAAAACCCTTTTAAAGACAAAACTGTGGTACTCACAGGTACCATGTCTGTGAGCCGTGGCATTGTTAAGGAGATGTTAGAGAAACTTGGGGCAAAAGTGAGTGGTTCTGTGTCTAAAAAGACAGACTATCTCATCTATGGGGAAGATGCAGGGTCTAAGTATGATAAGGCTGTGAAACTTGGGATTGAAACACTTACAGAAAATGATTTTAGAGATAAAATTTAAGTTTAAATCTATAGTTAAAATCAGATACTGATGCTATACAAGTAACGTATTTTAGGTACTTATATAATATTTATGATATAATAAACCAAATTTTAAAAATTGGTTTATAGGATTTTTATGGCTAAAAATATCATTGAGAAACCACCATTTCATTTTGATGAAGCATTGTTATCAAAATCATTGCTTGATATGAAGTATATATTACGTTATAAAGAAGTCGATGATAAAGGGAGATATCTTTATTGGGATCAATTTCAGTGGCGTGTAGATGAGAATGATGACCCTAAAAAAGCGTGGTTTGCCATTAAATTTGCAAGAGCAGCAAAGCTAAAAAAGATTACACTATATGATAAGAATGATGAACCTTTCTTTTTTTGTATGCCCGATACGCTACAAGCAAAACTGTTTAAAATTTCAAATTTGGCAGGACAAGGGATTATTCCCCACCATGCAATTAAAAGTCAATATCTCATATCTTCATTAGTAATGGAAGAAGCGATTAGTAGTTCTCAGTTGGAAGGTGCATCTACCACAAGAAAGGTGGCAAAAGAGATACTTGTATCTGAAAGAAAACCTAGAACAACAGACGAACAAATGATTGTGAATAATTATTTTTTAATGAAAGAGATACAACGTATACAGCATGAAGAATTAACCGTAGATATGATTTTGTCTTTGCATAAAATAGCGACAAATCATACATACGATAATGATAATATCGCAGGGCAACTTCGTAAGAGTGATGATATAGTCATCATGGATATGGATGATAATATTTTACATCGACCACCTTCATTTTCTGCATTACCAAATAGGTTGAAGAAGTTATGTAGCTTTGCGAATGAAGCACATACGGGAGAAGATGGTAGTATCTTCATTCATCCCATAGTAAAAGCGATACTATTGCATTTTATGATAGGCTATGAGCATCCTTTTTCAGATGGCAACGGTAGAACTGCGAGGGCATTGTTTTATTGGTTTATGCTTAAAAGTGGGTTTGATTATTTTGAATATATATCTATCAGTAAATTTTTAAAAGAAGCACCCAAAAAATATAGTATGTCCTACCTTTATAGTGAGATAGATGACAATGACTTGACCTATTTTATCTACTATCAAGTAGATATGATTTTAAGAGCGATAGATGACTTGCTAGAATATTTGCAAAAGAAAAGCGTAGAATATGAAGAGATTACAAACCTTTTAAAAGATTCATCTTTGAGTGAAGCATTAAATTTTGTACAAAAAGATATTGTCAAAAAAGCGATTAAAAATCCTGGTAGGGTATTTACAGGGCTTGAAATAGCTGCAGACTATGATATAGCACCTACCACAGCGAGGAAGTATCTCAAAGAGTTGGTACAGTATAAAATACTTGGTAATTATAAAGATGGACGAGCGATAGCGTATATTGCTCCTGCTGATTTGGGTGAAGTTTTGAAGAGGAAGTAAATGGATGCTGGGTATATGTGTGCTGAGGTTGTGACTTTGACTGAGTATGAGATGAAAGGGATGCTATGAATGAACAACAATCAGAAATGTTAACTAATCTTGTAACCAATCCATATACCTGGGTACTTTTTGCCTTTGCAATGACCTTACCTTATATATTAAAGTTTCTTAGAAGACTGTATCCTAAACATTGGCAAGAAGCTATGGCAAAAGAAGAAGCTTGTACCTTAATTCATCAACAGAAACCTGAGATGAAGCTTGTTAGAAGAATACTAACCATAGGTATTTTAGGTATAGTTTTGTTAAGCTACATAATTGTTTTTCACGTTTTATCTGATGTGGTAAATCCTTTGGATACAGTTATCAATTTTGTTGCTATTGGAGCTATACCTGTTGTGTTAACGGCAGTATCTTATGAAAATAAAATTAAAAAAGAAAAAAATTGCAATGATGACTTTGTGGGATCTAAATATATGAAAGTTATTGGAATTGTACTAGGCATAGTATTTTTTATTTTGTTGCTAATTGTTGCATTAAAAGAATGGAAAGTTTTTTAAAATGAAACCAGACAAATACCCAGTAGAGGAAGGTTACTACGATAAGTATCATTCATCACGATACCTCGGGAACCCAAAATGAATAAAAACCAACTAAGCACCAGAAAATCCACCGCACTCATACTAGGTCAAAGTAAAAGCCTACTAGGCGTAACCAAAAAGCTACTAGAGGGTAAGGGTTCAGGGCTAGTGAAAGCTAGGCATGAGGACATCAGCATCCTAGGTGACCTTATGTGGGAAGCAGATAGTAGCATGATGAACTGGTACGAAGCTATGGAGTATGCCGAAAACCTTAGACTTGGTGGCTATGATGACTGGAGACTGGCTACTAAAGAAGAGCTAGGAGATATAGTGACAGCCTGTGCTGTGGAGTTGGCTGTGCAAGATGAAGATGGTTGGAATACTATCTGGGATGAAAATCAGAAAAATAAAGCCTATCAAGACTGTTATAAAGCAAAAGGTTTTGAGTCTGGGTTTTATTGGTCGTCTAGTGATTATATAGATAATGAATATGAAGCCTACTATGTGGTATTGAACTATGGTTATCTAGGTTACGATAATAAAAAATTTAGCTACTATGTGCGGTGCGTTAGAAGAGGACAGTGATTTGACTCTTTGGAGATAAAAAAGGATAATATAAAGCCATGCGAAAAACTAAAAACGAAACGAATAATGGATTAAATGCCTCTGAGTATGGAGATGTGGTAGCCTATGAAGACCCTGAAGTAAAAGTATGCAAGCAAGAGTTAAAAGCATTGGAAGAGAAGATACAAGACCTCGATGCACTTAAAAATGAACAGCTAGGTGTCATCGAAGAGTTCAATACCCAGTACAGCCTTTCTGTGGGTGATTTGATAGAGAAGATACTGAAGCGTAAAGAGGAAATACTCGCAGTAAAGATAGCCAAATTACTAGAAAAATTTGAGCAAGAAAAAGAACGCTATGAAGAAGCCAAAATCAAGACTCAAAATCTGAAAGTGGAGCTTGAAGAACTTGACAAATGTGATGACGCGTATGATACAGTGTATAAGGCATGGCAAACAGCGAAAGAAGCAGAAGAAGTACAAAGAAAAAAAGTCATGGAAGCAAAAGAAGCACTAGAAAATGACGAAGACTTTAAGGCACATGAAGAGATAAAGCAAGAGCATGAAGAGTCTAGTTGTGGGCATAAAAAGGCACTTGAGCAAAAGCGTTTCACTCTGAACGATGAGGAAAAAAAGGAACTCAAGCTACTCTTTAGGAAAGCAGCTAGGCTTTGTCATCCAGACATAGTGACTAAAGAGCTACAAGATAAAGCCCATGAGATTACAGCACATCTGAACGAAGCCTATGCACAAAATGACCTAAACAGCGTTAAAAAGATACTAGACATGCTAGAAAATGGTGTCTATTTTGATGCAGCAAGCGACAAGCTGCAAGATACAGAAAAACTTAAATACAAGATATCCCATCTCACTGATGTATTGGCTGACATTAATGATGACCTTGAAACTATTCAAGAAGACGAGACTTATAGAACCATAGAAGAGATAGAAGACTGGGATGCCTATTTTTCCGAAGTGCGTGAAGCATTAGAGAGTGAGTATGAAGCATTGGGGTAAATATTCCTTTGTGTTGTGATATAATACATACTAACTATACATAAAGGATACACATGTCTGCTATCTATAATGAAGATGCAATTAAAAAAGCAACGAATGTTACTATAAACTCTGACTTACTTCAAAAAGCAAAGAGCTATAAAATCAATATTTCTAAAAACTTTGAGGCGTATTTGGCTGAGGTGGTGAGAAAAAGAGAAGAAGAACGGTGGTTAGAGGAGAACAAAGAGGCTATAGATGCTTTTAATAAACGTGTAGAAAAAGAGGGTTGTTTCTCTGATGAACATAGGAGATTTTAATGGCCCAGTTTGATGTCTATAGAAATCCTAGTAAGGTAACAAGTAAAAAAATTCCGTACTTACTAGAGATACAAAATAATTTACATAGTCGACTACATACAAGACTAGTCGTACCCTTGGTACTAGATGCGAAACCTGTACGTCATATGACACCAGTTTTTGAGATAGAAGGACAAACAGTTGTGATGTACACTATGGATATGACAAGTGTCTTGCAAGATGTTTTATGTGTAAAGGTAACAAACATAGAAGCACACCGTACTGAAATAGTAGATGCTTTAGATTTTTTAGTGAATGGATTTTAATGAGATTAGATAAATACCTAGTAGATGAGGGTTACTTCGAGAGTCGTAATCGTGCAAATGATGCCATAAAGGCTGGGCTTGTGACCATGGATGGTAAGAAGCCTAAAGCTTCTGCTAAAGTAGATGAAAACACTGTAGTAGAAGTAAAAGATACAAAGTTTTATGTGAGCCGTGCTGCACGTAAGCTAGAAGATTTTTTGGCTGAGTACTCTGTAGACATGAAAAACAAAAGAGCTTTAGACATAGGCTCTAGTACAGGAGGCTTTGCACAGATAGTACTTGAAAATGGGGTAGCGACATTGGACTGTGTAGATGTGGGTAAAGACCAACTGCATATTTCGTTGCGTGAAAATGACAAAGTGTCACTACATGAAGAGACAGACATCCGTAAGTTTGAGAGTGAAGAGAAGTTTGAGCTTGTTACTTGTGATGTATCGTTTATTTCTATTTTAAAGATAACAAATGACATAGATAGACTTGCAGGCAAAGGTACAGATATAGTTATACTCTACAAACCACAGTTTGAAGTGGGTAAAGATGTGAAGCGTGACAGCAAGGGTGTAGTACAAGACCTTGATGCCATCGCAAGACGTAAAGAAGAGTTTGAAGCTGAGGTATTAAGGCTTGGTTGGATAGAACAGCATCAAGCAGAGTCAAAAGTGACAGGTAAAGAGGGTAATCAAGAGTACCTTTATCATTTTGTGAAGAATGGATAATTACATTGGCATACACTAATCAAATAAAATCAATAGCCATAGGCTCATTTGATGGCATACACATTGCACATCAAACACTCATAGACAAAGCAGATGCTCTTGTTATCATAGAACGTAATGGAGGGTACTTGACTTCTGGCTATAAGAGGTCAAATTTTACTTCTAAGATCTGTTGTTTTTACCATTTTGATGTTATCAAAGGTTTGAGCCCTGAGGCATTTGTTCAGAAATTAAAAACTGACTTCCCAAAACTAGAAAAGATAGTGGTAGGGTATGATTTTGTATTTGGGAAACAAAGAGCAGGCAATACAGAGGTTTTGCAAGCACTATTTGATGGCAAGGTAGAAGTAGTAGAAGAAGTCTCTATAGATGGTGTCTCTGTGCATTCTCGTACCATCAAACAGTATCTGAAAGAGGGTAATGTAAAGATGGCAAATAGGTTACTTGGAAGAGAGTACAGCATTGAAGGTGAAGTAGTCTCAGGTCAGGGGTTAGGGAAGAAAGAACTTTTCCCTACCTTGAACCTCACTGTAAAAGAGTATCAGCTCCCCCTTGAAGGAGTTTATGCGACACGTACCAAAGTAGCGAATGAATGGCTTGATTCTGTAAGTTTTTTGGGACACAGGGTGACAACAGATGGTTCTTTTGCGATAGAAACACATGTCTTAGGTAAAGATGTTGGAATTGTACGAGGGAAGGTGGAGCTTGCCTTTGTAGGCTTTATAAGAGCCAATCAAAAATTTGAAAGTTTAGAAGATTTGAAACAACAGATACAAAAAGACATTGAGTCTGCAAAAGAGTTTAGGTGTTAAAACGTTTATTGAAAATCGGATTAAGTACAGTGCTTATAGGGTATGTAGGTATTGGTGCATTACTTTATAGCTTTCAAGATAAACTTCTCTACCATCCTACGCCAAATATAAAGATAGATTACCCTCAGATAGTATTACAGCAAGAAGACGCTGAGGTGGTAGTACATGTATTGAACGAAGGGCATCAAAATGCCATACTTTATTTCGGTGGTAATGCAGAATCTATGGCACAAAGTGCAGACTATATAGCACAACAGTTTCCTAATTTTACTTGTTATTTGATGGATTATCGTGGATATGGGAGTAGCACTGGAAAACCTAGTCAAAAGGCTATCTATAAAGATGCCTTAGCTTTGTATGATAGCGTGAAAGAAAAACATACACGTATTAGTATAGGTGGACGTTCTTTGGGTACGAGTGTCGCTGCGTATGTTGCAGCACACCGTGAAGTGATAAAGTTAGCACTCATCACGCCTTTTGACAGTATCGTCTCTATCGCACAAGAACGCTATCCTCTCTATCCTGCATCATGTTTACTTAAGGACAGCTACAAGCTGATTAGCTACGTGAAAGATATTGAAGCAAAAACATTTGTGGTGATAGCAGAGTATGACAAGGTTGTGCCTAGGTCACATTCGTTAAGACTTATACAAGCTTTTAAAAAAGAGCAACTCGTTATAACTGTGATTAAAAATAGAGGACATGTAGATATCTCTGATGATGAGAGGTACTATAAGATAATGCAAGACTTTATAGGAGAGGGGTGACAGATGTCAAAAGATAAAGTATTCACAAAAAAGATAAGTAAAAAGTTTGAGTTTGATGAGGCAGTAGCTTCAGTGTTTGATGACATGCTTTCACGTTCAGTACCTTTTTATGATGAGGTAAGAAAGTTAATTATCTCCATCATTCTTGCAGAACAAAAAGAAGGTATGAAGGTCTTAGATTTAGGTTCGTCTACTGCCAAGTTTTTGCTAGACTTGCATAGTAAGGCATCTGTTGAGTTAAAACTCAAAGGACTTGACAACTCACAAGCGATGTTAGACAGAGCCACACAAAAATGTCAAGCATTTGGTGCCGATATAGCCTTGGAACTTGCAGATATGTTAACGTATGACTATGAAAATGAAGATGTCATTGTTGCGAACTACACTTTACAGTTTATCCGTCCTATGCAGCGTTTAGAGCTTATAGAGAAGATATATCAGGGCTTAAATGATGAGGGTATGTTTATATTTTCTGAAAAAATTGTTTTTGAAGATAAAGTACTAGATAAAGAGATGATAGACATCTATTATGACTATAAAAAAGAGCAAGGATATAGTGAGTATGAAATAGCACAAAAGCGTGAAGCTTTAGAAAATGTACTTATTCCCTTTACGATACAAGAAAATATACGTATGTGCAAAGATGCAGGATTTACGAAAATAGAAACAGTTTTTCAATGGGCAAACTTTGTCACATTTGTGGTGAAAAAGTAACACACTTATTCACAGCCCTAAAATACGGGTTTCATTTTTTAATATGAGTTGTTCACATCTTATTCACCATGTGAAAAAGTACTTTTTTCAGTATTTATTACCAAGTTATAACAAAATTTAAACTATTTTAAGTAAAGAGAACTTTTACATATCATTTTCATATATTTTAGCTATAATCATTGCATTAATTTTTTGGGTAAATATATATACCCTACATAAGGATAGACTATGAGTTGGACACCAAGTAGTTGGAGAGCATTCCCCATAAAGCAACAACCAACATACCAAGATAAGGATCTTCTTGAAAAAGTAGAAGCAGAACTTGCCACTTACCCACCGCTTATTTTTGCAGGTGAAGCAAGAAGACTTAAAGAGAAACTCGCAGCCGCTGGTCGTGGAGAAGCCTTTTTACTTCAAGGTGGAGACTGTGCAGAAAGTTTTTCAGACTTTAATGCAAAAAACATTAAAAACCTTTTTAAGCTCATGCTTCAAATGAACATGGTCTTGATGCACTCTACAGGTAAACCCGTCATTAAAGTGGGGCGTATAGCTGGACAGTTTGCTAAACCAAGATCTTCTGATTTTGAAGAGATTGATGGGGTAAAGTTACCTTCATACCGTGGTGACATTATTAATGGTATTGACTTTGATGAAACATCACGTATACCAAACCCTAAAAACATGTTAAGAGCTTACAATCAGTCAGCATCAACACTAAACTTATTACGTGCTTTTTCTCGTGGGGGATTAGCAGACTTAAATAAGGTACATCAGTGGAACCTTGAGTTTATCAAAGACAATCCTCTGGGGAAAAAATATGATGAGCTTTCAGATAAAATAGATCACTCTATGAAGTTTATGGCTGCGTGTGGTTTAACCTCAGATATGTTGCCGCAGTTGCACCAAACGACACTCTATACTTCTCATGAAGCACTGCTTCTTAACTATGAAGAAGCACTAACAAGACAAGACAGTGAAACAGGTGACTACTATGACTGTTCAGCTCATATGCTATGGATAGGGGACAGAACACGTGATCTTAGTGACGCACATATAGAGTATTTTAAAGGTATTCAAAATCCTATAGGTTGTAAAGTAGGACCTTCAATGGGTGAGGATGAGCTTATAGACCTCATAAAGGCACTAAATCCTGACAATGAGGAGGGAAGACTTACCCTTATTGTACGTATGGGTGCATCCAAGATTACTGAAGGTTTTCCACCGCTTCTTAAGAAAGTAAAAGATTCAGGCTTAAATGTTGTGTGGACGATAGACCCAATGCATGGAAATGTAGAAAAATCATCTACGGGCTTTAAAACACGTAACTTTGACAACATTCTTTCTGAAGTGGAGCAATTTTTTGCTATACATAAAGAGCATGGAACGATTGCTGCGGGGATACACTTAGAAATGACAGGAAATGATGTCACAGAGTGTACAGGAAGTACTTCTTGTGCCATCACAGATGAAGGACTTGCTAGTCGTTACCACACTCAGTGTGACCCTAGACTGAATGCTTCTCAAGCATTAGAACTTTCATTTACACTTTCAGATACTATTACTGAAGCTTAATTACATACACAAATAGCAGATATAATATCTGCTATTGTATAACAAAAATATTTTCCCCCTCTTCATAACGATAGACTAGCTCTTTTTGATGAATATCCAAGATACTTTTTACAATATACAAGCCTAACCCTAAACCTTGTTTGGAAGTATGAAAAGGTTCATAGTAATTTTCCATAGGTTCTTTTAGTTCTGTTCCTTTATTGACAATAGCTAGTTTTTTATTGTTGATTTGTACAATAATTTTTGCTTCACTTTTGTACTTAATGGCATTGTCAAGAAGATTTTTAATCACAAGCGTAAAAAGTTCAAAATCTACATCAGAAGAATAATCGTTAATGACCTGTAAATCTATGAGCTTTTTAGGGTCTTCTACCATCAGTAAATCTATACTAGCTTCCACCAAGTCACTCATTTTATATGGTTTTGTATTGAGTTCAAAGTTTTTAGAAGTGATTTTTTCTATTTTTGCAAATTCATCTATGAGAAGATTAAGACGTTCAAATATGCTATGTAAACGGGCTTTATTTTTCTCATCTGGTATCATTTCTGCTACGAGTCTACCTTTACCTATGGGTGTTTTTAGTTCATGCATGATGGCACGTAAAAAGAGTTGTCGTGACTGTAAAAGCTCACGTATCATAGAGACTGCATGGTTAAACTCGTTGGCAACTTCTGCTATCTCATCTTTGTTGTCACTGGCACAGTTGATGTCTAGGTTACCTTCAGAAAACGTTTTTATCTGCTTTTTAAGAGTAGAAAGGGGTTTTAAACTTCGTATCACCCAAAAATAAAGTATGAGTATCAATAAAAAAACAATACTGAAAACTACTATACGCTTAAAAGGGATTTTTTGTTTATTTTTATTTTGTAAAAAGAGTTGAAACCTGTCATTGTTTATGAGTATAATACGTTGTAGTTTAAAGGTATCTACTGCATATGTTTCAGGTTTATTTTTTTCTTTAAAGTGATGTTCTATTTGTACTTTATGGGCTTTATCTTTAATCAAAGAGAAGTTTTGAGACTCTAAGTAGGCTTCATCTATGTTACCATAGACTAAGTAGTAGTTATAGAGATAATGTGTTACAAGACGTTCATGCATTGCATTATTTTCTTCGTATTTTAAATGGTCATATTTGATAGACCCTATAAATAAAAAGGCTAAGAGTAAAAGAGTAAGCGTAAATATGAGCCTGATTTTACTTCTTAAGGAGGTAAAGCCATTAAACAAGCTTGTATCCTACACCACGTACTGCTTGTATACGTTTGTTATCTCCTAGCTTAGTACGAATCTTTGAAATGATAACATCTAAACTTTTACCTTGAGAGTCAATGCTCATATTGCCAGAGGTATTGATGATTTGCTCACGGGATTGTGTGATACCTTGATGTTTTACGAGTAAAGAGAGTACTTCATATTCTGCAGGAGTGAGTTGTAAGGCTTCTGCTTTAAAGTAAATGGTATCACCTTTAAGTACAAAGTCACTTTTAGGTGTATCTACCTCACTGTCCTTAGACTTAGTATAGCGTCTTAAAAGGGACATGATACGGGCATACATCTCTTTAGGGTCATAAGGTTTTGGTAAGTAGTCATCTGCTCCTATCTCTAGGGCCTTGACTTTATCGCTGATATCGGAACGTGCAGAAGAGATAATGACAGGAATGTCATATTTTTCCATGACTTCTTCACATACTTCAAGCCCATCCATACCAGGTAAGGTAAGGTCAAGTATGAGTAAGTCATACTTCTTAACTCCAGCACTTAAACCCAAATAAGGGTCTTCAAAATTGGTTACTTTTATGTCATATTGTGCTAGATACTCTGAAAGTAGTTCCGCAAATTCTGTGTCATCTTCTATCATTAAAATGTTTATCATTTTTACCTCTCAGTCGTTGTAATGTGGTTATAAAGATAAGTGTAACGCTTCAAGGTTAATAGAAGTAAAACACTATTTTGTGCATCTAGTTTGCTTGTAGTTCTGGCAGTTCTAGTTTCTCCCACTCTAGTCTTCCCCAAGTCTTTAAGTTCTCTTGTAAAGTGTTGAGCGTCTTGTCTGTGTGGCAAGCATAGCAGGCGTTAGTCTCTGCAGGCATCCCATATGCTTTAGTCTGAGCAGGGTACGTAAAGCTAAAAAGATGTGAACGCACAGTAAGTGGTGACTTACCTGTATGTTTAGCCGTTTTAGGCATATGACACTCGATGCAGAGTGAACCTTTGGAGTCCGCCTTATGATGGGTATGTTGCTCTAGTGTATCTTGGTGAGGCCCTATGATTGAGCCAAAAGAGTGACATTTCATACATGCGTCATTTCCTTCTGGTTTTTGAGCAGTGTTGCTTAGTTTATGTGGGTCATGACAGTTGATACAGGTAATCCCATGTTGGTACATACTGTCACGCATATATTCATTACCTTGCGTTCTATTCTTTTTGGCAGCACCATTTGCCCAAAACTCTTTTGTCTCTTGACCTAAAGCAAAAGGGGCAGGGAGTTTATAGTTAATAAGAGGTCTTCCTGGCTCATAGCCATCAGGATAATCTTTTGCTTCCATCCATAAATCTTTTACTGATTTATGTTGTGTTTGCATACGTTTATCTCTGTTTCTCATGTGACATTGAAAGCAGACTTCGTTGGTACGTAGGGGGTCAGAAAGTGAGGCTTTAAAGATTTTACTTTTAGGGTCACTCACATGCTGTGATCCTGGGCCATGACAGGACTCACAAGATATGGAGGGTTCAACACGTTTTCCTGTAGACATATAGCCTGTAAAATGACAACCATCACAGGTATTTGATGAAGGGAACTCTTTGTTATCATGTGGGTAAGCATCTTTATACCAGTATTTGTAAGGTTTGAATCCTTGCCACTTTTTTGTTTGCTCATTCCATTGGTAATTTCCTAGCCTAAAATCTTCTTTTCCATTAATGCTAGCAGGTATCATATAGCGTTGTTTAAACTTTGAGCCTATGGTGTACACAGCTTGAGCCAGCGTAAAGTCCGCATCTTTTGGTAGTTTACTAAAATCAGCCACAACCACATCTGGGTTTTGACTAATGTCTTGAATCATTTTAGAATGTAAGGAGTTTTTCCAATGTTTGTGTTCTTCTTTGTGACACTCTGTACATTTACTTGAACCAACAAAGTGAGCTTCTTTTTGAGAAAGTGGTTGTAAATCCATGTTTAACCCCACACGAGCTTTGGTAAGTTGCATATAGTAAGGGGTGATTTTAGGGAGGTTAAACCAAATGATGGTGGCAACAAGAGTCAGTAAAAGCAGTATGATTATGCCAATGCGTTTCATAGCTTAAAAGCCTTTTGCATGATAGGTTTGATCTCATCAAAACTGTAGGCATGGTTAGTAAAGTATTCAAAGGCAATAATACCTTGATAAAGTAGCATGCCTGAGCCATCTTTTGTTGGTTTATGATGTGATTTTGCCAATTTTAAAAAAGGTGTTTCTTTGCCATAAATGACATCTATACATGCTTGTGCTTGAGGTATGAGATGGTCTAGTATCTCTTGTGGAGCAGGGAGGTTGTTATCTTCAAGTCCTGCGGATGTCATGTTGATGACTAAGTCATACTGTTTAATCAAAGAACGCTTTAATGGAAAAGTTTCAAAGGTATAGGTTTTAAAGCCTTGATCTGCATATTTTTCTAAACGCTTAGCACTTCTGTTTAGGAGAGTGACCTCGTACCCTTCATCACGTAAGATACTTGAAGTTGACTGTGCTGTACCACCTGCACCTAAAAACAAAACTGTTTTTACATCTGTAAATTCTGAGATAGCTTTTAAAAATCCTGGTGCATCGGTATTGTATCCATAGAGTTTTCCATCACGTTCTACTATAGTATTGACCACGCCAATCTTCTTGGCAAAAGGGTCTAATACATCACAGGCATTAAATGCAGCTTCTTTATGTGGTACAGTGACATTTACACCTTTAAGACCTAAGTCAAAAAATGTTTTTTTAAGTGTATGCCCTTCTTCTAGTAAGTATCTGGTATAGCAAGCATCATAGTCTAAACCTTGAAAGGCTAAGTTATGCATAAGTGGAGATTTGGAATGCGATACTGGGTTTCCGAAAATGGCAAAGATTTCTTTTGCCATGACTATAAAGTCTCCATCTCTTTAAGGGTAGCAAGCAAAGCCCCTAGTTTATTTTTCACTTCTAGGTATTCAAGCTCAGGTATGGAATCTGCCACCACACCAGCCCCTGCTTGCAAGGTGATAGAGTCAGGTTTTATAAGGGAAGTACGTATGGCTATAGCTGAGTCCATGTTTCCATCAAAAGAGAAGTACCCTACAGCTCCAGAGTAGAAACCACGTTTAAGACCTTCATACTGAGCGATGAGCTTCATGGCTTCTATCTTGGGTGCTCCCGTCATGGTTCCTGCTGTAAAAGTAGCAGCAAAGAGGTCAAACATATCTTTACCTTCTGCTATATCTGCTTCAACATCAGTAACCATGTGCATCACATGGGAGTATTTTTCAACACGCATCATATCGGTTACTTTTACTGTACCTGTTTTTGCTACACGTCCTACGTCATTACGTCCGAGGTCTATGAGCATGAGATGTTCTGCACACTCTTTGGGGTCATCAAGCATTTCTTGTTCTAGTTCTTTATCTCTAGCCGCATTTTTACCACGTTTACGTGTTCCTGCTATGGGACGCAAGAGTATTTCCTTTTCCGTGAGGCGTACCATCACTTCTGGGCTTGAACCACAGATAGAAAAGTCTTCATAGTCCAGTAAAAAAAGATAAGGGGAAGGGTTTTTGGAACGTAATACTCTATAAAAACTGAGAGGGTCTATATAGCCTTTTTGTGTATATCGGTTGGCTAAGAGTATTTGAAATACATCTCCTGAACGTATGTTTTCTTTAGACTCATCGACAAGGGCTTTAAAGCGTTCTTCTTCGATACTAAAGGTACCTTCTCCATCAAGTTTGACAGCTTTTAGGGGCATAGGTGTACAACTATTTTTTAAAAGGTCTTCAATCTCATCGATCTTTGAAGAAAAAGAGTCATCATTGAGTATCAAGGTAAGTGTTGCAGCCTTATGTGAATATGCGATGATAATTTTAGGACGAACAAGATCTAAATCTGGAGTATCAAGAGGGTCAAGTAAGTCATCCATACTTTCCTCTAGTGTTGGTTCAAAAACTTTTACCATATCATAGGCAATGAAACCTATGAACCCATCGACAAATGAAAATCCAACTTCAGAGGCTATCTTTTTGTAGGCCTCTTGGTCAAGTGCATTATAATAAGATTGCATAAATTCAAAAGGATTTTCTTTGAGAACACTTTTTTCACCATTTTTATCTATGTAGTGGGTAGTTTTATTTTTATAGCTGAGACGCTCTTGTGCTCCAATGGTGATAAAAGAAAAATTTCCATCTACAGTATTGACAACAGATTCAAAAAGCATAGTAATCTCATCTGGAAAAATCTCTTTTATCTTTCCATAAAGTGCAACAGGGGTTAGTTGATCAAATAGGATTGTTTTGTGCATACTAACAACTACCTCTCAACAACAAATGCATCTTTATTGATACGTTCTCTTACCTTCGTACGTATCTTGTCTATTTCTGCTCTTGTTTGGTATGGTCCAATAAGAAGCTTTTTATTGCCATTGTTATCGGCAGTTGAAATGTGGTATTTGAATCCACTGCTGCGTATGACCGAAAGTAGACGTGTACTTGGGTTTGATGTTTTAAAAGAACCTACTTGCACATAGTACTTTGTAGAAGATTTTATGACTTTTGGTTTTTCTATGACTTGTGGTTTCTTTATCGCCTTCGGTTCTTTTTTTATGACGATAGGTTCAGTGCTTACTTCTTCTTTAGGTACCTTTGGTGTTTCATGTATGCTTTCAACTTGGGTCACAACTTCTTTCGCTTCTTCTTTCAGTGTCTCTTTTACTGTTTCTTTGGGCTTTTCGGCGGCAGTTATTTTTTCTTCAATAATCTCTGATAGTGATGGTTCTTCTTTTGGTTTAGAAACTTCTATAGACTTTTTGACAGTAGGTTCTTGAAGTTGGAGTTCAGGTGCTATCATTTCACTCATGTTTTCTTCAAAAGTAAGTTCGTCAGTTTCTGGTGTTTTTAGTAAGGTTTTAGTTAATATTATCGCAACAATCAAGACAATGATAAGTAAAGCAATAATAGTTAAAAGACTTTTACTTTTTTTGTTTTTTGGTTCAATTGTATCGATAATGAGGTCATCAAGATTGTGATCATTCATAGGGGGAAACTCTCCAGAAGTAATTTTGTAATGATTATAGCATATTTATATTTGATTATATGGTAGGGTGACGATGTTATAGGCATCTGGTAAATTTAGAGAAGGTAAGGTTTTCCATTTCTTAGTCATTTTTTCTTTAAGGGCTTCGGAGTATAAGGTAAGCTGTTTATCTGCCTCTTCCAAAGTAAGTTGCTTGACAGGGATAAAAACTTGCAAACGTGTGGTATCTTTCCCTTGATAGATATAATACTCATCAACAGAGACATTTTTAAATAAGTGTTTCACTAGATGGTAAAAACGTTGATGTTCATCGCCTTTGTATTCTATGACAAGGTAGTTCGTTTTATGGTCTTTTAAAAGAGGGACGGCAATGGTATATTCTCTACTTAGATGTTGTTTGACTACAAGAGGGGTAAGCGGTTCTTTCACATGCTCAAATTTGGCATAAAAAGTGCGATTGTTGAAAGTTATTTTTTCAACAATCGAAGGACGTTTGATGTAATAGTGGCTATCAAAAAGTTCTAAATCAAAGACTTTCAATCTAGTAAATAGCTTTATCGTAAATTACAAAGTCTTGAGCTAAAATTTTCACTTCTTCTTTTATTTTGGCTTGTAAGTCTGTATCATTAATGTTGTCAAGTATATCAGCTATCTTATTTGCGATGATTTCAAACTCTTTCTCTTTCATGCCACGGCTTGTAAGAGCAGGAGAACCTATACGTACACCAGAAGTCACAAATGGACTTCTAGTCTCACCTGGTACTGTGTTCATGTTCACAGTGATACCTGCGTTACCTAAAGCAGCATCTGCGTCTTTACCTGAGAAGTCTTTGTTTAAAAAACTTACAAGTACGAGGTGGTTGTCAGTTCCACCAGAAACGATATCGTAGCCACGAGAGACAAGTACTTCTGCTAGTTTAGATGCATTTGCTTTGACTTGTTTCGCATATGTTTTCCACGCGTCGCTTAGGTTGTGCTTGAACCCAACCGCTTTAGCAGCTATCACGTGTACAAGTGGTCCACCTTGAAGTCCTGGGAAGATGGCAGAGTTTATTTTCTTAGCGATGGCTTCATCGTTAGTCATAATCATCCCACCACGAGGGCCCGCTAGTGTTTTGTGTGTTGTCGTAGTCACCACGTCAGCATAAGGGAATGGGCTAGGGTGTTCACCTGCACATACCAGTCCTGCAATATGTGCGATGTCTGCAAATAAAATCGCTCCAACTTCATCTGCTATCTCTCTAAATTTCTTAAAATCTATCTCTCTTGCATAAGCAGAAGCACCACAAACGATGATTTTAGGATTAACAGTTTTTGCTATACGCATCACTTCATCATAGTTAATGCGACCATCAAGCTCAACACCATAGGTAAACGAAGAATAGTTTTTACCAGAAAAACTAGGCTTGCTTCCATGAGTTAAGTGTCCACCATGGCTTAAGTCCATACCTAAGATTTTCTCCCCAGCTTTGATGAGTGCAGCATACACAGCACCATTTGCTTGTGAACCTGAGTGTGGTTGCACATTTGCATAGTTACAGTCAAACAATTCACACGCTCTGTCGATAGCCAATTGTTCTACGACATCTGCAAATTCACAGCCACCATAGTAACGCTTATAGGGGTAACCTTCAGCATATTTGTTGGTAAACACTGAACCCATCGCTTCCATTACGGCAGGCAGTGTAAAGTTCTCAGAAGCAATCATCTCAAGGTGATTGGTTTGTCTCTCTTTTTCATTTTCAATAGCAGCAAATATCTCTGGGTCAAAACTTTCTATAGCATAGCTCATAGGGTTCCTTTTATGTGGGAAGTAATTTATGTGTATTTATAGCGAAATTCCTCTTTTATTTTGATTTATTCAAAACCTAAAAGTATTTGAACTTGTACTTCGACAGAAAGTAGTTCTTTTTCGGTCAGTGAGGCTATTTTGTTAGGCAGTAAACGGTTTATGTCTATGGCTCTTAACTGGTCACAGAGTAGGTCAGATGGTTGTTGTAGTTGTTCTCTTTTCTTTATGGCGAAACGTAAAGGGTAGGCATCATCTATACATTGTGTAGTAAGTGGTACTATGATGACGGTCGTGTGACCTATATGGTTTAGCATATCAGTCTGTAAGACGAGTACAGGTCTTGTTTTGCCTACTTCACTACCTTTGGACGGATATAGCTTTGCTAAGTAAATGCTCCCTCTGTCAAACATCTGTAAGCCCATCAAAGTTCGTGTTGTCAAAGTCCTTTGTAATCTTACTATTTGACATACGTACACGCATAGAGGCTTCTTTTATTTGTTTCTTGAGTGCTTGTTTCTTCATATGGTTTTCATACTCTACTACAGACTTACGTATGAGTTCACTTTTACTCATGTGCAAGTGTTTGGCTAGGATAGTGACCTTGTCAAAAAAAGTGTCATCTGTTTTTAATGTGATGGTTTTCATGGTTACTCCATTTGGTAATGACTTTAATATTACCATTTTACTTACTTTTTGAGATTTTGTCAAATAGTTGTATCTCTTATAGTATTATGACGCCAATTCTAACAATAAACGCAATTTCTGAAATGTAGCGTGAAAGAGCGGGTTAATCGAATATCGGTTATCCTTTTTCACCACAAAAGAGGAAATAACATGAAACAAAAGCAATTAACCCAAAAAGAAAGATACCATATTTGGGCTTCACTAAAGCGTGGAGTTACACAAAAAGAAATAGCAACAACTATTGGTGTACATCCATCAACAATATGTAGAGAAATCAAACGCAATAAAGACTCAGTTACACAGGAATATCATTACGCTTTTGCTCACACTAATGCACAAAGA
>Ga0256840_1001803_pt1 | contig 19491 bp, 21 predicted proteins | sample 355202metaG_FD_185969 | JGI IMG/M metagenome (GOLD analysis project Ga0256840, IMG submission 185969) | Hydrothermal vent microbial communities from Mid Atlantic Ridge, Atlantic Ocean - 355-202 | ecosystem: Environmental > Aquatic > Marine > Hydrothermal vents | place: Atlantic Ocean: Mid...
GATTATAGCACCTTATTGGTTTTAGTGCAAAATATCAGGCTGAAAAATAGCGTATAGAAGCAAAACCGTAAACAGATGTTTGTTCTATTTTTTCAACTTCTGACTGAGACACAATGCCTCCAAGTGCAAAAATTTTAATATCTGTCATACTTACAATCTCCTGCAAAGATTCTACACCCTTTGGTGCACCCTTGTCAGGTGTTGCGAAAATCGGACTGTATGTCACATAATCAGCGCCCATAGCTTCTGCAATGTGTACTTCATCATGCGTATGTGTACTAATGATTACTTCAAGCCCCAGCTCTTTTGCTTTTGGTATCTCATCAAACTGTTTGGATGTCAAATGTACACCATCTGCTCCAAGTTCTTTTGCCAGATTATAATCCTGATGTAAAAATACATTGAGTGTTTTAAGAGGTTTACACATCTGTACAAAATTTTGTGCCTCTGTTGCATAGTTTTTATTTTCTTTGTCACGGTACAGAGCAAAATCGGGCATATGTTTTCTGAGTTGAAAATACGAAGGTGTGGATGTTATGAGGTACTTTTTCATTATTTTTTCAACAAAGGATTTTCAAAATCTATTTTTTGTACATCCACATTTTTTTCATACCGTTCTGCCATCGCATTGACATGATAATCGAGTCTGTCAAGCAAATAAAGCTCGGGTTTTGTATATTTTGCTTTTGCTTCTTGTATATAGTTTTGCAAAAATGCCAAGGCCTCTGTTTCATTTTCAAACTTTATCTCGGCTATCATCTTTTTTATCATCTCATATTCATCACCGCAGGCAGATAAAAAGTCATAACTCAAATCCATAGTTTTAAGGTTGTGATGTGCTTTGGAAAATGCGAAATGGTTATAAAGCATACACCCGACGAAATATTCAATATCCGAGGGTTCATATTCGGAGTATTGATTTGCCTCATTTGCAAAATGTTTATGCCAGATATCTAAAATAGCTTCTATTTTTTTATCCATTTTTTCTCTTTGTTTTTTGCGTATTATACTCAAGTATGATAAACTTGTAGCATGATAAAACTAAACAATGCCTCATCCAAGCAGTTACATGTAATCCTGCCAAATACAAACAAAGCTTTGGAGGAAGTTTTAAAAAGTGCATCACCGCAGGAATTACAGACACTTACCCAGTCCAAAGATCTGGGCTCAATCTTGGACGCACTGCTCAAACAATCCCAAACAGCAGACACAGCACAAAACAAACTCCTGTTACAACTGCTTAAAAACAATCCTACCCTCAAAAGCCTTTCAAGTGCAAATACTACACTCAAAGAGCTCATTGCAACACTCAAACAGGAGAAAAATCCTCTCCCCTTGGAAAAAGAACTTGAAAAATTCTTGACAAACATAAAAGATATAAATCCAAAAGAGCTCAAAACAAAAATGCAAAATTCCGGCGTATTTTTGGAAGCGAACATCAAAAACAGCCAAAATCCAAAAGAACTTTTCAACTCTGACATAAAAGCTCTTTTACTCAAAGCACATGATGAATTAAGCAATGCTACACAAGCAAACAGGCAAGAGATACTCAAAACCATAGACAAGCTTTTACTCCAAATTGATTACAACCAACTCGTATCACATCTCTCAAATGCATCTTCTTTATATATTCCCTATGAATGGAACGATTTGCAAGAAGGCAACATAGCCCTTAAAAATGCAAAAGATGACAGATTTTTTTGTGATATTCATTTAAATCTTAAAAGCTACGGAGAGCTAAACTTACGGCTGGCACTCTTTGAAAATAACCAACTCAGCATAAACATCCATACAAAAAATGAAGCATTGAAATCTCTTCTGCAAAACAATCTGCAAACCCTAAAAAAACAACTCTTACATGTAAACATAGTGCCAAAAGAGATTCGCTTTATAGACCTAAAACAAAATGAATATGAAACACAAACAAATGATGAGTTGCAAATGGGATTTGAGGTCAAAGCATGAAAAAAAAAGCAGTAGCCCTAAAATATGACAAAGAAAAGAATCAAGCCCCTGTTGTTAGAGCCAAAGGCGAAGGAAAAACAGCACAAAAAATCATTCAACTTGCCAAAGAAAACGGCGTACCTTTGAAAAAAGATGAAGACTTGGTAGAACTTTTGTCAAAAGTTGAGCTTGACAAAGAAGTACCGCCGCAAATGTACAAAGCCATTGCAGAGGTTTTTAGCTTTATCTATTCGATTACAAAAGAAAAATAGAGACTATACACACCTAGCCCATAGGGTATAAAATTTCTTCATGCACCTTGTCACAGGCATCCAAAACATCTTGTGAAAGTTCTAAATCCATTGCTGCCAAACTTGCATCCAACTGCTGGGGTTTTGTAGCACCTATAATAGTTGATGCGACAAAAGAGAACTGCTTTGACCAGGCAATTGCCATAGTTACGGGGTCTAGTCCTGCATCATCTGCTATTTTGAGATACTTTTGTGTAGAAGCAAGTGTTTTGTCATTTAAGAACCTTTGTGCCATAGCTCTTTGTCTTGCATTTTTTGATTGCACATAGGTTGCAAATCTTCCTTCAGCATTTGAAGCCTGATTATATTTGCCACTCAAAACACCTCCGCCAAGAGGAGAATACGGTAAAAGAGAAATCTGCTCCTTCTCACACAGGGTGGAGAGTTCATCCAAAAATTTTCTGTTTAAAAGTGAAAAATTATTTTGAATAGACTCAAATCTCGCATATCCTTTATACTCACTTGTCATCAATGCTTTAGAAGTTCCATAGGCGGTATCATTAGAAGTTCCGATATAGCGAACCTTTCCACTTTGCACAAGTCTGTCAAAGGCTTTGAGGCTCTCCTCAATAGGCACAACGGTATCGGGCCAGTGCATTTGGTATAAGTCTATATAGTCAGTTCCCAAACGTTTCAAGCTTCCCTCTATCGCTCTTTCAATATGAAAACTGTCTATTGCTGTCAGACCATGACGAATAGGCGGAACAAACCACCCGCTTGCCGCGCCTGCAACCTTTGTTGCAAGTATAACACTCTCACGCGGTTTTGTTTTGAGCCACCTTCCTACTATCTCTTCAGTGAGTCCTGCGAGTTTGGAAGAGGGAGGTACAGGATACAACTCGGCTGTATCAAAAAAGTTCACACCCGCATCATAGGCTTTGTCCATAATTTCAAATGCAACCTTCTCATCAGGGGTCTGCGTTCCAAAAGTCATAGTTCCCAAACATATCGGGCTTACTCTTAAACCACTTTTACCTATATATTTAAACTGCATTACTTTAATTCTCCCCAATTATCACCAATATTGAGACTCGCCCGCAATGGAATTTTGAGTTCTACAATATGATCCATTGTCTCTCTAAATCGCTCTCCAAGTACATCGGCTTCTTTTTCATCAACTTCAAAAATAAGTTCATCATGGATTTGTAACAGCATTTTTGCAGGCAGCTTTTCATCATTTATAATAGTATGGATTTTATTCATACTGAGTTTTATGATGTCACTCACACTTCCCTGAAAAACAGTATTGACCGCTTCTCTTTCATATGCGGCTCTGTACATCGGTGTTGCATTTTCATAATCAAAATAGCGTCTTCGTTTGAGCAGTGTTTCTACATATCCTTGCTGTTTTGAGAGTTCGACTATGGAGCGAAAATAATTTTTTACTGTCGGAAAAGATGCAAAATACTTTTCTATAATTGCTTTTGCCTCTTTGGTTGTAATGCCCAAAGTATCAGCGAGTTTTTTCTGTCCCATTCCGTAAAGCAGTCCAAAATTTACCGTTTTTGCTATATTCCTTTTTGCGGGTGCTTCTTCTTCTCCAAAAAGAACAACAGCAGTCTGGAGGTGAATATCTTTGTCATGCATAAAAGCATCCACCAAAACCGGGTCCTGTGAAAAGTGTGCCAAGAGACGCAATTCCATCTGAGAATAATCAATCCCTATAAGTTTTTTGCCCTCACCTGCAACAAATGCTCTACGAATTTTTGCACCCAGCGGTGAACGCGTTGGAATATTTTGCAGGTTAGGATTTTTTGAACTAAGCCTTCCCGTTGCTGTTCCCGTTTGCACAAAAGAGGTGTGAATTCGATGGTGTTCATCTTCATCTGCCAGTTTTAAAAGCGGATCAATATAGGTTGAGTAAAGCTTGTGAACCTCACGGTACTCCAAAAGTTTAGGAATAATAGCATGTTTGTCTTTGAGTGAACTCAGTACCTTTTCATCTGTCGAATATCCCGTTTTTGTCTTTTTCCCGACAGGAAGTCCAAGTTTTTCAAAGAGTATTTTACCGAGTTGCTGTGTAGAATTGATGTTAAACTCACTTCCGGCAAGCTCATAGATACTTTTTGTCAAATGCTCGAGCGTCTCTTTCACCTCAACCAAAAACTTATCCAAAAAGGCTGTATCGACTTCTATTCCCTCTTCTTCCATTTTCAAAAGCGTATAAATAAAAGGAATCTCAACTGTTCTTGCCTCTTCTATGAGGTGTGTCGCATCCTGCAGTTCAAGCTTTTGCAAAAAGAGCTTATAGAGTTTTCGTGTTATAAAGGCATCTTCTGCGGCATATACACAGGCATCATCAAGCTCAACCGTAGAAAAGTTTTCACCTTTTTTTACCGTATCTTTAAAATGTACCATTTCATGCCCTAAAAGCTTTTCTGAAAGCTTGTCAAGGCTTAAAGCCGATTCAGGATTAATCAGCCATGCCAAGATCATACTGTCACAATAAACTCGCAACTCTTTTTCTTCTAAAAAACGTGTTACAAAGTGCAAATCAAACTTTATGTTATGACCGACAACACGAGATTTGAAAATACGACGCATTGCACTTTTTGCAACCTCTTTGCTTACCTGCTTAGCAACACCCAGATAAAAATGCCCAAAAGGAACATAATATGCCTCTTCATCATTAAAAGAGAAGCTAAACCCTACAAGCTTGTGTTTAATATAATCAAGCCCTGTTGTCTCAGTATCAAATGCAACAACAGTATCTTCTTTAAGTCTATCAAGGACTGCATTCAGCTCTTTTTCATCGGTTAACAGTGTTGCTTTAAAATCCAGTTTTGAAGCTTTTTCTTCACATGACTCCTGGAGTTTTTTGGCACTCTCCTGACGCTCTTGACTTACCATATTCTTTGCATGTAATGTTCTGAGTATTGCATTTTGTTCATACTTGACAAGTTCATCATAAATATTTAAAAACGGATTTTCAATATCCATTTTGTACTCTTCAAAATCAAAATCTTTACAATCAAACACATCAGGATGCAGCGTTACAAGCTCTTTTGACATATAAGCCTGCTCTTTGGACTCAAGAAGCTTTTTTTGTGTAGCGCCCTTGATTTCATCTATATGGGCATAAATATTGTCAAGTGAACCGTACTCTTTGAGAAGTTTTTCGGCACCGACTTTGCCTATGCCTTTAACACCGGGAACATTGTCTGCACTGTCTCCAAGTATAGACTGATAATCTATAAACTGTTTTGGAGTCACACCGTATTTGTCATAACAGTCTTTTTCATTGATATACTTTCTTTTAATCGCATCGACCAAAACAACATTGTCATCATCTATCAGCTGGCACAAATCCTTGTCATGGGAAACTATACGTACTTTGTAGCCTTTTTCTTTTGCACACTTTACGAGAGTTGCAATTATATCATCCGCTTCAAAGCCGGTTTTTCCAAGTGTTTTATATCCCATCTTGTTTATCCACTCAATGGCAACAGGCAGCTGCTGTGTCAGTTCCGGTGGCGGCGCAGAACGGTTTGCTTTATAATTTACATCTATTTCATTTCTGAAAGTATCACCCTTGGAATCTATGGCAAAAATAATATAATCACTGTCATGCTCTTTTTGCAAGGTTGCTATAAAGTTTGTAAATCCTGTCAAAAGTCCTGTCGGAAAACCCTCTTTTGTACGCAGATGCTGAGGAAGTGCATAAAAGCTTCTAAAGAAAAATCCGAATGTATCTATGATAGTAACTGTCTTACTCATGAAGAAACCTCTGCAGCATCAAGCATATCATTGATTGCCTCTTGCAATACACTTTGGTCATACCCTGCATCTTTGGCACGTTTGAGTCCAAAATTGATTGCCTGCTCTGACAAAGGGTTATTGACTGGAATAACAGTCTTGACTATATTTAAAGCAGTAGCATACTCCTGTAATTCTTGCGGTGCACTCGAAGGATTGTCTGCATAGCGAATCATTTCAACAAATTCGCTGTCAAAGCCCCATTGCTCAAAAATTTTTGCTGTTACCTGAGAGCTTGTCACCTCTACATATGCTTTTTCCAACTCTGCCAAATTGTTTGAATGCTCTGCTTCTGATTGAAAACTCACAGCTTCATCTTCTTGAATTACATTACTTGCTATCAAAATTTTTCCGGTTTCTTGCAAAAATGCAGCCAAATACAATGTATCGGCCTTTTGTTTATCTATTTTTGCATACCATTTACGCATAAGTGTTGCCTGCATACTGGAAATTTCTGCAAACTTCTCACTTGTTATGCCATAAGGCTGCATATCTACATTTAAAAGTTTACGAACAGAGTTACCAAGCGCAATAGAGCGTGTCATACTCATGCCAAAGAGTGAAACAGCCTGTGCAACACTTGTAATTTCGCGACCAAAACCGTACAAAGCAGAATTTGCACTTTTGAGCAAATTGGCAACTATCATAGGATCACGTTCAACTACTTTTGTCAAATCACCGACTCCGGCCTCTTCATCCGCATAAACACGGTTAATATCTATAATTGTTTTTGAAAGAGGAGGAAGCGATTTTATACTCTCTAGTATTGAGCTCTTCATAAAATAAGCCTTTATTTTTCTTTTATTATAGCATATTGTGCTAAAATGTTTTTAGAGCAAACATATTAAGGTTATTCCAATGAAAACATATGATGAGAAATTAACCGGATTGACACAAGAAGAAGTACACAAACGCCTCAAAAAATACGGCTACAATGAACTTAATGAAAAAGAAGAAAGCTGGCTACACAGGCTTTTTCGACGTTTTTGGGGACCTATTCCATGGATGATTGAAACGGCAGCTGTTCTTTCTGCTATTGCTCGGAGGTGGGAAGATTTTGCAGTAATAATGTTTATGCTGCTTGTCAATGCTTTTGTTGATTTTTATCAAGAGTCAAAAGCACTCAGTGCCATTGCAGTATTAAAGAAAAAGCTGGCGAGAAAAGCTCTTGTTTTACGTGAAGGAAAATGGCAGAGTATTGATGCAAAAGAGCTTGTACCTGATGATATTATCAAAGTAAAAATAGGAGATGTCGTACCGGCTGACTGTATTTTACTGGGTGGTGGTGAATTTTTACAGGTAGATCAGTCTGCACTGACGGGAGAATCCCTGCCTGTCAATAAACAAGCCCAGGAAGACCTCTATGCAAATGCTATTATCAAGCAGGGTGAAATGACAGCACGTGTTACAGCTACCGGGGTAAACACCTACTTTGGCAAGACAGTCGGTCTTGTTGCAAAAGCCGAAAAAGAGGAACAAGGACATTTTCAAAAAATGGTTATAAAAGTGGGAGATTTTCTCATTGCAGTAACCGTTGTCCTTATAGGAATTATCATCTGGCATGGAGTTTCCAGAGGGGAACCGCTTTTAGATCTGCTTATATTTGCACTTATTTTAACCATTTCAGCCATTCCTGTTGCGATGCCTGCGGTACTTACAGTCACTATGGCACTGGGTGCCAGAGTTCTGGCAACCAAGGAGGCCATTGTTACAAAACTCTCGGCCATTGAAGAAGCTGCAGGTATGGATATACTCTGTTCCGATAAAACCGGAACTCTCACACAAAACATTATGAGTCTTGCCAAACCTTATCTTGTCGGAAACTTCACACAGGAGCAGTTACTGCTTTATGCAGCATATGCCAGTAAAAAAGAGAATGAAGATCCGATAGAAAAGCCGATTTTTGATTATATTGAAGAGCATAATCTCACCAAAGAACTTCAAAAATCAAAGATGAAAAAATTTATTCCTTTTGACCCTGTGCATAAAAAAACAGAAGGAGTATTTGAAGATGGCTTTATCTATACCAAAGGTGCTCCTCAGGTTATTATAGAGTTGTGTGATGAAACAGAGTTTGATAAAAAAACAGCCTATAAAGAGGTAGATGATTTTGCACAAAAAGGTTTTCGAACACTTGGTGTGGCATACAAAAAATGCGAAGAGGATCTCTACCATTTTGTCGGGCTTATTCCGCTGTTTGATCCTCCGCGAGAAGACTCAAAAGAAGCTATAGCCGAAGCAAATGCAAAAGGTGTGGCAGTGAAAATGGTCACAGGAGACAACATTGCCGTTGCAAAATATATTGCCGGTATTTTAAATATTGGTCAAGACATAGAAAATATAAAAGAGCTCAAAGGACAAAGTACAAAAGAGTATATTTATCTTTCAGAAATTATCGTACGTTCAATATTGAAAACTTTGCAAAAAGATGCCGACAAAGAGACAATCAAAAAAGAGGTAAACCAGATAATCGAGGAAGTGCAAAAAGAGCTTAATGCGCAACCACTTCCTGAAGGAACTATTCGTCAGCATGAGAGTGAAATTGTCAAAATTATTGAAAATGCCAATGGTTTTGCACAGGTTTTTCCTGAAGATAAATACTTTATAGTAGACAAACTCCAAAAAGCAGACCATATTGTCGGTATGACCGGTGACGGGGTCAATGATGCTCCTGCCCTTAAAAAAGCTGACTGTGGTATAGCGGTAAGCGGTGCAACTGATGCCGCGCGCGCTGCTGCTGACATTGTACTTATGGCTCCTGGTTTACATGTAATCGTAGATGCAATTGAGCAGGCACGTATAGTCTTTGAGAGAATGAAAAGCTATGTTGTCTACCGTATAGCGGAAACCATTCGTATTTTGGCATTTATGACACTGGCTATTGTGGTATTTGATTTTTACCCAATTACTGCGATTATGATTATTTTACTGGCACTGCTCAATGATATTCCCATTATGGCAATTGCTTATGACAACACAAAAGTAGAGGAGAAACCGGTACGCTGGGATATGAAAATCGTCTTTATTCTCTCGAGTTGGCTTGGAGTTGCCGGAGTTCTCAGCTCTTTTACCATCTTTTATATTACCATGGTCTATTTAAAATTCCATCCGGATACGGCAATGTTCCTGCCGGAAGTTCCCTCATGGATCGATATGCATGATGATAAAGCATTTTTAGGATTTGTACAGACACTTTTCTTTGTCAAACTTATTCTCGCCGGGCATTATACAATTTTTAACACCCGTATAGCTGACTGGTTCTTTAAAAAACCGTATCCGTCATGGCCACTTTTCCTTGCATCTTTCTTGACAGCACTTATCGGTACGGCCATAGGTCTTTATAGTTTTGGACTTATGACTCGTATTAACTGGCAATGGGCACTCTTTTTATGGGGATATGTAAGTGTATGGTTTGTATTTAATGACATGGTCAAACGCATAGTTGTACGATATTATGAAAAACGCTATGGAGAGGAGGCCCTGTAATGAAAAAAAAAGAATATAATGAAGAACTTTACAAGCTTCAGGTTGAGTTGGTAAAATTTCAAAAAGAGGTCATTAAAAAAAACCTAAAAGTGTGTATAATTTTTGAAGGTCGTGACGCTGCAGGAAAGGACGGTATGATAAAACGTTTTACCGAGCATTTAAGTCCTCGTGATGCCAGAGTTGTTGCACTTGGCAAACCAAGCGATATTGATAAAAAATCATGGTATTTTCAAAGATATGTTCCAGAACTTCCCATAGGAGGAGAGATGGTCTTTTTCAACCGCAGCTGGTACAACAGAGCCGGTGTTGAAAAAGTAATGAACTTCTGCACACAAAAAGAGTATGACAGTTTTATGAAAGAGGTAGGCAACTTTGAACATCTTTTGGTCAATGCCGAAATAATTTTTATCAAGTATTATCTTGATATTTCAAAAGAAGAACAGGAAAAACGACTCAAAGAGAGAAAAAAAGACCCTCTCAAACAGTGGAAGCTCAGCCCGATAGACGAACAGGCACAAAAGCACTGGGAAGAGTATTCACAAGCCAGAGATGAGATGTTTAATAAAACCTCTTTTGTCTTTGCACCATGGTATATTGTCCACAGTGATGACAAAAGAACAGCTCGTATCAATACACTCAAGCATTTTTTGTCTCAGGTAGATTACAAGAGAAAAAATAAAGAGTATTTGCAGTTTAGTCATGAAGTTGTCTGCCTTTTTGATGATGCCTGTTATAAAAAAGGATTGATATACAGATGAGTTTCAATATTGATTTCGTACATTTTCTACTCATCACTGCTTTTAGTTTTTTGGTTGGACTCGAAGTAAAATCATACCGAAACCAATATATGACCGCACAAAAAGAAAACTTATTTTTTGGCGATGTTCGTACCTATAGTTTTGTAGGTATTTTAGGCTTTATTCTCTTTAAAATTGATTCTAATGTACATATATTGTATGCAATAGGATTTTTGTCTATAACTCTCTTATATGCTTTGCTGTATCACAAAAACCTGCAGGAAAACCAGCGCAGTATTTTACTCTATACTGTTATGCTTTTGGTGTATTCTTTTGGTGCACTTATTCAGATACAACCATTATGGATGACGGCACTCCTGTATGTGAGTATTGTTTTTATTTTGAATGTCAACAAAGGTGTTGACAAATTCACGCAGGAGATAAATATCAGTGAATTTGAAACATTAAGCAAGATGATACTGCTCTCAGCAGTCATTCTGCCTCTTTTGCCAGATACAAACATTATTCCATATATTCCGCTCTCACCTTTTAAAATTTGGCTTGCCGTAGTCGTCATTTCCGGTATCAGTTATGGTGGTTATATTTTACAAAAATATTTTTTTCCTTCAAAAGGCTACTATCTTGCAGGAATTTTTGGTGGTTCCTACTCATCAACTGCAACCACTGTTGTCCTGGCAAGAAAAGCAAAAAAACTTGAAGGATACGCAGTCATAGATGCAGCCATTATTTCAGCAACTGCTGTCATGTACCTGCGTCTGCTTGTCATTGCTTTGATTTTTAATGTAGAAATAGGGGAAAATCTTCTCTTGCCTTTTACAGTTTTATCTTTTGTTGGGTTTTTGGTCTCCCTGTTTTATTTAAAAAGAGAACAAAAACCACAAGAACATGTTGAAATTGTTGATAAAAATCCTCTGGAACTCAAAACTGCTTTTTTGTTTGCTTTTTTATTTGTTGCCATGATTGTATTAACTCATTTTGTTACAAAACATTATGGAACATCAGGACTGGAAATACTCTCATTTTTAGTAGGCTTTACCGATATTGACCCTTTCATCCTCTCTATACTCACAGGTAAATTTTCCATTGCAAGTACCCAGACAACAGCAGCCATAATGATAGCTGCGGGAAGTAACAACTTACTCAAAGCTGTGTATGCGCTTTGGTTTGGTAAAATAAAAAATACATACAAATCCGCACTGTGGATTTCTCTGTTAGGAATTATTACTATCGTGTGGGGACTCTCTATTGAGCACATACTCTAAGGAATTATAAATGAAAAAAAATAAAACTGTTTTACCCTGGGAACATCCAAAACTGCAAGAAGAAGATCCTCAGTCACTCAAACTTATCAAAAAAATCATGAAAAGCCCTACCTATGCTATGGCAGAAGAGGACAAAGAGTTCATAAACTCTTATGAAGCACGAGGAGTTCGGCTTGAACTTGACTACCTCAAACCTGAACTCAAGATGAACAAACATGGCATAGAACATACCATAGTTGTTTTTGGAAGTGCGCGTATTGTCGAAAAAGAGACTGCTATGAAACGTCTTTCACATATTCAAAACATGTTACAGAAAAAACCAAATGACAGAAGTCTGTTGCATGAACTTTATGTTACAGAACGTATGGTCGGCAAGAGTATTTATTATGATGATGCCAGAAAACTCGGTCAGCTTATTGGAAAGAGCGGAGAAAGTGTTGAAGATTGCCGTGTAACAGTAATGACAGGAGGCGGTCCAGGTATAATGGAAGCAGCAAACAGAGGAGCCTATGATGTAGGAGCAAAAAGTATAGGGCTTAACATTAAACTTCCTCATGAGCAGTATCCCAATCCTTATATCACGCCTGATTTATGCTTTTTGTTTCACTATTTTGCCATTAGAAAACTCCATTTTTTAAACCGCGCAAAAGCTTTGGTTATTTATCCCGGAGGATTTGGAACCTTTGATGAGCTGTTTGAGACACTGACACTGATTCAAACACGAAAATCACAGATAATTCCTGTTGTCCTTGTCGGAAAAAGCTACTGGAACAAAGCAATAGATTTTGAATTTTTAAAAGATGAGGGTGTTATTGCCCCGCAGGATTTAGATATTATTACTTTTGCCGACAATGCGGAGGAGGCTTGGCAATTCATTCTCTCCTGGCATAAAAAACGGGGAACACCCCTCTATAATGAATAGTTACAAAGAGAATTGATTATGGATATATATTTTGCAGTTTTAAATTTTACACTCTCAGGGGCTATCGGACTTGTAGGTATACTTACACTTCAAAAAGTGAGTACACCCAATGAAGTACTTTTTGCTCTTTTGCCGCTTTTGTTTGCCCTGCATCAGTTTGATGAAGGCTTTGTCTGGCTTGGTATGGGCGGGCATATTGATACCCGTGCATTAGAAATTGCAGCAGGTATTTTTGTCTATTATGCGCAGGGTTTACTGCCCTTTCTCATTCCTTTGTCTATTTGGCTGATAGAAAAAGACGGCTATAAAAAAAAGCTGGTTGGAATTTTAGCTGTCTTGGGGTTTGGTCTGGCTGTCTATACAATGTATGGACTCTCAACAGTGCCAACAAGTGTGAGTGTTATAAACAATACACTGTATTACAAAAATCCGTGGACGGAAAATTTTTATGATGCAGGAATTTATATACTGACGACCTGCGGGTCTTTGATGCTCAGCAGCAGTATTGCCATTGAACTTTTTGGATTTTTAAACCTCATCGGTCTTGTTATTATATATATTCTCAGACCTTACGGCTTCACCTCTTTATGGTGTCTGTATGCTGCAGCTATCAGCGGACTTTTATATTTTTATTTTATTGAGCGACGTATTCAATTTCTACAGGAACTCAAAACAAAAAAAGACGGTATAGGCAAAAAACTCGAACAAGAATTAAACAGACTCAAAAAAGCCCATCCAAAGCTTTTTACTTCACGCCTCTAATGACACTGAAGAAGTGTCCTTAAAGGGTTTGTCAAATAGTCATACCCGTTGTATATCGTAAATGCACCATAGAGGATTACCGCAACAGAAGAGAGACTCATCATCATATTTCTAAAACTTGTTGCCGATGCCAGTGAAGATAAAAAGCCCAAAGAAAACATTGCAGGAATGGTGCTTATACCAAAAATAAACATCACCAAAGCGCCGTAAAGTGGACTTGCCGTACTTGCAGCGGTAATTGCAAAAAAGTAGACAAAACCGCACGGAAGCAAGCCGTTTAACATTCCCAAAATGAAAAAACTTGTATTTGACTTTGAATGTAAAATTTTCTGAAAAGATTTTTTGTAAAAATTTGATGAAGATATGGAGTGTTCTATTACTGTTAAGAATTTTATTTTTCCCATCAAAGAAAGCCCTGCAAGTATCATCGCAACTCCGGCAATAATGAGCAAAGTCCCGTTTGCCGTATTGCTGAATGTTGCCACTCCGCCGATTGCACCAAAAAGTGCACCCAAAATTGTATAGGTCAGAACACGTCCAAAGTTATACAGCAGATGGGCTACTGTTTTGGAGACTTTGGAGCTTGCAGGTTCTATCTTAATAGTCGAATAGGCAAGGACGATACCGCCGCACATGCCGATGCAGTGTCCAAAAGAGCCTAAAAAAGCGATTGTGACAATTGTTACTAAATTTACTGTATCCATTACTTTCCTATGAGTTGTTTTCTAATTTTGGGATCTTGCATTGTTTCACCTCGAAGCGTTTTCAGGCGCATCGTATCAAAATCAACACTTCCCTCTTTTTTGTGCTCATATGCACCAAATCCAAAGCCCATAGGAGTCATTTCATTTAAAGTATAATATGCTTTTCTTCCGTCTATCCATCTGTGCGTATCTCTGCTCATCACCCATATAGCAGCAGAATCTTTAAATTTTTTATCATTAAGCCACTGCACAAAATCACCATGATCATGAAAGAACCAGGTTTTGCCATCGGGTGCTATAACTTGAGAGGCATAGCTCAAATCATCTATAACCATACCACAGTAACTGTCTTGAAACTTATGCAGTTCCATTTTCAATGGCAACTGCTTCAAATTTCCTTCTTTTATAACAACCATCTTCTGCGTTTTAGCCAAAGACAAAAACAACGCGACTATGATGAGTACAATCACTCCGATAAGCACAAATGGCATAATCTTTTTCATATTTTCAAACCCTTTTCATTAAAATTATAGTACGTAATTGTTACAGTTGTATTAATCTCTTCTTTTTTTACCTTTTCCGAGATCATCATAATGCAAAAAACGTTGTAAATCTTCTTGCAACTCCTCATCCAGAGCATCCCAGATCTCTTTTTTCTGGGCATATCTCGGGAGATCTTCTTTTTTTGACTTTTTAATATCCCGGATAAGATAATGGTATCGTACAATCTTTTTTGTGTATTCGCTGATAAAAGGCCAGTTTTTTATAATTTGATAACTTTTTTCTTCATGGTCTGTAAAACTCCATTCATTAAACTCATAATCCTCTTCATCTTTTTTATAGGCAACAAAAGGCTTTCCGATATCATGCAAAAGTCCTGCTGCAAAAAACTTGAAATCACCTGCTTTGAGTGCATAATAGGTAACACGCAGAGTATGGAGTAAAACTCCATGCTGATGCCATTTGTTTTGTGTAAAAAAAAGTGAATCTAAAAAAGCATAGGAAAATATTTTGTTGTTTGTCGTATTCATATCTTCTCCTTGGCCATAGGGTGACATGCTTCTACTGTATCTTTGAGATCCTGCTTTTGAATATGTGTATATATTTGTGTTGTCAGCAGTGAAGCATGCCCCAAAAGTTCTTGCACTACCCGTAAATCGGCTCCACCGCGAATCAGTGAAGTTGCATAGGAGTGACGCAGTACATGAGGAGAAACTCCAAGATATTTTTGTGTTATTTTAAACGCAGATATTCGACTGAGTTTACCGCCTTTGTAGTTGCACCAAACATACTCTTTGTTCATATTACATGTAACCAAATATGCATCTATTGCTTTTTTTGCGACGGCAGCCAAGGGAACAATTCTCTCTTTTTCTCCCTTTGCATGCCTTACATGTAACCATCCGCCTTCTATATCGCCGAGTTCCAATTCCAGACATTCACTGATACGTGTACCGCTTGCATATAAAAAAAGTATCAAAGCATAGTCACGCTTTCCTATCCAGGTTGTTGTATCTATCAAGTCAAGACCATGCATTATATCTTCATAGGATAAAAATTTTGGAAGAAGTTTTGGAATTTTTGCAAATTTCAGTTTTGTTTTTTCACTGCTGAAATGCTGTTTGTAACAAAATTCAAAAAAAGCATTGACAGAGGAGAGTTTTCTGTTAAGCGTGCGTTTGTTTGTATAAAAAGAGAGAACACTTATAAGTTTTTTTGTATCAAGAGTAATCAACGGTTGTGAGAGTTGTTCTTCAATAGCACAAAGGTCACTTCTGTATGCCTCTACGCTCTTTTTACTTAAAGCTCTTGTTACAGTAATATACTCTAAAAAAGCTTCCAGTTCGTTTGACATCTATTGTATAGAAATTTTCTCATTGTCTACAAAAAAGGCTTTTTTGCCAACAAATACAAGCCCGTCATCCAAATCTACTTCATGAATGGTATAATCAAATGTTTTTTTGTTAACCACTATCATATACCCCTCTTTTTCCAGAACATAGAGATTATCTCCATCACTGATCATACCCAAAAAGTGCGCAAAAGGAAATTTCACCTTGGAGTTGACCTGCAAAGAGGGTGTCAAAGAGATTATTTCTCCCTGTTTTGTTGTAATATACAAAGCTTTTTCATCATGCACAATATTTCGTATTTCATATTTGGCACGGAGCTCTTTTTGGGAAAGCGCCAAAATTTTGGAATCACTCGCGGCAATAATTTTATCATCAAAAATACTAAAATAGATAATATTGTTAAAATAATCATCAGAAGAGACAATAACTGTTCTGAGTCTTTTTTTCAACTTTGTATTAACAATAATAATTTTTCCGTCGAGCGTTGAAAAAATAACCAGATCATTCATAAAATATGGCTGAACAATTCGAATATCATTTGCTATCGCTTTACCGCCCTGCTCTTTAAATAAAAGCTCTTTTGAATGCATATCATACAAGGCTATTTCATTGTTGGCAAACAAAACCGCCAAAACATCATCTTTGACACCTGCGGTTGCTATTGTTCTTTTTAAGGCAAAATGTTTTGTTTTTTGTAGTGTATTTTGGGATGTAAGTGTCAAGTTTCCGTCAATTGCGGCAGATAAAATCCAACCGTCACTCTGACCAATTACTCTTTGCTGTTCTTTGTCTATTTGTATACTTATGTTTCCGTCTCTGTCTAAAACTTTTCCATTATCCAAAAGTGCCATATTTGATGAAATATCCACTATTTCATCTTCGATTTGTGTATACTGTTTCCAGTCGTTAGAAACTTTTTTCGGTTTAAAAACCTCTTTTGTACTACATCCACTCAACAGCAAAACAATAATTGATGCAAAAAATATATATGTTTTCAAGATTTACTTTACTCCATAATGCATTAAAGCGCGGGAAACCTGTGCTAAAGGTGAATTAACACTGATCATGCTGAGTTTAGAGTGTGCTTCATCAATCTTTTTTTCCTGCATCAAAATAATTGCTGCTTGAACCTGTGCCAAATCTCTATAGATTGCATTTTGTTCTTCGCTGTAATTTTCAAGCTTATTTAAATCCTGTAGATTTTGTGCTGCTTCATATGTTGACAAATCACCTATAAGCAGAGCTTTTGAAGTTTGCAGTTTTTCCAACTCTTTTACATTTTTTGCAACAACTGCCTGCGAGTATACCCATACGTCATACAAGACAGGGCTTAATGTCTTCAAAGTAGCCAATGTTGCTTCATCCTGCGGATTTGCTTTTAGTTGCAAGAGTGCTTCATTTGCAGCTTGAAGTGTATGTTCCTTGTTTAGAGTATAAGCAATATCACCTGCAACAAACAGTGTAATTGCCACTACTGAACCTATCATAAGCTTTTTATATTTTTTTATAAATTTCTCTGTGACTACTGCTTTTTCAAAAAACTTTTCTTCTGATGTCAGCTCTTCTTTTACCATTTCAATATTTTCTTTTAAACTCAAAAATCTTCCTTATATCTGTTCAATTATTTTATAAAGTTTCTAATATTACCCATAAATAAGTTAAAGTTTTATCAAATATATGATAAAATCAAAAATAAAATATTAATACAGGATAGACAATGCAAGTAGATGATGCCTTATTAACACGATTGGAAAAACTTTCTTATTTACATGTAAGCGATGATAAACGTGAAGAAATCATATCACAACTCTCTGAAATAGTAAGTTTTGTAGACAATTTAAGTGAGCTGGACACAAGTGAAGTGGACGGTACTTTTGCTATGGATGACAGAGCAACACCTTTACGCGAAGACATTCCGGAGTGTGACATAACAATCAGCCAGGAAATTTTAAAGCACGCTCCAAAAAGTGCAGATGACTTTTTTATTGTTCCTAAAATCATTGAGTAGTTCCATGATAAAAGTTTATGGTATTAAAAACTGTGACAGCGTCAAAAAGGCACTCTCTTTTTTTAAAAAACATAATTTGGCATATGAGCTTTTTGATTTTAAAACACAGAAACTTCCATGTGAAAAAGTAGACTACTGGATTTCTAAAGTCGGGTTAAAACCCCTCTTTAATACCAGAAGTACCACCTACAGAAATCTCAAACTCAAAGAAATGAACCTGGATGAGAAGCAACAGCAAGAGTGGCTCTGCAAAGAAAATCTGCTGATTAAACGTCCTGTAACAGAATATAATGATGATGTTCTTGTCGGCTTCAATGAAGAACTATACAAAAGGAGTTTCTTATGAATGAAGAAGTAAAAACAGAGAGTTCTACTCAACGCTTAGATATCAAAAAGCTGTTAAAAAGTGTACTTGCCTTTAAATCTTCGGATTTACACCTTGTTGTGGGAAGTGAACCGCAAATCAGAATAGACAAAGAACTGCGTGCTTTGAATCTTCCAGTCCTTACTGCCAATGATATTGAAGAGATGGCCTATTCTCTTATCGAGGATAAACAAAAGAAAGTTTTTGAAGAGCACAACGAACTGGACTTCTCCTTTGAACTCAAAGATGTCGGCCGTTTTCGTGCAAACTTTTACAGAACCATACATGGAATTGCCTGTGCTTTTCGTATGATTCCAATTGATATACCAACACTTGACGAATATGGAAACCCTCCGATTTTCAAGGAACTGGTTAAAAAAGAAAAAGGGCTTATCCTGGTAACCGGTCCGACAGGTTCGGGTAAATCAACAACACTTGCATCAATGTTGCATGAAATCAATATGACAGAACGCCGCCATATTATCACCATCGAAGATCCAGTGGAATTTGTGCATAAAAACATCAAGTCTCTCTTTTCTCAGCGAGATGTAGGAAGCAATACCGAATCATTTGCCACAGCACTCAAATACTCCCTTCGTCAAGATCCTGACATCATTCTCATCGGGGAGATGCGAGATGCCGAAACCATCGGTGCAGCTCTCACAGCTGCAGAAACCGGTCACCTTGTTTTTGGAACCCTGCACACGAACTCTGCACCGGGAACTATCAACCGTATTATTGATGTGTTTGACGGAGAAGAACAGGCCCAAATTCGAGCACAACTCTCTTCTTCCTTAGTAGCCGTCATTTCTCAAACACTTATTCCAAGAATAGGTGGCGGGAAAGTTGCAACGCAAGAGATCCTTATCACAAATCCGGCAATCCAAAATCAAATACGAGAGGACAAAGTACACCAGATTTATTCTCAAATGCAGTTAAACCAACAAGAGACACATATGACAACGCAGACACAACAACTGATAGAACTGCTTCAAAAAAATATTATCTCAAAAGAAAATGCCATTAAAAACTCTAACAGACCTGAAGAGTTGATAAAAATGATTAGTAATATTTAAATAAGCTTTAAATATAAAAATTAATACTTTTGTAACACTCTTTTTATAAGATACGCCTTGAAATTAAGAAAAAGGATAAAAATGAAAAGAGATGTTACCCTTTCACTTTTATGTGCTATAGCTATAAATTTATCAGCTGCCACTTTAGATACCATTGCAGTAGAATCTTCTACTATTGATGATTTAGGAACCGACCTTGCGACAGAAGTTTCTACTGTAAACAGTATCGACAGAGCAACTTATGAGGAGATAAATCCAAAAAATATTAACGAGGTACTTCAAACA
>Ga0256840_1001804_pt1 | contig 19481 bp, 17 predicted proteins | sample 355202metaG_FD_185969 | JGI IMG/M metagenome (GOLD analysis project Ga0256840, IMG submission 185969) | Hydrothermal vent microbial communities from Mid Atlantic Ridge, Atlantic Ocean - 355-202 | ecosystem: Environmental > Aquatic > Marine > Hydrothermal vents | place: Atlantic Ocean: Mid...
TTTTTAATATTGCTGATTGTTCCTGTTTTGTATCTTCTTTTTAGTAGTAAGGAAATTAGCTGAGTTTGACTAAGTGACGCCTTGTGTGGTTTGATATTTTGTTATTTTTTTGCCATATAAGACAAATAAGAGGAGGTGCAAGTTTGCCAACAAAACCTTTATATATTTTTTATATGCCTTATATGTTTTGATTTTCTTGTTGTCTTTTTTGCCATTCCGAATAAGTCGGAACAAGTTATAAGACATATTAAGGGGAGGTATAAGTTTGCCAAAAAAACTCTTATATATGCCTTATATGGTTAGATTTTCTTGATGTCTTTTTACCATATAAGACATTGTAAGGGGAGATACAAGTTTTCCAAAAAAAACCTCTAGAGACTCACATACAGGCAAATTTTTGGGAAGGTCTTAGCGAGACGCTAAAACAAGTATGCTATTTCAAATTTTCTTCACCTTGATGATATTCACAGGACAGGCTTGTGCCGCTTTTTTATTGTCTTCAAATTCTTCGTCACCTACTCTAGCAGTATAGAAACCTTTTTTGTCGATACCATTTATTAGCGTACATTTCCCATCTTTTTTAGACATGCGCCATCGGTCTGCTGCATATTCTACGCAGTAATTACAGCCAATGCATTTGTCACGTTGTTGGGTGATGATGACCATCTAGGCGGGTACGAGTTTATACAATTTGTCTGAAGCGCGAATCATTTTATCGACATGAAATGTGCATTCATCACCTCTTTGGGCTACCTCTACTGGTTTATCATCTACCATCAATGCTTCCACCGTGGTTTCGATTGTTCCTGTAGTGGGACCAGTAATCAATATTTTGTCCTTTACCTTTAACTTCTGGGCTTCTATTTTAAAATGGCCAATTTTTATTTTAGAGAAATAGTGAATACCCTTGCCTAAAAATACTTTCTTTTGGGTGGCTTGCGAGCCACTCCCTTCACTCCACTCGCCTAACTCCTGCCCTAGGAAATAGCCTCCCCAAAAACCTCGGTTATAGACTTTTTCTAGCGACTTCATCCACTCGGAAACTTTCTCTTGGTTGTAGGTGCCCTCATTATAAGCATCAATCGCCTCTCTATAACATTTGATGACAGTTGCGACGTATTCTGGTGCTCGTCCTCTGCCTTCTATTTTCAAAACAGAGATGCCTGTGTCAATCAATTTGTCTAGAAAATCAATGGTACATAAATCCTTGGGCGACATGATGTATTCATTGTCAAGTTCTAATTCGTTGCCATCTTCTAGGTCAATGACTTTGTATTTCCGTCGGCAATTTTGGATGCATGCTCCTCTATTGGCGGAGGAATTATGACTGTGCAAACTCAAATAGCATTTTCCTGAAACAGCCATGCATAAAGCACCATGTCCGAAAACCTCAATCTCTATGAGTTCTCCTTTCGGTCCTCTGACATCTTCTTTGATCACTGCATCACAAATGGTTTTCACCTGCCTTAAGCTTAGCTCACGAGACAATACCATCACATCAGCAAAGAGTGCGTAAAACTTGACAGTTTCTATGTTGGTGACGTTTAATTGGGTGGAGATGTGTACCTCTACACCGTTGGATCTGGCGTAACCTATCACGGCTTGGTCGGAAGCGATGATGGCAGAGATCCCTGATTCTTTCACGCGATTGATGATTGTTTTGATGAGCGAGAGGTCATGATCGTAAATAATGGTATTGAGTGTCAGGTAGGTTTTGAGTCCTGCGCTGCTGCACCTGTCTGCAATCTCCTCGAGGTCATCCAACGTGAAGTTCATGGTGGCACGTGCACGCATATTCAATTGATCTACTCCGAAATAAACAGCGTTAGCGCCATTGTCTATCGCCGACTGTAAGGCATCCCACGAACCAGCAGGTGCCATTAGTTCTATGTTTCTTTTTTTATGCATATAATCTGCAAATATAAAGGAATAAACGTTTAGTTTAAAGGGTCTATGATTTAAGTAATAGGAATGTTAAAAATCGTTAACACCGTAAGAGTTTATGGCTATAAAATTTAAAAATCAAATGGTTAGCGATAAATTGCAGCAAAACTGTACGCATGCAGGAGATTTATAAAAAACTAAGACGGTACGAAATTAGAATCAGAAAGGCAATCACTGCACAAATGCAGGGAGATTTTCATTCTGTATTCAAAGGCTCAGGGCTGGAATTTGACGATGTGCGCGCCTATCAGTATGGTGACGATGTGCGAACTATCGACTGGAATGTTTCGGCAAAGGGTCATGGTACTTTTGTAAAAACTTACAAAGAGGAAAAGGAACAAACCATCTATTTTATATTTGATGTAAGTGCCTCAGAGTATATAGGTACGGAGGGAAGTCAAAAAATAGATGTTGGTAAGGAAATTTGTGGGGTATTGACTTTGTCTGCGATTAAGGAGCAAAGCCAAGTGGGTATGATTTGTTTTTCAGATCAGAAGGAAAAATACATCAAAGCAGGAAAAGGTGCTAAACATGCGCATACGATAATTAATAGTATTTATAAACTTGAGCCCAAATCTGAAAAAACAGATTTAAGCAAGGCAATTTTATTTGCGCTCAATGTCATCAAGAGAAAAAGCGTTATCATTTTTGTATCAGATTTTATAGACGAAGGCTACACGCATAATTTCAAAGCATTAGCAAAAAAACACGATGTCATCGCCATCCATATTTATGATCAAAGAGAAGCGAAGTTGCCCAACTTAGGAATTGTTCCCTTGTTTGATAAAGAAAGCAAGCAAACGATTTGGGTGAATACGAGTTCATCATCATTCAAAAGAAATTTAGGAGGAAATCTTCACTATAAAAGAAAAGAGCTGGAGTTATTTTGCAGGAAGCATCAAGTTAACTATCTAGCAGTCAAAACAATGGAAGATTATGTTCCTGATTTAATCCGTTTGTTTAAAGTGAGAAATAAAACGAAGAAAAGTGCTTAGACATAAAATCATCTTATTGTTTCCGTTTATTTTTTGTTTTTTTACAAATGCGAATGCACAAAAAATAACACCAGAAGGGGCATTTGTCCAAGATAGCACCAAAGTAGGGGAGGTGATTGCCTATACACTTTCTATTCGCTACCCACGAAGTGAGAGTATTATTTTTCCTGATTCTACCTATGATTTTTCTCCTTTCGAATTGGTACGGAAGAAGGAATTTAACACGAAATCAGATTCGCTCAATAGTTTTGATAGTACGGTATATTATCTCAGTACTTTCGAAACGGACTACAAACAAGTGCTCGCATTGCCAGTTTATTTAATCAAGGGTATGGATAGCATTTCGCTATTTGCTAATGAAGATGACATTACGTTGGTGACGGTTTTGATCAAAATGCCTGATTCACTTGCTGTTTTAGAGAATACAGATTTACAACCTGTTGTTCAAGCATTTAATTACCCATATTTAATTGCAGGGTTGGTGCTTTTGGCAATTATTATTATTGCCATCGCTTTAATTTTCGGAAAGAGAATAAGACAGAAGATACGAGTTTATAGACTAAAGAAGGCGTATCAATCATTTTTGGGAAGGTATGACAAAGCATTGTCTGATTTAACCAATGCTGATAAATCCCAAGAGTCTTTACTATTAATTTGGAAGAAGTATATGGAAAAACTAGAAACCATTCCCTATACAAAATTTACCACTAAAGAAATCATTAAACAGCACCCTCAGGAGAATTTAAAGATGGCCTTGAGAGAAATCGATAGAAATATTTATGGAGGCTTTGGAGATGATGATATTAAATCTAAATTCGAAACACTAAGAAAATATAGTGAAGAGCGGTTAAATGTAAAATTAGAGGAGGTGAAAAATGCTTAATCAATCGGAGGGAATTTGGGATTGGATAGACCTGAAATGGTTTAGAAGGAGTACTTTGGAAGGGTATGAAAACTGGGATAATGAGTTTTTTCTTTGGGGTATTTTGTTGATACCGTTGCTGTTTTTATTGCGTTGGCTCATCAATTTTAAGTTTACTCAAAAATTAGAAGTAGCTTTTCCGAAGGAAGAAATAAAATGGAACATGGCAAGTCTGCTACGCATGATTCCTGGTATTTTTATTGCACTTTCGCTAGCCTTATTATTGGTAGCCATGGCGCGACCGCAAAAGACCAACGAAAAAATTGAGCAATGGTCTGAGGGTATTGATATTATGCTGTTAATAGATATTTCGCAGTCCATGCAAATTGAGGATTTCAGACCCAATCGTTTGGAAGCAGCAAAAAAAGTAGCCATTGAATTTGTGAAAGGAAGGTTTCAGGATAGAATTGGTATTGTTGTGTTTTCTGGTGATGCTTTTTCTTTGGCGCCACTTACTACAGACTATGAATTATTGGATGCCTATATTAAGGATATCAGTTTTGACATGATAGAGAATAGTGGCACGGCCATTGGTAGTGCGTTAGCAGTGGCTACTAACCGAATGCGGGAATCTGAGGCGAAGTCTAAAGTACTCATATTGCTAAGTGATGGTGACAATACGGCTGGTAATATAGACCCAATCACTGCTGCAAACTTAGCGAGCGCCTACGATATCAAAATGTATAGCATTGGCATAGGACGAGAAGGCAGGGTGCCTGTCGGTAAAGATATTTTTGGTAGAACGACCTATGTAGAGAATACATTAGACGAGACCACACTCCGAAAGATAGCAGAAATTGGGGAGGGAAAATTTTATAGGGTATCTAATAATAAAGCCTTAGAGCAAGTATTTGGTGAAATAAATGAATACGAAAAAGCAGAGATAAAAGAAAATAGATTTAAAGACACCACGGATTTTTACTCGGTTTATCTGAAGTGGGGCATCCTTTTTTTTCTTATTTGGATGATGTTAAAGTCCAGTTTTATGAATAATATTTTGAGAGATTAGAATGTTTTAGCTTCTTCTAATTCCGATATGAAATTTTCGACGTCATCATTTAGATTAAATATATTTTCATGCCCAGCCTGTGATAGTATGAATGCTGCTACCGCACTTCTGCCACCAACCCTGCAGTGTAGGTAATAATCTTTGCCTTTGTCTAGTTTAAGGAATGCTTCTTTGTCAGTATATACAATATTTACAGATTCTTCAATATTGCTTTTATTATACTCTTTTTCTGTTCTGACATCTACCAATACCGCATTTGGGTTATTTAAATAGTGTGTCGCAAATTCTTTTGCTTTTAAGCTTTTATAAAAATTCATATAGTATGACGATTAAAAAATACATTGCAAAAGTAAGGGAGTTATGCATTGCAATGAAATCATTATACGCTCAAACATTACATGGCATTATTTATATATTTAATATGATAATTTACAGAAAACCTATTCTACAACATTAATCTTGAGCATATTTGTTCTCTTTTTGGCTTTAATAGGCATGCTTGCGATTGTAACAAAAAGGTCATCCTTTTTTAAATGATTATGGTTCTTTAACATTTCCTCAATATCAGCAATGGTATCATCGGTAGAAACCATATTATCATAATAAAAGCCTCTAACACCCCAAACAAGATTTATAGTGTTTAACAGAGATCGATTACTTGTGAAGATAAAAATATGTGCTTTAGGGCGATGTGTTGATAACCGGTAAGCGGTATAACCTGAGTTGGTCATGCCTACTATTGCTTTAGCTCTGGTTCTCTTGGCTAATCTTGCGGCAATTAGTACAAGGGAATCACTTACAAAAGTAGGAGAATCATCATGTACATAATCAGAATGGTGAAAATAAATGGAATCACTTTGTGATTCTACGTAGGTGATGGTTTTTGCCATGCTTTTTACTGATTGAACGGGGTATTTTCCAGCAGCAGTTTCAGCAGATAACATTAAGGTATCTGCACCATCCATTACCGCATTAGCAATATCGTTAGTTTCTGCTCTTGTAGGTCTAGGGTTAGAAATCATGCTTTCCATCATTTGCGTAGCAATGATTACTGGTTTTCCTGCCAAATTGGATTTTCTTACCAACTGCTTTTGTACCATCGGCACTTCTTCCATAACTGTCTCCACACCCAAGTCTCCTCGTGCCACCATGATACCATCGGTAGCTTCAATAATTTCGTCAATATTTGTAATTGCTTCTGGTTTTTCAATTTTGGCAATTACCTTGATGTTTTTTCCTGCTTCAGCTATTTTTCTTTTTAGATACCGTACGTCCTCTGCCTTTCTAACAAAAGAAAGCGCAATCCAATCTACGTCCTGTGCCAAGCCAAATATCAAATCCTCTTCATCTTTTTCAGTCAATGATGGTGCTGAAACCTTACTCATGGGAAGGTTGATTCCTTTTCTAGATTTTAGAATTCCACCATAGACAACCTCTGTAATTACTTCTTTTCCTCCTGCTCCTAATACTTTCAGTTCTAAGTTACCATCATCTATTAAAATAGAATCTCCTTTTTTAACATCCTGAGGAAGATTTTGATAGGATGTACTGATTTTATGACTATTCCCTAGTACTTCATCTGTTGTAATGATTAATTTATCACCTTCCTTTATTTCCACCCCATTATTCTCTACTTCATTCACCCTTATTTTTGGACCTTGCAAATCTTGAAGTAAACTAGTATGCGTATTTAATTCTTTATTAATTTCTCTTACATATTTAATTACCTTCAAGTGATCTTCATGCGTACCATGAGAAAAATTGAGTCGGAATACATCTGCCCCTGCTAATATTAATGCTGTTAATTTCTCTTTTGTGTTTGACGCTGGCCCAACAGTAGCTATAATTTTTGTTTTGTTAAACAGTATATTCTTATTCATATTAAAAGACTAGGTTTTCTTTTGATTTTAATTTTTCAATCTCAATATTAATGATGTATTGGATAACATCAATCTTATTTAGTGAATTTATTATATCTTCTTTCGAAAAGGTCTGCTCAAAGCCATTCAAAACAAGTAAATAGTCAAATTGTTTTAACTCAGGGAGTATATATAACTGTTCTTGCCCTGTCTTGTATGCTTTGTTTTTTAGCAAGCGCAAATTACTATCTTCTTTGTCAAATATATAGTTTGAAATTATTAAATTTTTATTATTTATAAAATCAAGCTTTATATCTTCAGACTTTGCCAGGAAAATCTTGAGGGTATTATTTATTTCCCATGCTAGTTTATGTTCTGATACCAATGATACTATACCAAAAAGTGTAAACTCATATTCATATTCAACAATTAGCTTGTTCTTTTTCATATTTCAATACTATAGTCATGTGCAAGGAATCCATAAATAGTGGGATTTTCACTTTTTACTATAAATTTTATTTGCATGAAATAGTTTGGCAAATAGTATTTAATGTTTTTCTTTGCAGTGTTTTACAAAATTAAAATTAATATGTCTGAAATAGCAGAAAAAGTAAAATCAATTATTGTTGATAAATTAGGTGTAGAAGAGTCTGAAGTTACACCGGAAGCGAGCTTTACTAATGATTTAGGAGCTGATTCATTGGATACTGTAGAGTTGATAATGGAATTCGAAAAAGAGTTTAATGTTTCTATCCCAGATGACCAAGCTGAAAGTATTACTACAGTAGGTCAGGCGATTTCTTATTTAGAAGAAAACGTTAAATAAAATCACATTTTAAAAGCGTCTAAAAATTCTTTATGGATTTAAAAAGAGTCGTTATAACAGGAGTTGGCGCATTAACCCCCCTTGGCAGTACTTTTGAAGATTACAAAAGAAACTTGCTAAAGGGAGTTGGTGGTGCTGCGCCTATTACTAGATTTGACGCTACCAACTTCAAAACAAGATTTGCTTGCGAAGTTAAAGATTACGATCAACTCAATTATTTTGATAGAAAGGAAGCCCGAAAGATGGATCCTTTTACTCAGTACGGCTTAATTGCAGCTGATGAGGCTATCAAAAACTCAGGTTTAGACCTCGAAAAAATCGACTTAGATAAAGCAGGTGTTATTTGGGGAGCAGGAATTGGCGGATTAATTACTTTCCAAAATGAGGTGACTAATTTTGCGACTGGCAATGGTACGCCGAGATTTAACCCTTTCTTTATCCCTAAAATGATTGTAGATATTACTCCAGGGTATATTTCAATCAAATACGGATTCAGAGGGCCAAATTTTGCGACTGTATCTGCATGTGCCTCTTCTACAAATGCCATACTTGATGCAGTGAACTATATCAAGCTAGGCAAAGCAAACGTCATGATTACTGGTGGTTCTGAAGCAACAGTTGCGGAAGCAGGAATTGGTGGTTTTAATGCCATGAAAGCGCTTTCGGAAAGAAATGATTCTCCTGAAACGGCTTCTAGACCGTTTGACAAAGACCGAGATGGATTCGTAATGGGAGAAGGTGCAGGCGCACTCATTCTTGAAGAATACGACCATGCAAAAGCAAGAGGCGCAAAAATTTACGCTGAATTATTAGGTGGTGGTATGTCGGCAGATGCACATCATATTACTGCACCACATCCTGAAGGAAAAGGAGCGCTACTCGTGATGAAAAACGCCATAGAAGATGCAAGGATAAGTCCTACAGACGTTGATTATATCAATGTACATGGTACTTCAACACCACTTGGTGACATTAGTGAAACCCAAGCGATTCAAACAATGTTTGGGGAGCATGCCTTTAAATTAAATATTAGCTCTACCAAGTCAATGACAGGTCATCTGTTGGGTGCTGCTGGAGCGGTTGAAGCGCTAGCTGCTATTATCTCTATACAAGAGCAAATGATTCCCCCAACGATTAATCATTTTACCGATGATGATCGTTTTGACCCTAAATTAAATTTCACATTCAATACAGCTCAAAAAAGAGAGGTGAATATTGTCCTTAGCAATACCTTTGGGTTTGGTGGACATAATGCATCTTTAGTTTTCAAGAAAATTGACTGATTGTGAATCTGTTTTTCAAATGGCTTTACAGTATAAAAACAGCGAATACCCCAGGAAATAAAAAATTAAAATTTGCTATCAAATCGATAGTAGGAAAAACACCACTCAATTTAGATTTGTATATTCTTGCTACACGTCATGTGTCTGTTGCAAAGGAAAACAGCAATGGATTCAAAGAATCAAATGAGCGATTGGAATATCTTGGCGATGCCATTCTAGGTGCAGTTGTAGCTGAGTATTTATTCAAAAAATTCCCTTTCCAGGACGAGGGATTTCTAACCGAGATACGTTCTAGAATTGTCAATAGAGAATCGCTCAATACCCTGGGAAGAAAAATCGGATTGGATAAACTGATTGAGTTTGACTCCAATAGAAAAACAAACCTGTCACATCGTTCTCTACATGGAGATACCATGGAAGCATTGGTGGGTGCTGTTTACCTTGATAGGGGCTTTACTGATTGTAAGCGATTTATAATCAAGAAGTTGTTAATTCCTTATTATGACCTTGAGCAAATTGTTAAGAATAACCCAAACTATAAAAGCAGAATTATTGAATGGGCTCAAAAGGAAAGTAAGTCGGTGGAATTTAAGTTGCTAGACATCCAAAATTTAAGACATCACAAAGAATTCATTGTTCAGTTATTGGTTGCTGATGAGCCTCTTGGCAAAGGCTATGGAAGCAACAAGAAAAAAGCAGAGCAAAATGCAGCTCAAAAGTCTTGTGAAATGCTAAATCTTGATTAAATTTCAGGAAAGAAACTTATGGCAAAATACAAAATAGCGGGAGGGAGTCTGAACCAAATTCCCTTGGACTGGAAGAATAATCTAAAGAATATAAAAGACTGTATTGCTCAGGCAAGAGGAGGAAATGTAGATGTAATTTGCTTACCCGAGTTAGCGGTTACAGGGTATGGTTGTGAAGATTTGTTTTTAAGTCAGTGGCTTCCAGAAAAAGCAGCAACTTTTGTGGAAGAGATTGCAGCGGTATGTGAAGGAATTTTCGTTTCGGTAGGTTTACCCATTAGGTTTGAAGGAAAATTATATAACTGTTCCTGCGTGATTCAAAACCAACAAATACTAGGTTTTACAGCAAAGCAACACCTTGCCAATGACGGTGTGCATTATGAAACAAGGTGGTTTACACCGTGGCAGCCTAGTCGTATAGAAAACATTATGATTAATGGTATAAACTATCCAATTGGAGATATTATTTACGATGTGAAGGATATGAAAATTGGCTTTGAGATATGTGAAGATGCATGGCGCGGAGAAGAAAGACCTGCCTGTCGACTGATGGAAAGAGGAGTGAATTTAATATTAAATCCAAGTGCTAGTCACTTTGCGATGGGCAAGTCAAAAACTCGGGAAGACCTTGTTGTGACAAGTTCTAAATCTTTTAATTGCACTTATGCCTATGCTAATTTGCTCGGGAATGAGGCTGGTCGAATGATCTTTGATGGAGAAATACTCATTGCTCAAAATGGCAAACTGATTCAAAGAAACACTAAACTTTCTTTTAAAAACATAAATTTAGTGACCGCAGAAATTGATTTTGGAAATCCTGACAATACTACTGTTGACCTGAATGACGACTTTCATGATAAGAATACTGAGTTTATTAAGGCAGAAGCACTTGCGCTGTTTGATTATATGAGGAAGAGTAGCAGTAATGGTTTTATTTTATCGCTAAGTGGTGGTGCGGATTCTTCTACTTGTGCAATTCTGGTTTCCGAAATGATAAGGAGAGGTATTGCAGAGCTGGGCTTTAATCTTTTCATCAAAAAACTAAACTTGAATCTACAGGTGACAGAATCATCTATAAAAGACAAAGAGAAGCTAGTTGTTAACAAAATACTCACTTGTGCTTATCAAGGCACAGAAAACTCCTCAAAAGAGACGCTTGTGGCGGCACAAATATTGGCGGAGGAAGTAGGTGCTACATTCTATGAATGGAAAATAGACGAGGAGGTAAGATCATACACACAAAAAATAGAAAAGGCAACTGGTCTCACACTGAACTGGGAGGAACACGACATCACCTTACAAAATATTCAAGCAAGGGCACGCTCACCAATCATCTGGATGCTGGCTAATTTGAAAAATTGTTTGCTTATCACCACCAGCAATAGAAGTGAAGGAGATGTGGGTTATGCTACCATGGATGGTGATACTAGCGGTAGCATCGCACCTATTTCGGCAGTAGATAAGCATTTCATTATCAATTGGTTGCAATGGGCAGAAAAGGAATTAGGCTATAAGAGTTTGTCCAATGTCAATAACCTCTCCCCATCTGCCGAGCTACGTCCGCAAGCACAACATCAGACAGATGAGGACGATTTAATGCCTTATCATATTATTATAGAGATTGAAAAGCTAGCGATAAGAGACCATCAATCTCCCCAAGAAGTTTTTGATGATCTTTCTAAACGAGATTTAGAATCTGATGCACTATTAAAGGCACATATTACTAAGTTTTATAGGTTATGGGCGAGAAACCAGTGGAAGAGAGAACGTATTGCTCCGGCTTTTCATTTAGATGATTTTAACGTTGATCCTCGGACTTGGTGTCGATTCCCTATTCTTTCGGGAAGTTTTGCAGAGGAACTTGAGTTACTAAATAGAGGCTAGCTATAAAGTTGAGTCTGCGCTAGAATATTTTTTAACTAGGCTTGTGAAATGATTAAATTTAGGGGTTTACAAAGGTAAATGACTTAATTTAATCATGAATGTGACGAAGTTAGCGGATATTATAGACAGACTTTAAATAACCAATAACATAATTACAGTTTACAAAGTATAAATATTTATCTTTGGCAAAATTTTAAAATATGCTTTCATTTCTTAGTTTTATAGTTTGGGACGCTGATCCTTCAGTAATTCCAGGTTGGAATGTGCCAAGGTGGTACGGATTATTTTGGGCACTTGGTTTGATTTTTTGTCAAATAGTAGTTACTTATGTTTTCAAGAAAGAAGGTAGGAAGGTAACCGATGTTGATACCTTAACTGTTTATATAGTGGCAGGCACACTTATCGGTGCTAGGTTGGGACATATTTTATTTTACAACCCGATGGAATATCTATCGCATCCTCTCAGTATTTTGAAAATTTGGGAAGGAGGGTTGGCAAGTCATGGTGGTGGAATTGGAATATTTATTGCAATCTATCTATACGTGAGAACAAAACCTGACCAGTCGTATTTATGGGTGGCAGATAGGATAGCGCTATCGGTTGGTATCATTGGCTGTATGATTAGGGTTGGTAATTTCATGAATTCAGAGATTATTGGCATTCCTACAAATAATGAAAATGGTGTTGTTTTTGCAAGGGGATTTGATAATCAAATGTTGCAGTATAATGAAATTGAGGATATTGAAGCCTCAAAGGGAACTAGGACGGATGCACCTGAGGGTTATGTGCCTGTAGATTTTACAGTGCAGTTTACTTCTACAGTTCAACAAGAGGCACAAGCTAAAAGTTTTATTGAATTAGAAGTTGCGAGAAATTTAAAGCACGTATCGTCTTTTAAAACACCACACATTTTTCATGACTCATCACAACCAGTTGAGTATGAAATAACCAAACAAAAAGGAAATTATACAGCGGTTATTAAGACTTTTGGAGTGGCGAGACATCCTGCTCAGTTGTATGAAGCGGCTTATTCTTTATTGATTTTTATTATTCTTTTATTGGTATGGAATCGGATGAAAGAGAAAACTCCAGAAGGTTTGATTGTTGGATTACTTCTCACAGTGCTATTCACACTCCGTTTTTTGGATGAGTACCTGAAAGAAAACCAGGAAGCATTTGAAGAAGGAATGTCACTCAACATGGGGCAAATTTTGAGTATTCCAGTAGTATTGATTGGCTTGTTTCTATTGTTTAGGGCTTGGAAGAATCATAAAAGTATTTCTTAAGCTCAAAACAGGTAGCAGTAAAGATTAAATATACAGTACATCATGGTGAAAAGACGTAGTTATTCGTGCTGCTTGCCAGAAATATCATGTAAATTTGTGAGTTGTGTAAAATTATTTGTCCCAAATTATTGTTGATTTGGTAAGATTATGTTTTGTATAAAATTTTCATGCCGCCATATCAACTGCTCAATTTCAATTTTGTTCTTGGTTGCTATGCTTAATTTCCAAAATGTGTATGGGCAGATAGATAATAATGCTGATACGCTCCAAAATAGTATTGAGGAAGTATCAAAAGTCGATTATTTAATGATTGAGGACATTCAAATGATAGGCAATAAGCGTACGAAGGAACAGATAATTTTAAGAGAATTGAGCTTTGAAATTGGGGATGTTCTTTTAGAGAGTGACCTGTCTGCCCTATTTAAAGAAGATAAAAATAAATTGATAAGGACAAGACTTTTTTTATCAGTGGATATAGAATACAATAAATTACCTTCTAATAAGGTAAGTGTTTTAATAAAAGTATCGGAGCGGTGGTATATATTTCCATTTCCTATATTTAAAATTCATGCCCGGAATTTCAATGATTGGTGGCAAAATCTGGACCATGATTTTAATAGGACGAGCTACGGTATTAAATTTTACCAATACAATATTAGGGGTAGAAATGAAAAACTGAAACTTCAAGCACAGTTCGGTTTTATTAAGGATTTCGAAATAAGATATCAAATCCCTTATCTCAATAAGACCCAGAAAAATGGACTTTCAATGGGTGTGGGTTATACTCAAAACAACCAGATAGTGTTTGAAACGAGAGAAAATAAACAAAAATTTATTGATTTTGGTAATACGACAGGAGATGCTAGTTATGCATATTTAATCTTTACCAACCGACCTTCTTTTTATTCTACAAATTCATTGACCATTGCCTATCAAAAAGATAATGTACATGACTCAATTGCTATTCTGAACCCTAATTATTTTCAAAATGGCACGGCAAGTCAATACTATTTTAGGTTAAAATACCAGTTTAAAAAAGACCATAGAAATGAAGTTGCCTATCCTTTACATGGCTACTTACTGGATTTTTCAATTAACAAGCTTGGTCTTGGTATTTCTGATGATATAAATCAGTTAGAGGTAAGTATCAACTATTTTAAATTCATTGACTTGAATAAGAACTACTATCTTTCAACACGAATTGGTGGAGAATTTAATGCGCTTAATAATTCTTCCTATAAAAATGCCAGGGCAATTGGCTATAAACCAAACTCTATTCGTGGCTACGAACTTTATGTAGTGGACGGACAAAATTTTGTCTTGCATAAAACTACTTTTAAAAAGCAATTATTTAAAGCAGAAGGGACGATCCCCTTTTTGAAAGCCAAACAATTTAAGACTGTTCCAATTGCTGTTTATTTGAAAACCTACTTTGATTGGGGTTATGTCAGCAATGATTATAGTAATTCAGAACAACAGAACAGCCTTACCAATCAGTTTTTATATGGTACAGGTCTTGGACTTGATATTGTTACTTACTATGATTTTGTATTGCGAATAGAATATTCTCTCAACAATAACGGTGATACGGGATTTTTTATCAATTTTAAATCAGACTTGAAATAGTTTCCGAATTGTCTATTAGAAAACTACCTAACCTTTGGTCTTCTGAAAGAACTACCAAGGACATAAGTCAGGTGAATACTAGTGACAATATATTGGTCATTGTCATTTTTATCCCCTCTTTGTGCTCCTATATTATTATCTGAAACAACACTGTAAGTCCTGCCATCGCTTCCGGTATAAGAGGTCACACTTTGGTCTAAAGTTGCTAAAATAGCGGCATCCCTAGGATCTCCAGATACAACAGCATTGCGCTCTGCAGCCCTTCCTGACAGTGTCCGAGCCAAATCACTGTCTAAATCACCATAGTTAGGCATAGCGGTACTGACATCATCCAAATAGTCAAAGAACAGTAACCTATAACCAACCTCAAATGCTAAATCAAAATTATGATTTAATTTGGCACGTACCCCAAAACCAAATGGAACTGAGATTTGAATTTTTCGATACGGTTTTATATCTGAATTCTTACTGTTTTGTCCTTCTGTACCTAAAGGCTGTAACGCAACCCATTCTCCGGCATTTGAGAGAGATTTCCCTTCAAAATCTAACTCAGGTACTTTGGCCTTTGGATTATGATGAAAAACTGCCAATCCTCCAAAAATGTAAGGAGTGAAAGGCGCTCTACGAACAAAGAATCCTCTATTTCTAAATAAGTCTACAGAAGCAGTTGCTGACAACTCGTAAATTCTATTTCTGAATTGTAAATTCCTAGCATACCTGTCAGATGAATCTTCTTCTTTAGGGTCTGCCGATTCAAAATCATCTCCTTGCAAACTACCAAAAGTAAATGCACCTCTTAAAAATACCCTGGAACCAACCCTATAATTGCCCACAAGTCCAACCCCTACTTTTGTGAAAGAAAGGTCAGTACTGATTTTCCCTGGTCTTGGCGCCAAGTCTCCGAAGTAGTTGAAGCTATTAAAACTTAGACCAACGGTTGCATACCGTACTTCCTTATTAAATTTAAAGGCAGTAGATCCTTTTTTTGCTCTTGCAAAAACTTCTTCCTCTTCCTCTTGCGATAATGCATTATGACTTAATCCTAAAACAAAGATTAGGACAAAGACCATCCAAATAGTTTTTTTCATGTTAGTAAAAAACGTAGTTAATTTAAGGTTTATGATCTCACATTTATTCCAACCGATTAAAGTAGAATATGTATGAGACAAAAAGTAGCCACAAATCTAATCGTTTTTATATTATAAGTGGCAATTTATTTTGAATTATTCGACGATACCATTGTATTTTAAGGTGAAACATCCATAATATGCTCTTGTCTTTTTTAAATAAGTGAAAATTATAAAAAGGTTTACTAAATTGTAAGTCAATGAAAATCAGCTATAAACATATAATTGTTCTTCTTTTTACACTTCTTCTGTCTAGCGCGAGTGCTCAAAATTTACTCAACACGGGTGGTGCAAAGTCTGAAGGAATGGGTAATGCCTCGGTCACTATTAATGATGCATGGTCGCTCTATAATAATGTTGGTGGAATTGCTCGAATAGAAAACGCAGCAATACTAGTTTCCTATAAAAATAGATTTGGGATTAAGGAACTGAGTACCATTTCAGCAGGAGGAATTGTACCTCTTGATTTTGGTGTCGTTGGCTTGAGTATAACTCATTTTGGTAGCAGTATTTTTAGTCAAAATAATATAGGGTTAGCGTACGGTAATGAGTTTGGAAATACTAGTTTAGGTATAAAAATAAACTACCTTAACTATACAATTGAAGGTTATGGAAGCAAAGGAACTTTCATCCTAGAGGTAGGAGGGATTACTGAAATCATTCCTCAATTATGGGTTGGTGCGCATATCTATAATATCACGCAATCCAAAATTTTAAGTGGTGCTGATAGCGATATCCCTACTATTTTCAAAGCTGGTGTGTCATACAGACCTATTGATGCACTGATGCTCAATGTTGAAGTGCAAAAGGAACTTGATTTTGATAGCCATGCTAAAATCGGATTAGAATATAGGTTGAAAGAGAAATTCTTCGCAAGGGCTGGCATACAGACGAATCCATTTAAAAACTCATTTGGTCTAGGCTGTCAGGCAGGCAGGTTGGCGGTAGATTATGCTTTTGCTAGTCATCCGGTTTTAGGGATTTCACATCATATGAGTGTTGTATATACTTTGCGCGGAAAGGAATGAGAAAGGTCATTATATTTCTTTTGCTTACTTCTTATTGTACAGGTTTTGCACAGGAAAATAGCAGGCAAGCAATAGCTTTTGAAACATTGATGGAGGAACTGTTGCCAATCTTAGATGATGATATCAACTATGAAGAATTGTATGAAATTCTATTCGAGTATTATTCAAATCCAATCGAATTAAATGAAGCAAGCCCAGAGGAGTTGGTATCTCTCTTTGTGCTATCAGATGTGCAAATAATTGCTTTTTTTAACTACAAAAAGAATCATGGAAAATTACTGTCTATCTATGAATTGCAAGCCATCCCAACTTTTGATTTAGTGACAATTCAAAAAATATATCCGTTTGTAACCGTTAATCGGTTCACTTCACAACACGCCCAATCATTGTTGTATAGAATTACCCATGAAAAGAACAACTATCTATTATTACGATACCAGCGTGTTTTGGAAGAAAAAAAAGGATTCAAAACAATTGATGATGCACCACCACGATATGTAGGAGCGCCACATACACTCCTCGCTAAATTTCGGGTGAATCATTACAAAGATTTTAGCTTTGGATTTACCATGGAGAAAGATGCAGGTGAGCAAATACGATGGAATCCTGCAAGTAAAAATTATGGGACAGATTTCAACGCCTTTCATTTCACGATGTATAACAAAGGAAAATTTAAAAACATAACCATTGGCGATTTTAACATTCAATCAGGGCAAGGGTTACTATTAAGTGGAGGATTCTCATTGGGCAAAAGTTCAGAAACCATCACCACCATGCGCCGAAGTGATATTGGCATTATACCGCACACCTCTGTTTTGGAAAATGGTTTTTTTAGGGGAATTGCAGCGACTTATTCTTTGCATAAATTTGAAGTCAGCTCTTTTTACTCAAACCGTAATTTGGATGCTACTCTTAACAAAGAAGACCCATACAAAATAAGTACGATTAGGGCATCGGGATTACACAGAACGGAGACGGAACTTGAAGGCAAAAGAATCCTTAATGAGCAGGTAATAGGCACTAAAATAAAATACAAAAGGGATGATGGTAATCTCTCTGTGGGTATCAATGGGCTTTATACCCTTTACGATAAAGTGCTTAGTAAAAATCCGACAAATTATAATCAGTTTGAGTTTGTAGGCGATAAAAACTATAATTACGGGCTGTATTTCAACTATTCATATCAAAATTTCAATTTTTTCGGAGAAACCGCCTTTTCTAAAAGTAGCGGAAATGCTACCATTGTAGGAGTGATTGCAAGTCTTTCTTCCAAAGTACAAACCTCACTGCTTTACAGAAATTATTCCCGTAACTTCCATTCATTCTATGGCAATGCCTTGTCAGAAAACACACGAAACATCAACGAAAACGGTCTCTATTGGGGTTTGAAATTTACACCTAACAGGAAGTTTATTGCTACAGCTTATTTTGATATATTTAAATTTCCTTGGCTAAAATTTAGGGTAGATAAACCGTCGCAAGGATATGAGTATATGCTGAGGGCAAATTATTTTTTCACCAAAAAGACATCACTTTATTTTCAGTATAAAGAAGAATCAAAAGGCATCAACTACAATCCTGACAGTGATCCCATCAACGTGGTGGAGCGGTGGAGAAAGAGAAGTTACCTCATCAATTTGAATGTAGAAGCGAATGAAATACTAACGCTAAAAACAAGGGTGCAATTTAGTGACTATGTGCTGGGAGAAATAACGACTAACGGGTTTATGATACTGCAAGACCTCAACATTGCATATCGTAAATTTAGAGTAAGTACTCGCGTCGCATTATTTGATACTGATGATTTTAATAATAGGCAATACACTTATGAACGTGATGTACTGCATGCTTTTTCTATCCCATTTTACTCAGGGCAGGGCATCAGAAATTATGTATTACTGCGCTACAAGGCAAGTGGTGACTTAGACTTATGGCTTCGTTATGCCCGCACCCGGTATCGTAATAGGGATAACATTGGCAGTGGGCTAGAGGAAATTCTAGGCGATGCTAAAACTGATGTGAAATTTCAGGTACGGTATAGGTTTTGACTACCAACGGTTAGTCACACTTGGCACAAAACACTTCTACCGAGAGTGCAATGTCATTAAGTTAAGGATATAAATGTCTCGAAACTCCTTGGTTTGTGTCTTCACCATAGTCGTTAACTTAGTGGAATTTAAAGGTATTTTTCTCATTTCTCCGTGACCTGTGTCCTCACAGAACACTTCTAAATGTCCTCTCTCATTTATATTTCTTGGATAAAACCTGACCCAACAAAGCCAAAACAGCAAAGTAACGCGTTGCCTGTTTTTAGGAAGATGATAAAGGTTCTATTTTGTAGATGCTATGGTAAAAAAGTAAGCTAACGCCCTTTCAGGGCTTGTTAACAGGTGTTTTTACAAGTAGGGCGGTGCCCTACTTTAAAAGATTGAGCCCTTTCAGGGCACTTTGACAGCATAAATTCTTGTTGAAACATGATTGCATCCACCCTTAAGTTAACGACTATGGTGTCTTCACAAACCGAAATTCATATGATTTGAAAATGAGCTCGTACCGAGAAGGAACAAAAAACCTTAACTTAATGACATTGACCGAGAGCCAGTGGATCATTTGCCATTTTAAGATTAAAATGGTATTAAACTTCAGTTATCCCTTTCACTCCCCATGTCCCATGGCGGTGGGGGCGGTATTTTAAAGCCCTGCCTGCTCACCTCCTTAATCATATTCCATACATATACACTCATTTCATGCATTGTTTTTTTGCTTGAGGTGAGGTGATTGTTTAATTTCTCATACTTATCCTCATTGTTTTCTATTTGCGCCGCTAAGGTTTTGCTCCTTTCTGCCAACATAACATTTTTAGCCACATGCTCATTTAATTCCATATAGATGGATTTTTCGGATAACTTTATTTTTCTGTTTTCATCAAGGACACTTTCAATCCTG
>Ga0256840_1001805_pt1 | contig 19478 bp, 24 predicted proteins | sample 355202metaG_FD_185969 | JGI IMG/M metagenome (GOLD analysis project Ga0256840, IMG submission 185969) | Hydrothermal vent microbial communities from Mid Atlantic Ridge, Atlantic Ocean - 355-202 | ecosystem: Environmental > Aquatic > Marine > Hydrothermal vents | place: Atlantic Ocean: Mid...
AAGTTTTTCTTTTACAAATATAGGAGTTCCAGAACGAATAATATCCAATCCCATAACTTTCATTTTATAGGGATTATATCTAACGCCCTCTGAGTCAATAACTCTTGCAAAGTATTTCTTCTTTGCCGTATATACTGCTCTATCTGCAATTATTTCCCTTTCACAACCAACTACTGAACTATTATACATATTTTGTTCTTTAGCAAATACATTGATAGTATTTTGAATAATAGGATCAATTACAGAATTGTAAAATTTATCACAGAATTCAACTTTATCAGTAATGCTAGCATCTGGTTTATTTTCAAATGCTCTATCTACAAATGGAGAGATTGAAAAATAAACACTGTCAGTGTCGCCAGCTGGTGCGTACATATTATATGGTATCATTTCATTAAGTTTTTCTATAACATCATTTGCTGTTGCTTGAATTAAGTATCTTCCATTTCCAGTTATACTTCTTGCAATTTCAACATTAAATAATGGAAAATATTTATTTGCTAATGCTCCATAAAGTGAGTTAATCAAAGTTTTTAGGACAATTTGTTTAACAAAAAGTTTTGCTTTTTCACCTTTGCAAAAGTTTTCTTGTTCTGTAAGAAATTCTTTGGTGTAATCTTGATAATCAGATACATTCAAAATTTCATCAGTATCATTTTTAGTTCCAAATATTCCTTTATCAATAGCTGATTTAATATCTATTGATTTTTGCTCATATCTAAACATAAGTTTTTTAACAGTTTTTCTATCAGTATAAATTTCTTGAACTATTTCAGGAATCATTCCTAATTTATCTTTTTTATAAACTGCTCCAGTTATTGCTAGTGAAAAATTATGTTTTTGAAGTAATTCAGTTACTTTTTCTTTAACATCATTAGGAATATCAAATCTGTCAATTTCATTCTCATTATTGTAATATTTAAGAACATAAGTTTTCAATTCTGGTGGAAGTTTATGAATAGGTACATATGTTTCTGCTGATGCGTTAAATCCTACCATTCCAATTAATGGATACATTGAATTATAATCCCCAGAAACTATCCATCTATGTTTTCCAACAATAGGTTCTCTAACAAAACCACCCTTTATACTTGAGTTACTTTCATCTACATGTACTTTAGGTATAATTTGTTTTCGTAAGTTAGCTTTATTAGATAGGAAGTGAGACCAAGGAGTAACTGTACCTAGTGAGTCACTAATCAAAATGCCCATTTTTTCAACTATCATCATTATAAGCATTGTGAAGTTTTTAGCCTCATCTATTTCTTTAATTAGATGTGTATCAATAGCACCATAATATACAAATTCGGAATGTGCTAACTCTTTAACCTCATCCCAATCTCCTTTTATTGCAGCCTGATATATTTTAGAATTTTTTTGTTCTTCAGTTGGATTTTCTGGTATATTATATTTTCCAGTATAGAAGTCATCAAAGTTTGTATATTCCGTATGTTGAACTTTAGTATGACCTAGAAGTAATTTTGCTGTATAATCAAGACTATATGATGATTGTTCTGAAAATGTAAATTTTTTATAAATTTCAAGTAAATCCATAAAATGATGACCATGTGACTCTAAATTATGTACTGTTTTAGCACCATATGTTTTTGATTTAAGATTAACATCACCATATACAGATAAACCATTAACATCAATTCCTAATTTTTCCATTCTATTATATATGTAAGGGTAATCAAATCCATTACCATTCCAGGCATAAATTATAAGTGGATTAAGTTTTTGAAATACTTTTACAAATGTATTGATAAGTTCTATTTCTGATGATAATTTTATATATTTTATATCATAATTGAACTTATAAGAATCCTTATGTACCCAATCTCGTAATCCTAAAATATACATAGTCTTATTTTTACTATCAAATAGTTGTATAAGTGAAATAGGTTCTAATGCAAGTTCTGGCTTGGGAAATCCGGAACTGTTAGTGCCAACTCTAGTTTCTATATCTAAATATAGCACTCTGGCATTATGGTTATAAGTTTCCTTTTGATGTTCATTCCAATATGTATCTCGAATATTTCTATAAATCGGATCCTTAAATCCCCAGTGATCCCTACCATCTTTAGGAGAACCCTCAAACTTTTTCAGAGTTATATTATCATCAATAATTGACCTAAATTGACCTCTTGAGTCCTCTTTATACCACTCAGCTGGGTTATTTATTTTTTTAACAATTGATGTTTGTGTTTTTTCACAAAAATATCTTTCATAATATGTATATTTATTTCTCCATGATGTTTCAAATAGCATTTTTTTCCTTAAAGTTTATCTATAATATATGCACATAATCCAGTTATAATAAGCGAAATACCAGAACATATGAGCAATCCAAATAATATTTCGTTCATATTTTATCCTTTATAGTTATATTATATAATAATAGTGCTTAAAACTATATAAAAACTTTTTACTAGCATAATTTATAAAAGTCATATAATTTCATCTATAAGACCAAATTTTATAGCCTCTGTAGGATTTAAGTACATATCTCGTTTAGTATATTTAATAGCATCATCAAGACTCATATTACTCGACTCTTCTATAATTTTCATCATAAGTTCCTGTTTTCTTTCAACTTCTTTAAGTGTTACCAGTTGATCATGAATAGTACCAGCTGTACCACTTGAAATACTATGTAACATAATAGATGTATTTTTAAGTGATTTTCTTGTTCCGGTACCTGTAATAAGTAAAATAGCACCCATTGATGCGCATTGACCTATCCCTATGGTATCAACTTTTCTTCTCATAGCTTGAATAGTATCCATAATTGCTAGTCCAGATGTTACCAATCCACCAGGAGAATTGATATAAAGTTTTACATGATCATTAGTGTCTATACTATCTAGGTAAAGTAGTTGTGATATTATAGCATATGCAATATCATCATCTATTTCATCAAATAATGTAATAATATCCTGTTCAAACAATTTAGTAGGTATACTAAATGACTTTTTATTTCTTCCTGATGTTTCGATAATTTCTGGTAATATAAACATTATTTTCCTTTTAGATATTCTTTAGCGGTTAATTCTTCACCATTTATAACAATATGAGTAGCAATTTTTCTTCTAAGCATTTCATCTGCTCTAAACCAAAATTCTTTTCCATCTATCATTTCCTTAAATTCTGATTTTGATAAAAAACCTTTTTTCCTTGGGTTGATAATAGATTTCAAAAATCCAATAACATGTTTTTCATCAAAATTAATTCTAGTTTTCATTTTTTTATAAGTTCCAAAATAAGCACCAGAATAGTTATGAATCATAATTCTTGAATTTTTATATATGACTCTTTTATCAGCTGCTAAAAATATAATCGCTCCTGCGGAAGAAGCATGACTATCAATATATGATGTTGTTCTTTTATAAAAAACATTGCGCATAATATTTACAATATTTTGACACTCTGTAACAAATCCTCCAGGAGATGAAATCCTAAGAGTTAGTGTGTCATCTTTATCTGCGGACCTTAATGAATTATAAACATTGTGTATTTTGTTATCAGTATTTTGTATTTCATTTAGATATAATGTATAATTTTTAGTTGTTATAACATTGTTTTTAGTGAATAATGTGTGAGTTTGTGATTGTGTTGGCTGTGGTGTTCTATCTTTATTCATTTATTTCCTTTTTGTGGATATTTAAAATCCTACTTTTTTAGAAGCATTGTTTATTTTTGATATATTATCTTCCAATAAATATTTCTCAATTTCAACATATTTGTTATTATATTTTTCTATCATTGAACCTAAATCTGCTTGAAGAATTTGATTTTCAGTAAATGGAAAATCCATATCTAAGTTATTATCCTTCCAAATATTTTGAGCCTCATCATTATTCAGAGTTCGTAACTCTAAAATATCAAATAATCTTCCTTTTCTAAGTAAGGCGTTATCTATATCATTATATTCTTGATTAGTGGTTATAACAAATTTGGTATTATTTTTGATTATTCCATCTGTAAAACTCAAAAATTGAGACAAAAATTTATTTTTTAACTCATCTTCATGTGTTTGTACTTCTTTATTTCGCGAGGTTAGAAAAAAATCTAAATCATCGAGAACAACCAAATCATAATTTCTATTAGATATTTGTTTCCACCAGGAATCATTAGCAAGGACTTCAATATTTTTTACATACGCTATATCAGGTATTAAAAGGTCTTCATCTTTATCTTTAGAATTTGGCAAAAATTCTACATTATCTATCATATAGTTAAACATAAGGGAGACCATTTTTGATTTTCCTGTTCCTGGTTTTCCACAAAGTAATAAAATATTTTCTTGATTACCAAAAAATTGATTAAACATACTATCGGTTTTAATATATGGATAATATAATTTATTAGCTTTATAATCAGATTTTTCCAATCTTTCAACACTATTTTGAACAGAACCATTTTCAATAAAATAATTTGTTATGAATATACCATCAGATTCATCATCAGTACTATATTTGTTATATTGTTTAAATATTTTTTCAGAGTCTTCTAAAGTTTTTGTATATATATCTAAAAATAAAGTTTTTGAATGTGTCCCAGATACTATCAACATTGCTTTATCTGATTTATAATATTTTAGAACTCTTTTCCCTGATGTAAAATCATATATTGTAAAATTATAGAGTTCAATACTTTTAATAAAATCATTAAATTCATCATGTTTTATGCTAAGATCCTCAATAGGATTTGTATATTCATCATTTACTATATTGTTAAATACGAGAGCATCACTTATTCCAAAATTATCCCCATTATATGTAATATTTAATTTTTGCATTTATTTCCTTTTATAAAGATTGCATTATTGCAGTACAACAAGCAGATAGATTTAGGTTTTTATCTCTAACCATTGCAGATTGATGTTGATATTTTGCTATTTGCATTATGATTCCAGGTTGAGCAGTTTTAGGAAATAAATCTAAATTTTTATAAAAGTATGTATAAAGATTATCTGGACTTGCTATTTCATTTACTAAGTTTATAACTGCGTTAAAATCCTTAGATTTAATTGCATTTACAATAGCATCATACTCAGATTTATTATCCAAGTCGTTTTGAGATACTGATAATGTTCCTGAACTTCCAAATTTTTGAAGAGCACCAATCATACTTCTAATAGAAGGATAATATGTGTTTATAATAGGCACTAAATCTTTTGGGTCAAATGTAACATTTTCATTTTTTAAAACATCTTGAAGTCTTTCAAAAATTGGTTTAACCATTTCTTTTTTAGAAAATGAGTTAAAATCATAATTTTCTAGTCTATCAAGAATAGGTGTAAGCATTTTTTCTTTAAAGTTTCCAGTAAGTATAAATCTACAATTTTCGGCAAAGTTCTCTATCAAACTTCTGAAAGCAAATTGTGACTGCGGACTTAGATTATCACAATTATGAGTAACTATACCATTTTCTGTTATAAATGTATGATTTTTATGAACTGTTAGATTTATAACTCTCGCTTTGTTTAATTTCTTTATCTTAACTACTTTCAAATTATTCCTTTTCAAATTGTTTAAGTCTTCTTATAAGACTCTTCCTATAATAACAAATAAATATAAATCTATATAACAAATATAAATTCATATAAGTTTATATAATATAAACCCATTATTTACTGCTTCTAAGTAACCTATCTACTAAGTAGATTGTACAGGAACTCTGCAGTCATTAATTTTTTATACAGGTTTGGAGTTATTCCATCCTAGCCTGTTTAGTTATCCTTAATGACTCATTAAGGATATTATTGAAGCATTTATATACATAAAAATATTTTCTTTATATTTTGTTTCGATTATTTATATAAATATAATAGATTTTAATTACAAGGTTAATTACAAAATAACTATATCATCCCCGATATTTAATCCATCATTTATACTTTTTTGTGTATTATTGGATAATATAAATGGGTGATTTGCAGTAACCTTTATTGTTCTTCCATCTTCTAAAGTTACTTCATAAATATCATCTACTTTATCAGATATTATTTCACAAGTATCATTTTCAAATTCAGAAGTTTCTAAATTATATGATATACAATCATAAGTTTTGTCTTTTACAAGTTCGTTAAGAGGCACAGCTTTAAAATTTTCTAGGGTGCCTATTCTGACCTTTTCATTTTCCTCTAAGCATTCGTCTAATACAACAATTTTGATTTTGCCATCAAATGATTCTGTACTAGCAAAGTTTGATATTTTGGTTCTCAGAAGATCAATACCATTATCCATAGAAGCATTTATAAATAATGCTTCGCCATCTATTTGCTTTATAAGAGCATTAGCAGTGCTCGATTTGCCTGTTCCAGGTTCTGAACTCCATAATCCTATATTAGGAATATCTTCATTCTTAGCATATTGTATAAATTTTTGTTTAATTGTTTCGGGAAGAACCAAATCTTCGGTGACTTGTGGTCTATATTTTTCCATCCAAATAGTTTGTTTTTCATTAACAACCATTATTGTCCTTTGTGAGTAATTTGTGAGGAATTAATGTTTCCTCACGATTTTGAGTAATTAATAAATTTTTCTTTAAATTATAGTGATAATTCAGGAAATGCTTTTTGTATAAATCTTTTAATATATGATGGAGAAGCTACATATTCTTTACCATTTTCAGAGTAAAGAATTGAATATTTTCTGGCTTTTGATTTATATCCAAGAATTTTGTAAGTTTTTCCACTTAATTTGAATTCCTTATTTAGGACTTCTTTTGGTAATTCGTGAATAAATGCATAATCTAAATATGCTTTATATTCTGTTGGATATTTAACTTTTCCATTTTTATCAATAGTTTCTTTAAGAACCTCTAATTGAAATGTGGTACTTACCCCGAACTTAGCATTTTTTAATCTAAGTTCGTATTTACCTTTATATGTGCTTAAAAATGCTTCTAAATCTTTTCTCAATTCTTTGACTTCACTTCTTGTGAAACTCATCTTCTATCCTTTATTTGTGTAGTATTATACTATACTTATACTTAAAAGAAGATTAAATATTTTGAATTATACATTCAGTACTTATCAATGTTCCAGCTACTGATAAAGCATTGGTTAATGCACAATTTTGTACTTTATAAGAATCAATAATTCCTGCTTCAAAAAGGTCACAATATTCAAATGTTCTTACATTAAATCCTTGTTTACCACTCTTAATTTCATGCTCAATAATATCAGGAGATTTTCCAGCATTTCTTAAAATTTGTCTAAATGGTTCTTTGATAGTTTCAAGGACAATTTCATATCCTATTTTTTCATCCTCAATCAAATCTGGAACTTTGAGATTAATATTTAACATTGCAGTTCCACCACCCAGAATTATTCCTTCAGATTGTGCTGCCTTAGTAGCACCAAGAGCATCATCAACCCTATCTCGTTTTTCTTTTGCCTCGAGTTCCGATTGTGCTTGTACTCTAATAACAGCAACACCACCACTAAGTTTTGCAATTCTGATTTTAAGGTCATCTTTGAAATTCTTTTCAGACTCTAACTGACCTTTAAGGACTTCAATTCGTTCTTGTACTTCTGGTCTAGTAGTTTTGTTAACAATAATACATTTTTTAGCAGTAACAATAACTCTATCGGCATGTCCTAAATCTGTACCCATATCTTTGAAAAATACGCCTTTTGTAGGACACTGAATAGTACCACCAACGATTGATTGAATATCAGCCAAATGCTCTGGAATATTTCCAAACCCAGGTGATTTAATCACAACAACATTAAGATTTCCTCTGATTTTATTGACCACAAGAGTATTCAGTGCTTCATCATCAATAGTATTTGTAATAATAAGAAGTGGTTTTTTTGTATTTTGTGCTTTTTCTAGTGCTGGAAGAATTTCTTTGAGATTATTGATCCTTGAGTCATAAAGAAGAGTAAGACAATCTTCAAAATCAACTTCCATTTTTGATGTATCAGTAACAAAATAAGGACTTACAAATCCTTTGTCTATTTGCATACCTTTATTAATTTTGAGTTCATCAGATATTCCTTTTCCCTCTTCAACAGTTATAACACCATCTTCACCAACTTCTTGAATTGCTTTTGCAACCATTTTTCCAATATTTTTATCACCATTAGCAGATATTGTAGCAACTTGCTCAATTTCTTCTGAGTTTTTGACTGGCTTAGATGACTTCTTAAGTTCTGTGAGAATATCTTTAACAGCTTTTTCCATTCCTTGTTTTAATTCAAGAGGATTAGCACCAGATGTTATATGTTTAATAGCATTGGAGAACAAAGCATTAGCATAAATTGTAGCTGTGGTAGTACCATCTCCTGCTTCATCTGCAGTTTTCTTAGCAACTTCTTTGACTAGATTTGCACCCATATTTTCATACTCATCAGGGAGGGTTACATTTTTTGCTACAGTAACCCCATCTTTTGTTAAAAATGTTCTATATTTTGATTGTATAAGTACATTTCTACCTTTTGGTCCCATTGTTACTTTTACAGCATCATTTAATTTATTAATTCCATTGAGCAACTTAATTCTTGCATCTTGAGAAAATAATATCTCTAATTTCTCGGTATCGTTTTTAGGCACAAAAATCCTTTCTGTTATTTATTATTTTTATATTATACTATTTACTTGCTTAATTTTAGAATTTCATCATATAGTAAACCAGGCGAATATTGATTACAATCTAGTTCTAATAATAGTCCGAACAATTTAAGTATTTTAGCAACTATCTCTGAACAAAACCATTTATCTTTTTCTTCAATATCAGCTTTTATAACTTGAGAGAATATAATTCCTACCCAGTCATATTTTTTACCCTTTTGTTTATTAATAAATTTGAGAATAGATTTGAGTTTTCTTCCATCTACATTTATATCAATATAGTCATAATTTTTACTTAATTCTTTAAGTGGGTGTATTTTAACACCACCAACATCTGGATTTGAAGATACCCAAAAATCTTTAATTATCATCTCTACATGATAATATGGAGATTTTGTCCAATACTGAATTGATTTAATTTGAATTTTTTCAAATAAACTTGGGTTTGTGGCTGATTTCTTAAATGCTAGTGTTATTATCATTTATCTAAATATACCTTGCTCTTTGGCCTTTAATCTACACTGTACTATTTCGTGTTTATATCCCAAAATATCATTTTTAACCTGAATTACAAAATAATATTTCACATCTGCTTCTAACATAGATGAATCAGTTGGAGTTATTTGTGCTACAAAATATGAATTTGCAGGAACTGTAATTTCACCATTTTCTATAATATCATCATTTCTTTGTAGTTCTTTTATTACAATAGGAGGTTCACCTAATGATTCTGTGATTGCCATATGAGCAACCCAATTTGGATCAAATGTTCCAATATCGGGAGATTCAAAAAGAAATACTTCCGAACTATCACCCACTATTATACTAAAATCATCTATTATTTTATCTTCTGTCATCTTTATATCCCACTTACAATCATTCTTAAAGAACTTTATTTTTTGAGCCTTAAATGCCCATCGTAAATCAACAGGATTTCCTGAACATTGTGATCCACCCATACCATATGTTAACATATTATCTCCAAGATCCTATAATTTTATTTCTCTTTTATATACAGGAGCAGTTGTTGTGGGATTACCATTTATATCAAATAAATTAAATGTTCTGATAATATTTCCATCAGTATCATAAATATCCATTACATCATCGTGTATTTCCATTTTTCCGAACATGTACTTCTCAAAATTTAAATCAAGATTTGCTAAAACCGTATCCAGTTTTGTATTTAATTCATCCATATCATCTCCTACTGAATCCACTGTACTTGGATCAAGTAAAGTAAATGTTTCATAACTATCAGGATACATTATATTGTGTTATCCCTATATAATTCTACTATCAATCCCATTTTAAGATTAGGATTTGATGTTTCTGATTTAAGTATCATCTTAATTTGAAGTTCTTTTTTAATCAACGCAACTCCTTTTGATTTCAAAACAGTTCCAACAGAATTTGATCCATTAAGCATAAATTCATTAATGAACCTAATCAGTGATACATCAATAGGAAAGTACATATGAGTACCAGTCCATGTACTATCAGGAATTTGTGATGTAGTACAAGGCACTATATTTCCATCTATAATATTTATATTTCCTCTATCACTAGGGTAAGGAGTATTAGCAGGGAGAACAACCTCAACTGTGAGGCTATCACCCCAAGTGGCACCTTCCCAAAATACATAAGCATCTTTAACTTGTATATCTTCTAAAAATTGTCCGATTATATGTTTTTCTTCTAGGGCATTCGTGTTTTCTAAAAATAATTTGGGACCTTTACCTACTATTTTATTATCAATATCATCAGTTCGAGAAGTGAAATAAAGATATTCTCCAGAAATTGATGGACTTTCATATACTTTTGGAGAACCATCCCTATGTAATACTTGATGTTTAAATGACATTATATCTCCTTTTTAACTATTTTGATAGTTATGTACTATTTGGTCTTCAGATAATACATGTTTATTTATTTTTACATTTTTAAGAGTGAAATCACCAACTAACCAATTTGTGATATTTTCCTCTGCACCTACACCAAAATACATTGGTTTTGAATTTATTTTATTAGAGTAAAATTGTTTTGATTGATATAATATTCCATCAATATAAAGAAATATTTTTACTCCGTTTGCTACTATATCAACATGTACTTTTTGATTTAATGTTATTCTATTACTTCTAATTACTATATCATTAAATGTAAGGACTAATTTTCTATCATCCATATAAAGACGAATATACTCATCCCAAAATGTTCCTTGTGAAAAAATATCTGCATATTCTGTATTAGATGTAATATCTAATGAAAATGTAAATTTTTGTGAGAAAAAATCACTAGGTAATGATGTAACTTTTGTGAAATTACTATCATGAAAATGTAAATCTTGAACTTTATCGTCAAAAGTTACTGTTCCAGTTCTATTATCTAAATTCATAAATATACCATTAGTTTCATCATTTTTATAAACATCTATATTTACAGCTGATGTATCTTTTGTTTTTACAGTAATATTGAATTTTCCTGTACTATAAACCACAAATGGATAATATCCTTCTTCAATATATGAAGTATTTTGTGTTTCATTCTCAAGAACTGTTTTTCCATCAATTAAAAATATTACAGATTTATCTTCATTAGCACTAAATCTATATTGATCATCATTTTTAAATCTTATAAATCCTCTAACTATCTTCAGGAGATTATCATCTACATTATATGATGATGTGCTAGAAACTGTTGATGAAATCAAATTATCAACTCTTGCAACTTCTTTATTAATTATTTCTGCATTATAAACAGTATCTAATGATAATGAGCTAGTATTTGTATATGTGTTTATTACACATCCAGATACGAGGTCTTGTTTAAATTGAAAATCAGGATTATTATTGGAATATAAGTATCTGATAAGTCCTTTAGATAAACTGTAAGACCAAAAATTTACTTCTCCAATTTCTCCACTTCTCATAGTGTAAGCAGATGAATGACCACCAAAATTATCCCATCTATGTGAAGAACAAAATTTTAAATATCTATTTACTGTTAATACATTTTCATCATTAATATAAAAATTTATTCTTGAATTTTCATAAGAAACTGAAAACATATAAAATTGATTTTTAGATATTTCTCCAATAGTATAAGTACAATTTAACAATCTAGCATAAATTTTATTGCTCTTAATATATATATCTAAAAAATTATCTCTATTATAGATATATTGTAAATCAGTTGTGTCTTCATATGACTTAAACCAAATATTAAATGTAAATGGCGTATCTCTATAAAAAGGAATTGCATTATTGAACGAAACAAATGCACCATCTTCAAATTTATTAAAATTTATTAGTGAAGTTCTATAATATATTTTACCAACGGCATTATTTACAATATCTCTAACTATATTATTTTGGATAATTTTTTTGAAATTTGCCTTAAATTGGAGTTTATTAGTATCAATTATAGATGTGCTTGGAAAAGTGCTATCTGAATAAATTTCTCTTAGGTATTGCTCTTTAGTTTTAGTATCATCTTGAAATATACCATCCATATAAATTTCCACCGATGATGACATTTTTGAAATAATTTTAATTTTTGGATTTTGTAATTTATAATCAGCATCAATTTCATAGTTCGACGCTTCATTTATTTCTATCTTATTCATTAAAGGTTCAACAATTTGAACTTCAATATCTCCTGAAGCACAATAAACATTAAGAGTTTTTAAGAACCCTTGAAATGGTATTATGATCTCTTGATTATAATCCATGTGAATAGTTTTATAATTATAATAAAAATCTTTTAAAACTTTTAAATTCCCAGAATTCCCTGAATTCCCTGAATTAGCAAACACATCAGATATATCATTTACATCATCTATTTCATTTCCATTAAGAGTTATTGTAATTACATTATCATCAATATATTGTTGTATCTCTGATGAATAATCATCAAAAACAAAATCATCTGAAAAATCAGCTTCTGTAACAATATTTCCGGGATAAATCTTTACACCAGCAATTACTACTAAATTTTGACTTATATTTTTTATTTCCATTTTTTATCCTCTTTCATCTTATGGTGTATGAATTAATCTAATCCAAAGATTAACAATTGGTCTTCTAACTGTAATATTTTTAACATAAACTCTCATAGGATCTCCAGCTGGAACTACTAAATTTGTTAAAACATAATTATATTTTACATTTGGATTATCAATAGTATATATTACATTATTTGTAGTTGTTTCAATATCAAATAATTTTCCTGATTTTGCCGCATCTAAAGAAACTTCAATCCTTTCAATAAGCATATCCTTACCAAATGGTAATGTTGGATATGAGTATGAGCATCGTATATTTTTTTTCTGATAAAGATATATATTTTTGGTTGTTGTATCATTATCACAAAACCCTATCATAAAATACTCTTTACTTAAATATTGTGAACCATCCCAAAAATATGATATTCCATCTACTTGAATATTTTTAATTTCACCATTATGAAATGTATCATGATGATAACTGATGGTGTTATCCAACTCAACTTGAGTTGCAACGCCATCAGCATTAACTTCTTCAGTATAAGGTAATCTCGTATTGCGATTAACTACTGCCATTTAGTTTCCTTATATATATAAATATGTAACTTTTACTGGTAATCCGTCATATTGTACTGTACTTGCACCGCTTAGAGTAGCAGTTGTTCCTGTTATTGAAACACCTTCCCAAGTATCATAAACACCATTAGCTGAGTCAACCTCAATAATTGCTTCGTTCATAAATACTGTACTTGAAACAGGAGCATATGAAAGTGTGAATTGATTTCCAGAAACTGTTAAAGTTTCTACTTTTACTTTAATTGTTACTGCTGCAACAGCTGCTGTTATAGCATCTGCAATTGCTGTTCTTGTGCCAAGTTTTGAACCATCTACTGTAAGATCACTATCAGCTGAAACATCAGCATCTCTAAGAATATCTGCAGATTCTGTGTTATCAACAATATCCCAATCTGAAACAGTAGTAGCACCTTGAACTGCTTTATTAGCAATAATCATATCACCAGGATTTAGATCAACACCATCAATAGTACCAGCTACAGATACCTTGAAAAAGTTACCTTGACCTACATTACTTGGCCATGCTCCAGTGCTTGCATCGAATGTACCCATGTATTCCAAACCATTTGCCATACCATTAATTTGATCTTGAATTGATTTAACAGCACTTGCTGAAGCAGGAACTGTATCACCACCTACTGATGTATCATTTACAATATCACTATAAACAACAACATTTTGTTTTATTTCTCTTGCAACTTCATTAGCACCAATATAACTATCTGCATAATTTGGTTCTGTTGGATTGCCACTTGCATCCAATGGTACACTGGAAATATCAGTTATCAAATCTGTTACTCTATGTACTCTATTATCTAGTTCTGGCTGTAAGTTATGTACAGCACCTATTCTTCTTTTAAGTAATTTACCCATTATTATTCTCCTTTATTTTTAAGTATTTATATCTTTCAAATATAATTTTTACATATATCTTTCAAATATATTTTTTACATATATCTTTCTATATATAAAAATATTGAACTTTTACTGTCCATCCAGTATATTCCATTCCAGAATTTGTTAGATACCCTATATTATCCGTAAATGAAATTCCTTCCCAGATTAATGTTCCACCATCTGGGTGATATAATGTAACTTCATCATATATACACTTTCCATCAATAGGATTATGTGTACATAAGAAGAAGTTATCTTGAATGACTAGTTTTTCAGTATAGTATTTTGGTATTTGAATATTATTAACAGTATTTTCTAATGAGTTTATTTTTCCAAATAAACTATTATCTGTACTACTTGATAAACCTATAATTTGTTGAAGTTTATTCAAAAAAGTAAAAATATCATTAATTTTAACTCGTATTAATTCTAAAAATTGTTCCATTTAAGTACCTTTTTATATTATTTATATCTTCAAAAATTAAGAAAAAATATAAATACTATAAAATAGGAGAAATTATGTTAAAAAAATTTATTGAGTGGACGGAAGGAGATATATCAAGAGGTAGAAAAGTTGTATTATTTGCAACAATATTTGCTTATCTAAATGTTACAACTATTATAGTAATATCAGGACTTATTTGGCCAACTATTATTACATCAGGATTAACAAATATTTTTACAATACTTACTGGTTTAATGTTTGGTATTTATGGTTTTTACACTGGAACATCATCAGATAAAACTAAAAAATTAGCAGATAAAGCAGCTGATATAATTTTATCAAAATTAGATAATTATAATGATTAATTATATACTTATCTTTATGATATTAACTATGGTTTCAGTTATTTATTTTCAAAATCAAATAGAAAATTATATTATGCAAACAAAATATATTGAATTATTACAAGATCAGGAGTAATTTATGGGATTTATATTGTCAATGTTATCACCATTAAAAAGTATATTTTTTAATAAATATACCTTAATTGGAATATTATTAGTAGGTATTATAGGATATCATTATTATATTGTTAATGATTTAAAAAACAATTTAAGAATTACAACACAAAATTATGAGTCATTAAAAATAACATATAATAATAATTTAGTTTCTCTTAAAAGTGTTCAAAAGGATCTTAAAGACTCCTTTAAAAATTCAAACATTAAAACTGAAACATATATTTCTGAAATACAAAAATTAAAAAGTATAATATTTGAATTAAATAAACCCAAAAAATATAAAACTAGAATTATTATCAAAAAGGTTAAGGTTCCTATTATAAAAGAAGGCAAAACTATGTATATTACAAAATGTTCAGACATAAAAGTGAAACACCTTACAAAAGATGATTCTAATAGTTCAATAATACGAATTATGTCAAATATAGGAAATTAAAATGAAATACTTAAAAGTAATAATATTGTTTTTGATAGTTATAATTTTTTCAGGATGTGTTACAGCTCAACCAGATATTACAAACACAGTATATATTAAAAAACAATTACCAGTACCATTAAAAAAACCAAAATTTGAGAAATATAATGTAATAATCCTAAATATTAATGGGATTGACTATTATGCTCTACAAAAGGCAGATGCTCTCAAACTTATATTAAATTGGGTATCTTATAAAAAATGGGCAGAAGGAAATTATAAACTTCTAACCCCTAAAATGTATAAATAACTCAAAAGGAGAGTCATGAAGTGCTTATATTACAGGAAAAAAATGAAAAACTGAAAAGTATTCATAAAAATATTAAAAAAACTTTTAATACATCATCATTATTAGAATTATCAGATGTGCTCAATGATAGTCAAAACTCAAGAGCATTTATATTCATTATGGATAAAATAACAACTCATAATGAAATTGTAATTGATTTACTCGACGATTTAATCATAGATATTTATGAATTTAATGAAATTCTTATTCAAAACTTACACAATTCCCATGAACCAGAAAAAAAAGGTTTTAATCTTGATTCAATATTTAATTTCAAAAATTTGAAATATTTAATAATCATTGCTATACTAATTGGTGTAACAATGGGTGTTGCAGGAAGCGAAACTTTAATTACAAAAATACTAACAACATTAGGATTCTTAAAATGAAAATAATACAAAAAATAAAAAATATGTTTACTAAAAAAACAATAAATATATCGACTAAGTTAATTCCTGAAACTGATAAAGTTTCATTAAGTGTTCCTATTAAGAGATTGATTGAAAATTATGATTTAACAAAGAAAAATATTTTAATTATCGATGATTCCAAAGGAATAATTTCAATGATAAATGATTTTTTAGATGAATGTTTAAATGTTAAAGATTATAATGTTTTATCATTTTTTCAAAAATACGCTCCATTTATAATGATGAAAACATTTTCCCAGATGAATATGAAATCTATTGATTTTGCTATAATAGATATAGTTCTACCAGGAAAAATGCAAATAAAAAATAAATATGTGAAATATGATGGTATTGATGTAGCAATATACTTATATGAAAAATATAATTGTAAAAATTTCTTATTTTATACAGGAAATCTAAATGGAGAATTTTCAGATTACTTTGAAGAAAAATCTGAAAAATTTGAGAAATATTTTGGAAGAGATATACATGATTTTATAGTGTATAAAGGAGATTATGATGGAGATAAAACAATAACAGAATTTAAAAAATTATTCTCCGGAGAAAAATACACATTATGAATTTTATAGAATATACATCACTAGCACTTAAAAATAATAAGATGTTATTTCTGTATAATTTTCTTATTATTTTTTTAACAAATTTGGCTATTTTAATGGTTTTACTTACATCTGAAATTAATAGTATTCAGGTCGAATTAGATATTATGAATATTAATAGTCTTGAACATTATCATAAATATTTTCAAAATATAGTTTATAAAGATAAAGTGTTTTATATGGTAAACAAAAAAAGTGTTTCAATATTAAAAGATTATATTCCTAATGTTATAATAGGAACAAAAACTATCAAATTTTTAACACATAATGAAATATTTATTTTATCTGAATATAGAGATCGTGGTGTTATTATTTCAATTCAGGATTTTTTATATCCTATATATCATAATATATATATTGTTATACCTTTGTTTTTTATTGTAAATATAATCATTCTTATTTTTACCCTGTACAAGAAAAATAAAATTATTTATAGAACTCTAAATTCAAGAGATAACAAAATGTACACCAAAAGTCTGGTTACATTAGCAGAAAATCTCCATCATGAATTGAATACTCCATTAGCAGTGCTATCAAATAAGGTAAATAAAATTAAAAAATGTACCGTATTAGATTGTAATCATGATATGGATTTTGAATTAATTAATGATAGTATTAAACAAATTTCAGAAGTTTTGAGAAGAATGAGATCATATAAACATATTGCCAAATCAAATTCACACTCTCTTTATAGTATAATGGAAACTGCTTGTAATGCATTATTAGTTACAAACTCAAATAAATTTGAATATGAAATATCAAAAGAACTTAAAGAATATAAAGCAAATGGCCAATACATACCAAATTCTGATTTAATAGGTATAATTACTAATATGGTAAAAAATTCATTAGAAGCAAATGCAACTAAAATAAAATTTACATTTGGTAAAAAGAATGGAGTATGTACTTTTTATATTGGAGATAATGGAAATGGAATACCGGAAAATATAAAACCAAATATTTATAAAAAAGATTTCAGTTCAAAAACAAAAAATAGAGGTAATGGTCTTTATATAAGTTCTGTATTATTAGATGATGCAGGAGGGGATATAAAATTAATTGATAGTTCTGAAAAAGGAACAATATTTGAAATTAATTGTCCAGTTAAAAAAATAACTCTTACCTTAGATGACCTAAAATTTTAAGAATTTCATCTATAGTAGTTGTAATATTATCATTTTTAATGATTTTAATATCTTTAGGTATTTGTGAAAATTTTATATTATCATCTTGAAGACGTCTATTCCATTCTGGTAAACTAAAAGATGCTCTCTTTTTTGCTCGCTCTGTTCGTATATTATCTGGAACATTAATATAAAATGCTTTTGGTGAATATTTCTCAAGACTTTTGTAACCATCCAAATCAGTAATTACAATAGAATTATTTTTGAGAGATGATTTATGTATACCATAATACCATATTTCCGAATTTCCATTTAGGAGAGTATTATATGTTCTATATTCCACAAGATTTGGAATTTCTGAAATGAATTTTTCTTTCGTTACAAAATGATAATCCAAATCTTGTGTTTCATTATCTCGAATAGGTCGAGATGTCCAAGAAACAATAATATTATAATTTAATATCTTATTCAATTCTTTGAGGATAGTATCCTTTCCAGAAGCAGATTTGCCAAGAAGAATTATAATATTTTTCAATTGTTTCCTTTATTTTGAAGTGTTTTTATCTAAACCTACAGTTTTTGAAAATGCTTCCAAATCAGCATCAGAATATTTAGATACTTGACCTTTCATAATGCCTTTCATTGGACCACCAAAAGTACCAGCTTTATAACCTTTAAGTGCAGTTGCTATCTCAATATGAGTCATATTTTTCACAATTTTTGATCTACCAAGTGCTTTTTTCTCAAAACTTTGACCATGACACCCTTTACAAGCAGCTGAATTTACAGCAGCAACTAAACTTATTGCTCCAAGAGCAATTATAAGTATTTTTTTCATTTGTTTATCCTTTTTAGAAGTTATCCTTTTGATTTATAAGATTTTCCCGTCTTTTCTTTTTATTTGATACGTATGTTTTATAATTATCTACACATTGTTTCATATAATCTACAACTAAGGGACTGAAATAATCTATTTTAATAATATGAATTTCCCCTATACTATTGGTGCTATCTATAATTGAACTTTTTGAAATATATGCTATTCGTATATATACTCCTGTATTCTTTGTAGTAAACCAAGTAATTAATGAATTTTTATAAAGATTATTTTTATGTATTTTAATTGATAAATATCTTTTTGTATATTGAATTTTTGAAATGATTTTATATTCTAAATCTGTTTGAATTTCAGTATAAAAGTCTATAGTTGATAATTTTGACTTATATAATATTGTATCTTTTTTAAGTTGATATTTTTTTCTAAGTATTCCTAAAATATGATTATAAAATTTTTTAGAAGTGACTTTTGCATATCCTTCAATAATATTGGCGTTATATGTTTTCATTGTATTAGAATCAGGGCAATACTTAGTGACCTTTCTTGGAAGAAAAGAATTCATATCTGTATAATATCCTAAAGGTCGCCTTTTTAAGATTCCAGCATATAAACCTTTATATGCATTTGGTTTACTAGGGTCAATATATGAACCTAACTTATTTCCTAAAAAAGTCCCATATGTTTCTTCTGCA
>Ga0256840_1001806_pt1 | contig 19474 bp, 22 predicted proteins | sample 355202metaG_FD_185969 | JGI IMG/M metagenome (GOLD analysis project Ga0256840, IMG submission 185969) | Hydrothermal vent microbial communities from Mid Atlantic Ridge, Atlantic Ocean - 355-202 | ecosystem: Environmental > Aquatic > Marine > Hydrothermal vents | place: Atlantic Ocean: Mid...
AAAATGGTAATCCTGCACCACTCTCTTCATCAAACATAAAGAGTTCCATCTCTGCACCAATCTTTCGGTGGTCACGTTTTTTTGCCTCTTCCATCATTTTTAGGTAATCTTTAAGTGACTCTTTGTCAGCAAAAGCAATCCCATAGATACGTGTAAGCATCTCTCTACTCTCATCACCTCCAAGGTAAGCCCCTGCGACACGCGTGAGTTTAAAGTTATGTAAAAAACGCAAAGCAGGAACATGAGGTCCTTGACAAAGGTCTTCAAAATCACCTTGTTTGTAAACAGAGATTACCCCATCTGGAATACGTTTTAAAACCTCTTGTTTTAAATCATCAGAAGCAAATTTTTCTAAAGCTTCAGCTTTAGTCATCTCATACTTTTCAATTTTGTACTTCTTTTTGATGAGTGCTTTCATCTGCTTTTCGATTTTCTTTAAATCTTCTTCCCCAATTTTTTCATCGACACGAAAGTCATAGTAAAAACCCTCATCAACATTTGGCCCTACAAAAAACTTTGCATTGGTGTAAAGCTCCGTAATGGCTTGTGCCATAAGGTGTGCTGTCGAGTGTCTGATAATCTCTAAAGAGGCTTCTGAATTGTCATATTCAAGAGGGGTAGCAGTTGGGTTTTCTCCTGCACTTTGTGTATCTATAATCTGTCCGAGGTCATCAATGTAACCTATTAAATTTTCACTCAAAATTAACCTTTATGTTGCTCTATAATACGTAATAGAACTTGATTTTTAAATGCCGATATTATATCGCTTTAGACTTAAGTCCTTAATCTTAAATCTTTTCTTAATATGATAAAATGATGTTCTTAAATTAGGAGATAACTTATGGAACTATTTGGAACCGATGGTGTACGTGGACTAGCAGGGGGAAAACTCAACCCCATCAATGTCATGCGTTTGGCGATTGCAGCTGGAATTCACTTAAAGAAAACAAGCAAATATAATAAAATTTTAGTCGGAAAAGATACCCGACGTTCAGGCTACATGATAGAGAATGCTTTGGTATCGGGTTTAACCTCTGTGGGCTTTGATGTTATTCAAATTGGACCTATGCCGACTCCTGCGATTGCGTTTATTACCGAAAATATGCGTTGTGATGCGGGGATTATGATTACGGCTTCACATAATCCTTATTATGACAATGGCATTAAATTTTTTGATGCAGAGGGCAATAAGCTAGGCAAAGAGTGTGAAAGTAAAATTGAAGAGATTTTTCATGACTTAGAACAGGTAGAAGATGCCTTTGTGACCAAAAAAGAGATTGGTCGTTCGGTACGCATAGACGATGTTATTGGGCGTTATATTGTTCACATTAAAAACTCTTTCCCAAAAGAGTTCTCTCTTTATGGTAAACGAATTGTGGTTGATTGCTCCAATGGGGCAGCCTACATTGTTGCCCCTACGGTTTTGCGTGAATTGGGGGCTGAAGTGATTGTGATGGCAAATGAGCCTAATGGTTACAACATCAACACCAACTGTGGAGCAACCCACCCTGAAGCATTGGTGAAAAGAGTGATTGAAACACGTGCTGACATTGGAATAGCCTTAGATGGAGATGCTGATAGATTGGTACTGGTGGATGAAAAAGGTCAAATTGTCGATGGTGACAAACTCATTGGGGCATTGGCAATTCATCTTAAAAATGAGAAAAAATTAGCCAATGATAAAGTAGTAGCCACAGTTATGAGCAATCAAGGCTTAGAAGACTATTTGGCTTCAAATGGCTTAAAACTAGAACGCTCCGATGTGGGAGACAAACATGTACTAGAAGTGATGAAGAAAGTAGGTTCAAACTTTGGGGGTGAGCAGAGTGGTCATGTGATTTTTTCAGATTTTGCCAAAACAGGCGATGGCTTGGTCTCTGGTTTACAAGCTTTTGCGTATATGTTAGAAACCAATAAAACAGCAAGTGAAGCTTTTGACGTGTTTGCCTTGTATCCTCAAGAGTTGGTCAATATTAATATCTCTAAAAAAGTTCCCATAGAGGAGATAGCAGGGGTTAAAGAGCTTTTTGCTGAAATCGAAAAAGCAGGAATGCGTCATTTGGTGCGTTATTCTGGAACAGAAAATCTCATGCGAATTTTGTTAGAGGGTAAAAATCAAGCCACTTTAAACAAAATGATGGAAAAAACAGTTGCTCTCTTTAAAAAGGAGTTGTCATAATGATCCGAAATTTACTCATCTTCTTTTTTGTGGCAGTGGGAACATTTTTTATTGACCAAGGCATCAAAGCATGGGCTATGGAGTCTGTTCAAGGTGTAGAACATGCCATTATTTGGAAAGGCTCTTGCATTAATTTAGAACTCTTTTACAACCGAGGTGTGGCTTTTTCCATGTTAGCTTTTTTAGGTGATAACTTAAAATGGGTACAACTGACATTAATCATAGCTATTATTGCCTATGTCTTTTATGAGGGTTACTTAAAACAGTATGCTTTTGCCATTGGCTTAATTGTGGGGGGTGCAATTGGTAATCTATATGACCGTTTTATTCACGAAGGGGTTGTGGATTATGTGGCTTGGCATTGTGGTTTTGATTTTGCTGTTTTTAACTATGCTGATGTGATGATTGACTTAGGGGTAGCGATTATATTGCTTATGACATTTTTGGAATATCGAAAAGAGAAGAAGCTAAAAGCCTAAAATTAGGCTTTTAGGTTTTAGTAAACTATTTTGGCATTTCCATAGAGTGTATCTACTTTATTTTTGAGTGCTTCCATCACTTTTTTCTGTTTTAATAGCTGTTCAATTTTGAGTTTTGCATCACTAAAACTCAATGTTCCTGCACTCTTTTTGTTCAGTAGGTAGACCACATTGTAGCCATGTTTGGTTTTTTCAGGAGAGGTAATTAAACTCTTTACTTTATATTTGTACATTCTGTCAAAAAGATTGGTTGGCATAGCGTCTCTTCCAAACCATCCCATGTACCCACTCTGTTTTTGAGCATGGGCAGCATCTAAAAAATCTTTATCTAAATTGCTTGATTGTTTGAGTTGGGCTAAAACACTTTTAGCTGTTGCCTCATCTTGAAAGATAATGTTAGCAATCTCAATGGAGTTTGGAAAGGTGAATTTGTCAATATTGTTGTCATAAAAGGTTTTAATCTCTTGTGCTGAAACAGTCGCTTTTTGAAATTCCTCTTGTTGATAGAGTGCAAGGGCAATCGCCCCTTTAATGCTTCTTAATTGTTCAGGATTTAAGCTTTTGCCATACTGTTGCTCTACGACATTTTTTTGTTGTTCAAACGCTTCTTGAAACTTAGGATTGTTAACAATAGGGGTTTTGAGTAGGTCAGCATAAAGCACCTCCTCTTTGATGAGTTGCTCCATAAGATTACTCTTTTGTGTCTCATCGAGTTGCTCATAGCCTTGTGATAGCAGTGCATCGGTAATTTGATGTCCATTGACGGTTACCAATGTTTTTGCCATGAGTAGCGTGGAGCTTAAGAGTAGAATAAGCGGGATGATTTTTTTGATAATTTTCATTATTGGGTTCCTTATTTTTTAAAAACTGATATTAGCATAATATTTGTGGCAAATTGTGGTTAGATATCTAGGGTTTCAGCCACAAAAGTTTTTTTGACCTCTCCTGAAAATCGGTAGATGTCTTCTTCAAATGAGACATAGAGTTCTTCACCTGATTTGGGCAATACTTTTACATCATCATTCACCAAGTTTTCATCATTGGCACGAATGAAACAAGCGACTATCCCCGTACCACAAGCTAAGGTTTCATCTTCCACACCACGCTCAAAGGTACGGACATGAATGGTCTCTTCATCTTCAATTTTACAGATGTTGACATTAGCATTAAATTTATCTCTTAGGCGTTTGGCTTGGGCGAGGTCAAACTCTTCAATACTCTCTCTAATTCCTACAATATGAGGAACACCTGTGTCAATAAACCACCAACGCTCACCCTCTTCATCTATCTCGGTGCTAAGTCTGATTGGTTTGGTCATGTCGGTGGTAACATAGTTCCCATTGACATTGGCACGAATGAGACCTGCTCCTGTGAGAAATTCTGCTTCTCCATCGGCTGAAATGCCTTTCTCCATGGCAAAGTGTGCAATGGCACGTGATGCATTGCCACACATGGTTGCACGACTTCCATCTGCATTGTAAAAATCCCACTCAAAATCATACTCTTGATGGGGCATAACAACCACTAAGCCATCTGCTCCCACACCATTTTGTCTGTGACAGAGACGTTTTGCCAATTTAGAACGGTCTTTTTTCTTTTTACGAATGATAATCACAAAGTCATTACCACTTGCCGAATATTTGGTGACAGTCATAATATCTCCTCTTATTTAATGAAGATATTATATCAGATTTTGTGTCAGTGAGCGTTTAGAGGATAGTGTGAATGGTTGGGTAAAGCTTCTGTGCTTGTTGCTTCTTTTCGGGTTTTAATAAAAGAGATAAAGAGAATTAATCCTGTTACGATAAGTAGGGCATTGCCCAGATAATCATGGGCTAATGAGAAGTTGTTTTGTGATTGGAGTACAAATTGTGTTACGAACCAAATACGAAAAACATTAATGGCAGAGATGAAAAGGTAGCCCATCATTGCCCATTTTACTTTGTGCATAATGCTTGCAGGAAAAGCAAGAATAGAGGCTAGGAAAAAGAGATAAGGAATCATGCCATTACAGGCTTTTTCAATGACTAATGAATAATGCTCATTGATGAAAATATGATAATCTTCCATCATCCCAAGAGGGAGTAGTTGAGCTGTTAAAAGGGCGGTAATATCTTTTTGAAAATCATTAACGATTGTACTCATTGGAGAGTAGTCCCAATAGAAGAGTGCAAAAAGTAGCACGATACCTAACCAATAGGATAAAATAAATTTTTTCATTATAATATAAACCTTAAATATTTTTATTAATTATTTTTTATTAAATTTATTTTATCTTAAAAAAGTGGAGAAATTGCTTATTGTTTAAAAATATTGCTAAAATAATGTTAAATGTTAGTAATTATTTCTTTTTATAGTGATTTTATCGTACTTGTGCTTGAAGCTTTGCTCCATTGTTTGTACTATTATTTGTAGCATTCTTATCTTTTGGTGGTGCTTCAGGAAGATTTTGAGACATAAAGAGTTGAGGAGATTTTCCTTGAATCTGTATCATGGCTAAAATTTTATCTTTTTTCTTACTTCTATAGACTTTAAAGAGTTCAAGGTTTTTAGCAATGACATCTATCTCCACACGCTCTTCATCTTTTAAGGGAATATGATACTCTCCTCCCTCAATACGCAAGAGCGTATTTTCATTTTTATAGACCAACCAGACTACTTTCGCTTGTGATAAACCATAAAGTGAATGGCTAGTATGTTCAATAATGAGTTGATGAAATGTGTCTCGGGTATTAATGGTAATGTTATGGTCTGCATACATTAAATCTTTATAGAGAGTGCTTGTACCTTTGCTAAGGGTTGATGAGTTTTGTAGATGATTAAAGAGTTGTAGGTTTGAAGCCCTCATAAGGTCTGTACTTTTATATAGGGCTAAGAGTACAAATGTGAGGAGGGTGATAGAGATTAAAACCTCTACAAGGGTAAAGGCTGAATGTTTCTGTTTCATCTTAATCTTCCATAATCCCGATACGAATCGCCTCTTCATAAGAGGTCTCTCCTGCTATCATCATGGCAGCAAGTTTATCGGCAATGGTTTTCATGCCTTGTTTTTTTACTTCAGCACGAATTTGGTGGTCATTAAATCCTTTTTGCATCATCTCTTTAACGCTGTCATTCATGATAAATAGTTCACCTACAGCTTGTCGACCTTTATAGCCTGTAAAGTCACACTCAGTACACCCCTCGGCTTTAAAGTAGATGCCCTCTGGTAGAGAGAGTTCACTGAGAACAGAAGGGGCTAAAGGGGTAGCAACTTTACAATGAACACAGAGTTTACGAGTAAGTCTTTGGGCTAAAACACCAAGAAGTGTAGAGGTTAGAAGAAAATCTTCAATCCCCATATCCATCAATCTTGAGATGGCAGAAGTAGCATCATTGGTATGTAGGGTAGAGAGCATGAGGTGACCTGTAAGGGCTGAACGTAGAGAGATATCAGCCGTTTCAGCATCACGAATCTCCCCTACCATAATGATGTCAGGGTCTTGTCTTAAGATAGAACGCAGACCTGCGGCAAAGGTGAGACCTACTTTGGAGTTAACTTGAATTTGGTTGACATTTTCAGCATTGTACTCCACGGGGTCTTCAACGGTAATAATGTTTTTATCAGGGGTGGCAACGTGTTGTAAACAAGCATGTAGCGTGGTTGATTTACCTGAACCTGTGGGCCCCGTAACGAGTATCATCCCATGAGGGTGCGTAAGGAGTCGGTTTAAATCTTTGGTAATGTCTTCGGTAAAACCGAGTGTTTGAAGTGTGGGAATACTCTCACTTGTCATAAGAAGCCTCATAACCACTCGCTCTCCATGGTAGGTTGGTAACACAGAGACCCTAATGTCTAGGCTATTTCCTGAAATGGTTACTTGGGTACGACCATCTTGAGGAATTCTTTTTTCTGAAATATCTAAGTTGGAGATGACTTTAATCCGTGAAATCACTAAACCTGTAATGTTTTTGTCAATGTCTAAGTGCTTTTTTAATGCGCCGTTAATTCTAAGACGTACTTCACCTTTTTTCTCTAGAGTTTCAATGTGAATATCTGAAGCCCCTTTTTTGATGGCTTGGAAAAAGAGAGAGTTTACCAATTTAACCACAGGTGCAGACTCTTCATTGGAGAGCAAATCTTGTGAGTTTCGTATGAAATCTAATAAATCAGATTCTACTTCAATAATATCATCTGAACTTGTATCGACATTTTCAAAGTCTGAACCTGTTTGAATTTCTCTAAATTTATCAGCTAGACGTTCAAAGCTCTCCTCATCTAACTCAACAATAGGGTAGTCAATATTGAGTTTTGAAAAGTGATTAAGGGCTTGAGCAAGTGAAGACTTTTTGACAACGGCAGAGGGTTCATTTTCTATATTGGCAAAAAGTAATGCATGTTTGAGGCTAAGTCTATTGTCAACCTCCTCATTCCAATGAGGTTCTAAATTGACATTTTCAAGTAAAGGTAAACGCAACATCTTAGAAACTTCTATCGGTATCTGTATCGGTAAAGGTTGAACCCTCATTGTACTCGACACCTGTGTTAATAGCATTTAAATCTACCGAATTTGGTTGGTCAAAACTATCCATAATAGATTCACTACGTACATAACCATCGTTTTGAATGTTGCTGTTTACTGTAGGAGTTGCTACATAAACAGGCGTTTGTGGTTCTGCTGCAAATGTTTGTCGTGTATGGGTTACAACAGGTTTAGCTTTAAGTGGTGCTACTTTTCGGCTATATGGGGTTGAGCTTTCACTCGATGAACCTGAAAATGTTTCATGTCTATGCTCTGAGGAGACACCAGTTTGCTCTTCAAGTTGTGCGAGTAAAATTTTGTTGTATTGTTGTTGTATTGATTCTAGCTCTGATAAATAAACACGTAAACTGGTTAAGTCCGAACTTTTTTGAACAATATAAGGGGTAATGTAAATGACAACATTGACTTTACTGCTTGAATCTCCTTTTGAAGTAAAGAGTTTACCCAAAATTGGAATATCGCCTAATATTGGTATCTTGGTGACAGAGTTACCATCAGCACTCTTAATGAGTCCCCCTAAGATAATGGTTTCAGCATGGTTAATGATGGCATTGGTCTTTACCGAACGTTTGGTCGTGGTTGGTCTATCCGCTGATGAACCTGAACCTGGTAAAATATCTTCAATGGTGGTTTCAATTTCTAATGAGACTTTATTGTTAGAAGAGAGTCTAGGTTTAACTTTAAGGGTAATCCCTATATCTTCTCTACTATAGTTGTTAATAACCGATGAAGCTCCTTGGGTACTCTGTTGTGCTTGGGTTAAAATAGATTGGGTTCGTCCTACATAGATAACGGACTCTTTATTATTGGTTGATAAGACAGAAGGTCTTGATAAAATCTGTGCAGCTCCATTTTGTTTGAGTAGGTCTAGTTGTGCTCCTAAGGCAAATACTTTATCAATACTTCCAAATTCAAAAGCTCTGGTATTACTTGTGATAGCATTTCCATTCCTATCATACGTTGTTGTAGGGTTACCATTTAAGAAGCCTAATAGACTACTAGATAGAGTCAGTGCAGGAGCACCTGCATTAGCCGATAAAGAGAAGAGACCATTGGAAGTGATTGCTCCACCATTAAGTCCATATTTTACGCCAATATTTTCAGCTAAGTTAGTATTCACTTCAACAATCTTAGCTTGAATATAGACTTGTGACTTCTCAACATCAAGTTGTTGTACGGTGGCTAAAATATTTTGATACTGTTCAGCATTGGCTAAGACAATGAGTGCATTTCGCTCTAAATCAGAGGCGATAACGGCTTTTTGAATCGGTTTACCCCCTTTACCGACTCCACCAGGTGTAGAGTTTGCACCTGTCATCTGCGGAACAATTTTACTTAAAATCTTCTCCATCTCCTCAACATTGGAGTTTGAGAGGGTAATGACGTGCATCTTTTGTATGTCACCCTCTCCCTCATGGTCAAGTTGAGAAAGATAGCGTTCTAAACGATTAACATTTTTACTGTTACCAACTAAAATAATGGAGTTTCCAGATATGTCTTGCATGACATCTACTTTTTCAGAGACAATATCTTGTGGAAAAAGTGCTTTTGACATACTTTGAATATTGGCAAAAATATCTTTAACACGGGCATTTTGTAGTCGAATTATTTTACTTGTTTTGGTTTGTTTATTCTCAATTTTGTCAATAAGTGCTTTAATTGAACGTAGGGTAGAGGGGTAAGCTGTAACTGATAAAAGGTTATTTTTTTTAAAAGAGACCACTTTGGCACTTTTATGAAGAAGTGGCTTAATTTTAGTACGAATAACGGCAGCATTGACATTTGAGAGTTGGAATACCACTGTCTTCATGGTTCTCCCACCTGTATTAATATTAGAACTCACAGGTAGACCTTGTCCAGCTGCTGTTAAAGATTTAACCACTTGGTAGTAAGAACCTTTATTGACTAAAGTCATTTTTTTAGTCTCTAAAATGGCATTGAGTAGAGGAATAAGTTCATCTTTTTCTACGCCTTCTTTATTGGCGACAAAGTTAATTTTGCCTTTAATCTCACCATCAATCAAGATGTTCTTACCTGTAATTTTACCCACCATTTTGACAAAGTCATTGACACTTAGGTTTGAAAAATTAATATTTACTTTTTGAGCTTGAGCTTGTGTACTTAATACTAGGAGTGTTCCCAATGCTATTTTACTGAATTTCATATTCTAAATCCTCGCTTATTCCATTTCTTTCAACGGTTAATGTTAAATTGTCTAAATCGCTTATGCCATTAAAGAAGTTCATGGCGGTACTTAGGTTTAAAGGTTCTGCATTGATGGCGGTTAAGATGTCACCTTTTTGAAGACCAAGCTTTGCAATGTCTGAACCTTTTTTGACAAAGTTTACTTTGAATCCAGCAGGTTTACCATTTTTCTTATAGTTAGATAGACCAACATCTTTCCAAACTTTATCAATATCTTTTGTATAAGAGGTCAATAAGCTTTTTGGTATATGTTTGGTACCACCCTCTTCCACAATTTTAGTGGCTGGGGTAACTTTTCCTGCTTGAGCTTTTGGTATTGCTTTTGTATGTTTATTAATATGCTTGACATTTTCAAGGCTTAATTTAAACTCTTGGTTATTTTTTTTAAAAATGACAAAATCTTTTCCCGCGGAGATGAGTTGAAAGCCATTAAGTTTTTCCCCTCCCTCCAAAATACTTGTCTTACTCCCTTTCGCTACGGTTACTACCAGTTTCTTATCTGAGTTATATATTCCTAAAAGGGTGTACCCCTTCATGGAGACAACACTGCTTTGTTTAGGTTTAGGGGCTACAACATTTACTTTTGAGGGATTACTTAACCGTACACGATAATAGAGCTTTTTTACTTCATTGGACTGTTGTAACTCCTCGCCACTATTGGGGAGAAAGAGTATTGAGATGACCAACCATATAATCTTAATGGCAACCACAATGGTTAAAAGAAAAATGATGGTGGAGAGGTGTTTACTGCTAATAATTTGTTTCATAGAACCATCCTTTCTCTTTATCTTTTTTCAAAAACTTTTTAATGCTTTTTATCTCTTTGGTCACAGGTAATAAAATCTCTACTTTCCTATCAAGTAGTGCTACTTGACCCTCCATCGTACCAAATGAACCCTCTCCACTTAAGGTTATTTGAAGTGGTTTGAGTATGGAGTAGATAGCAGATAACTGATTAATCTCTTTGGGTGCCATATTTGAAAGTGATTTATCCATTTTGACTGCATCTACTTTTAAGGTGTTGTAAAAAAAGAAAAAGTTAAAAGTGACTTCATTGATACTTGCAATTTTAGCACCATCAACTGATAGTTCACCATTTTTAATTTTTAAACCATACCATGTATCGGTGACAGTTTCATTGGAGATTACAATATGTTTCTCTTTTAAGAATTTTTCTAAAAAATAGTATAGCTCTACTTTTGGTGCAAAAAGCCACAAGAGTAAGAGGCTAAGAAAAAAACCACCAACAATTCGTTTTACCATTTGCATGTGAACTCCATTGTGTATAGATTTTTAGCACTCTGTTGAACATCTAAACGGGTAATCTGAACAGGTATATCAATTAATTTATTGGTTAATTTACTCACTTGTGTCCCTGTTAAATTTTTATAAGAAGCGGTTAGTTTTTTAGACTTCTTTTGAAAGAGTACAACTTTATCATTTGGTACAACTGTTTTTAGTATTTTTACTCTGTTAGCAAGTTGTTTTCCACCCCACTGTTTTTTGAGTGTTTTAATATGATTTATTTGGGTAATTGTTTCTTTCGTGCTTCTTTTATTTTTATTCACATCAATGTCGGCTGAATACTTATAGATAGCCGAAAAAATTAAAAAAAGTAGCGTGATTAAAATAATTAACTCATTTTTATAGCGTTGTAGTATCATCATATTCATAGGCTTCGCTCCACTTTAACACTATTTCCTGAAATGCTTGTTTTTAAATTTGTCTCTTTGGCACTCTTTTGAATTTGTTTGATGATATTGTTATTAGAGGTACTAATATCTGCACTGATTTTTGATTTTTCAATATGGAGTGCTTTTAATTCACTTTTGGCTGAAAGCAGTTTAGAGATATCTTTAATGCTTTGTCGCTTTTGGCGTTCTAATTTATCAATGGGTTGATATTTTTCTAAAATACTCTCTCTAATCATACTCGAACCATAAGTTGGATTATCATCTAAAAGTCTCATAAGTTCACTTTCATCTTCTGCTGTTGATGATTGAATACGATACCCCTCCATAATAAAAGTACCCCCTAAAATAAGAAATAGAGAACTAAGCAATATGGTCTCTTTGAGAGAGACTAGAGAAGTATGGGAAGCACCCATACTCACACCGTTCTTTAATTTTAAATCTTCTAATTTTAAGGTTTTAAACTCAACATCACTTTCCATTAAACTTAATGGAATCATAGTAATAATACCTTCAATGGTTTGTAATGCCATTTGTGTGTCAACTTGAAGGGGTTGGGTTAATTCCTCGCTTAACTCTTGTGCAAAATATATTTTGGAAACACGATGTTTCTCAATCCCTTTGCTCTCTATAAACGCTTCAATCTCTTCTATATCATAAGCATAAAAATACCAAGCACCATTGCTTTTACTTACATGATATTGATACTCTCTTGATGGGTCTAAATAGTCATCAAAAAGAGATTGTGCTATCTGTTTAGCTTGATAAGCAAATCGAATATCAAGCTCTTCACGTATAAATGTGTAAAATGTAGGTGTTAATATAATCTCAATGTTATGTTTTAATGAGACGCTGTCCATATTTCGATGGATTAATAGTCTATTGTTACTCTTGTCCATTAAACTCAAAGTTACTACTCCTTCCTTCTATATAATTAAAGCTAAAGCCATATCGTTTCTCTCCATAAAGAAAGTTTTGTTCGCATGACATAGCATTGAGTGATTTTTTGGCATACACTTTTTTATCGAGTGTTGCAACGATACTATTTTCATTTAAAAATGATGCTAAGGTAGTCTCACCCATAATCCAAGACTCTTGTACCATTTCAAGTGGAATCTCAAATGCTGCGGAGACAAACTCAGTAGAGGGGTAAGCTCCATCAATGAGTAGTTTAGAATCTACTGCTACAAAAGAGAAATATTTCTCCCAAGGAATGGTGAGTACTTTTATATCATCATATCTGAATGCGTAGTTTATTAAAATCTTCTTAAATTGTTTCTTTGAAATTATACCTTTTTGTTTTTTTAATCTTTCTGTCTTTTCACTATTTTGTAAAATTTTACCCGTAATGGCTTCAAGAATCATCTCTTCTAGTCCATTAGGATCTTCTATTTGGTAATAATCTACAATATGCGTAAATACCTCTTTAGCGAGACTACTTTTTGCAGGTACAGAAGCAGTTTTCTCTTCATCTAACCAGTTAATTGGTACCCCTAACATAAGTGGTTGACACGTTAATGTAATGGCAAAACCCGTCTGCTCTTCACTAATCATTAAGGGCATACTGTAAATCATTTTTAGTTTTAGATTATTATCTGCTTTTTTCGGAAAAAAACGTTTTAAAATCTCTTTGGTACTACCATATAAAATATTTGCTTGTGTCACCGCAGAAGTTACCGCTGCACTTTTTCTAGCCTTATCTAAATAGCTAAAGGAGACAGCCATAATTGACATAATAGTAGCAATGGACATCAACGTTATTAAAAGTGCAATGCCTGTTTTTCTTTTATCCATAATAAAGCTCAATTCAAGTAAAATCACCAATATTATAACCACTTTTAAATTAAGGAAATTAAGAATGTCCCATAAAACAGAGCAAAGAGAGAAATCACTTTCTAAAAACTTAACTAATAGTATTAGTTTTGAATGTCAAAAAACACAGAAGAAAGCTTTCTCACTATTAGAGTTACTGGTTGTTATTTTAATTCTAGGGATTTTAGCCGCAGCAGTTGTCCCACAAGTTGTTGGTGCAGGAGATAAAGCTAAAGTAGATTTAACTTGTGTAAATATGTCTACCGCAGGTAGAACGCTAGATATGTTTAAATTAGATAATGGTGTTTACCCTGAAACAGAAGAGGGGTTTGATGCTTTAATGTCTAATCCTGATAGTGATAAATATCCAAACTATAGTTCAAATGCCTATTTGAAAGAGTATCCTAAAGATGCATGGAGAGGAAAAATGATTTATATCAAAAAAGGTAACGATTTTGATATTGTCTCTTATGGTGCAGATAGAAAAGAAGGTGGAGAAGATTACTCTGCTGACCTTAAACTCTCTGGTTGTAAAAAATAGGTTTGAGGTATTGAATCCCTTACAAAAAAGTGCTTTTACGCTTTTAGAGTTAATCGTTGTTGTAATGATTGTCTCGCTCATGAGCTTTATGGTCTTCTCTACCATGTCTAATACGGAAGAGAAGAAAAAAGAGCAATTAGATCCCTCTACACTTCCTAGTACCTTACGTCATACTTTTCAAGGAAAAGGTGACGTAGAACTCTTCTGTACAAATAAATGTATCGATTGTTACACCTTAATAGATTCAGAAATTACTGCGTATGAAGGGCTTGTTAAGCTAGGTAAAGATGTTGAAATTTACCTTTTAGACCAAGATGAGCATCTTAATAAAGTGGATGATTTTGGACGCGTAAAAGATCAAAAAGTCTGTTTACGTTATCATCTTTATGCCAATGGTAGCACAACAAAGATGGTGATTTCAAATAGTAAAGGGGTCTATTATTTACCGTCTTTCTTTGGAAAAGCTAAAGAAGTTAAAGATATGGAAGAAGCTAAATCCCTATGGATTAAAGAAGACTATAGGCTTGATGATTCAGGTTCATTTTATTAAAGGAATAGATAAAATGTATTATAAAAATAAAAAAGCTTTTACCTTAATTGAAGTGATGGTTTCTGTAATTATTATTAGCATCGTAGTTATGGGGATTTTAAAACAGCAGTCACTCAATACCAATATGGCTACTTACCTCTTAAAGCGTGGTGATGCTGAACTTGACAATACACTCTTTTTATCTAAGAGTATTAAACGCTATCATGAAGAAAATAAAACAGCATATGATGTACTCCTTGATGAATTTTCAATTAAAGATTTAGAGAGTCGAGAGATTTTAAGAGAGGTGAGTAGAAACATTCATATTACCGAAGAGATAGAGATACCAATTGTCGTTGATGAAGCATCAGGTCAAGAGTTTACCTTTTTTACCAATGAAATTTTGCTTAAAGAGAACTACTCGGCACGTTATTATACTTTTAAGTAATAACATGTAGCGGATAGCGGAGGAGAGAAGAGGAAGTAACTAGTTGTTACTTCCTGGTTTAATAGCCGTTGAACCCTCTTTACAAAGAGGACACTCTGTAGGATGATACATCTCAAAGGTAAAGTCATCTAAGGCAAAGAATGGCACACTAGAGGAGAGCTTACACTCTGCTTTGGCTTCAAGAGTTGAACCCTCTCGCTTACAAAAACCTCTATTGGCTAAAGAGGCAAAGGCAACAACTTTCGCACCCAAAGCTTCAATGGCAAGTGCTGCTTTCATGGCAGAACCACCAGTGGTAATAATATCTTCACAGATTAAAATATTTTCACCTTTGTGAATTTTAAACCCACGTCGAAGCTCCATTCCACCTTCTTTTTTTTCAACAAAGATAGAGCGAACACCCAAAGAGCGAGCAAGTTCATAACCTGCTAAAACACCTCCAAGTGCTGGAGCACAGACAGTATCTATTTTGATGTCAGATGCTTTAATCATCTTTGCTAAGGCATTGCAGATAAGCTCTGCACGTTTAGGGTCTTCTAAAACTTTGGCACTCTGTAAGTAGCGTTTAGAGTGATTGCCACTGGCCAGTAAAAAATGACCATCTAAAAGTGCTTCTGCATCCAAATACTCTTGCTCTATGTTCATGATTATACTTTTAAAATATCTGTCTCTTTAGCTGAAAGGGTGGTCTCAATTTCAGCAACAGAACTATCGGTAATTTTTTGAACTTCATCTTGTGCTTTTTTAGATTCATCTTCTGAAATCTCTTTGGCTTTTTCAAGTTTTTTTACTTTGTCATTGGCATCTTTACGAATATTTCTAACCGCAATTTTTGCTTTTTCAGACATACCTTTGGCCTGTTTAACAATATCTTGTCTCTGTTCTGAAGTCATTGCAGGAAAGAAAAGTTTGATAAAGTCACCGTCATTATTTGGGTTTACCCCAATATTGGCTTCTTGAATGGCCTTTTCAATAGTACCTAATAGGTTCTTTTCCCAAGGGGTAATAGAGATAGTAGTTGCATCGGTCACTACTACTGAACCAACTTGATTTAAAGCAGTAGGTGTTCCATAGTAGTCTACTCGAATGCTATCTACAATATTGGTGCTTACTTTTCCTGTACGAAGGGTAGAGAAGTCTCTTTTTAAAGCATCAATACTCTTTCCCATTTGCTCTTTTGTCTGTTCATAAATTTCATTTAACATGGTCTATTTTCCTTATTGATAACAATGCATTATTTTGTAGCATTTTTCTCTTCTGTTGTAGGAACAGAAGTTGTTGCGTCAATAGTATCAGCCACAGAAGATGTTTTCTCTTGGTTATAGAGATATCCCATTGCTAAGGTGTTCAATACAAATAAAATAGCCAGAGTAAATGTGGCTTTAGATAAAAAACCAGCAGGACCTTTGGCTCCAAACATTGAATCATTACTTCCACTGTATGCACCAAGACCAATACTTGAACTTTTTTGTAATAATATGGATATAACAATTGCTATTGTTAAAAGAATTTGTATCACTAATAGGGTTTCTACCATTTTTTCCTCTTTAAATGCTGAAGTATAGACTTCAAATTGGGTATAATTTTGGCGATTATACCCTAAATTAATTGAAATCGAGATAAATGGAAGTAGTTAAAGAATTTTCTAAATTTGCACATGAATATGGTAACCATAATTTGATTCAAAAAGAGGTTGCTCAAACACTATGTAGCTTTGTAGATAAAAAAAAATATAAACGTATTTTAGATGTTGGGGCAGGTGATGGGGCAATTTATGAGAACTTATTAGAATATAATATTGAATGTTTAGATTTTGTAGCCTTAGATTTCTCAAAAGAGATGTTGGCACTACATAGAGATGCAGAAGTTATTCAAAAAGTCTGTTTAGATTTTAATCAAAAAGGTTTCTCCTCTGTTTTTCAAGACCATCAATTTGACCTTATCATAGCTTCTTCTTCTTTACAATGGAGTCATGACTTATCAAATGTATTAGCCGAACTTTCTTTACTTTCAGAAACGTTTCTTTTCTCCTTTTTTACTTCTAATACATTTAAGACATTGCATAAAATAGTGAATATTAACTCACCTATTCTAAGTCAAAAGGAGATTTTAGATGCTTTAAATAGATATTTTATCTATGATTTAGAGCTAATTGAATATAAATTAGAGTTCTCTTCTGTTTATGAGATGTTACGCTATATTAAAAAATCAGGTGTTGGTGGGGGTGTCAAACAGTTAGGGTATGGACAGATGAAAAAGCTCTTACGAGAGTATCCATTAAATTATTTAGAATTTGAAGTAGTTTTTGTCAAGGTAATAAAGAAGAAAAAAGGTAATCTTTAGAGAAAGCTCTCTAAAGATTATGAGGGTTAGTCATCACCCATAATTCCTAATAGTTGAAGAATAGACGTAAACATATTAAAGAAGTCTAAAAATAATGAAACAGCTGCATCTACTGGTGAATCATAGGCACCATTGGCAATATTTTGTGTATCATAAATGGTGAAAAGTGAAAAAAGTAGTAAAATACCTGCTGTTATAACAACATGCATTATTGGGCTTTGTAAAATAAAGATATTTACAAGTGAAGCCACAAAAATAATAATCATGGTGATAAAGAGTGGTTTACCCCAGCTAGAAAAATCACTTTTTGAATTAATGGCAAAAAGACTTAATGCTCCAAATAGAACAGAAGTCATTAAAAATGCATTACCGATTAAAGCACCATTTCCTTGACCAATAATCATTGCCAACATTGGAACAATCATCACGCCTAAAGCAAAGGTAAATACAAATAAGGCCATTAAATGTAGTGTCGGATTTTTTCTTGTGGCATTAAAACCAAAGAAAACCATAAGCATAACAAATCCAAAAATAAACCATTTGTATCCAGCAATGGTTGCTGCATAAGGCATGGTTAAATATGCACCCAGAGCAGATGAGATCATGCTTGCTCCAAGAAGTTGATAGGTCTGTTTCATAAAGGTGACAGTAGCAGCCCCTGTAGTTGTTTCGTAACCTAAGTCAGTGGTGTTAGTATAATCTCTATCATAAAGAGCCATAATAATCCTTTGTCTATATTTTATAGTATATTTATATCAATTTTTTATTGTTGATATATTTAGAAATGAGTATATTGAGTTGATGTTTAAAAGAAGTTGAAAAGAGTGCTAAAAGTGGGTTCCAGAAGAGAAAATCTCTTCTGGAAATATTAAGTCAAAACTATTAATAAAGACCTAATGATTGCATTGTAGCTACAGAAAGACCTGCAACTGGTAAACCTTTTGCTTTTTGGTATGAACGTGTAGCTGATCTTGAAGCTGAACCCCAAACACCATCAATTGGACCATTGTAGTATCCAGCAGATTTAAGTGCTGTTTGAACATTTCTAATCATTTGAGCGTTCATGCTTGTTTTACAAACAATTGGAACCCATTTAGCATATCCATCTGCAACCATTCTTTTTTTAGTTACAGTTTTGTATGTTGCAGGAATTGGTATTCTTCTTTCACTTGCTGGAGTGATAAGTTTTTTCACTTTAACAGTTGTGTATTTTGCAGGTGTAGTAACAACTTTTGTTCTAGCAGGAGTCGCAACAACTCTTTTAGAAACTTTGTTATATTGTGCAGGTTGAGCTGTTAAACAAACTTTATTTCCAGTTGCTCTAGCCGAAGCTGAAAGTCTTGCACCAGCAGAACCATTATCAGCATAACCTGCTCCACCAGCACCTGTACCATCACCCATACCTGCTCCACCAGCTGCAGACATACCAGTTGAACGGGCATTGCCACAGTTAGAAGGGCTATTCGTCCAACCATACTGACCACCAGCAACTTTTTGAGTTTTGGTTACAGTTTTATAAGTAGCTGGAACAGGAATAGTTCTGCTCGATGCAGGGCTAACTAATTCTTGAATATTTACAGTTTTGTAAACAGGAGGAGTAGTTAGTTTTCTTGTTGCTACTGGTTTAGCCACAACTTTTTTTGTAACAGTTTTGTAGACAGCAGGAACTTCTACTAAACATACAACTTCTGATTGGTTACATCCTCTGTCTCCACATTTTGTTTTTTTCCACTCTGTTCTAGCAGGTGAAACCATTACTCTTTCTCTTACTGTTTTATATTGAGCAGGAGATTTAACAAGTTTTTCTGTACCTTCAGATACTAAAATTCTTTTGCTAACAGTACGGTATTTAGCAGGTACTGCAACAACTCTTTCACTAGCTTCTGAAGCTAAAACTTTTTCAGTAATTTTTTGGTATTTAGCTGGTGCATAACACTCATAAAAACAAGTACCTGGTTGAGCTGATCCTGTTGGCATACCAGCTGCTTGTGCTGCATTCATAAGCATATTAGAAGCTTCTGGAGCATTCTTTCTTAAAGCAGTTCTCCAAGTTCTAGCAGCAGGTTTAGCTAATACTCTTTCGTATACTGTTTTATAAGTTGCTGGAACAGTAACTGTTCTTTGTGTACCATCTGAAACTTTGATTTTTTCAGCACCCCATGTATATCTAGCAGGAATAATCTGTACTTTTTCACTTGCTTCTGTTGCTAAAACTCTTTCTGTAGAGGTAGCATATTTAGCTGGAAAAAATGCTTTTGTAAAACATTGTCCTGGTTTTGCTGGTGGTAAATCATCGATTGCATTGGCAGTTGTAATTGCTGTTATTGCAATGAGTGATAGTTTAAATGTATCTTTTATTGTCATAATATCTCCTAAGTATTGATATGCAAAAATTAACGCATACTTAATTATAGGTTAAATTAGCTCATGCACAGCTTAAAATAAAAAAAATAGTAATAAAATATATAAAAATAATAATAAGTATAATAAAATATATAAAAATAATAATAAATATATTTAAAATTAGATATATTATATACTTACATAAAAATATAAAATTAATACAGCACTCTCTTTATTAAGACTAAGTGTAAACAAAAAAAGAATTTCCACAAATTATTCACAAATTAACAAAAACCCTTGACATCCCCAATAAAATTCTCTATAATACGCGTCCAAGAACATTGGGGCTTACTTAGAGTTTAAGCGAGTGATTTTTCGAGA
>Ga0256840_1001807_pt1 | contig 19470 bp, 16 predicted proteins | sample 355202metaG_FD_185969 | JGI IMG/M metagenome (GOLD analysis project Ga0256840, IMG submission 185969) | Hydrothermal vent microbial communities from Mid Atlantic Ridge, Atlantic Ocean - 355-202 | ecosystem: Environmental > Aquatic > Marine > Hydrothermal vents | place: Atlantic Ocean: Mid...
TAAAAACCAATATGCCCATTTACTTATTTTTAACTTTGTAAAAACCACCTTATATTCGGGAAGGTAATCTGCGATAAATCCATATTTCCAATTGTTAAACCCAATCATCAGGGCAATAGGTTGGCTACTCGCACTTTCAGTCCAATTGTCCCCGACAAGAAAGAGCTTTTCATAGCCTTTTGCTTCATTAAATACACGGTAAGGGTTATGTACGGCAAATGGATACTGATCAGAAGAAGGGACCTTTTTACTATAGAAATTAGCTATAATTTCTCTAAAATAAGTATGCAGTTCCGTTCTTTTTTTTAGGGCATTTTGTCCAATCATGGATATAATCATTTTATGTAAATATCTACCTAAATTTACTATGGTTCTTGATAGGATTTTAACTAAGTTTATAGGTATCGCAAGCATTAACCCAATATAGTAATACAGACCCCCATAAATTGTGGTACTTATCTCAACTACATACCGAAAAATAGTACTTTCCCCTAATGCTACACGGAAAAGATAACGTAAGTATTTTTTTATCTTCTTAAATAGTCTCATTTGTTCAGTCTGTCTCCAAACTCGTAGTTCTTAGTGGCCTTAGTCCCAATAAAATCTTGTAAAAATTTAGGATGTGCACCATAGCCTGGACGTACACTTCGTATATGTGCCTCTGTAAATACTTCACCTTCTTGTATGTCTTTGGCAACATACAAACTACGTGCAAAACGACGGCTATGTTTCTTTTTATCTGTAAGACTGTAGTCCACTTTGCCCAAGAGCTTTTCTGTGTCTCTAACAGCTTGTATCATCTGTTTAAACTCTTCTTTGTCTAAGGAAAAGCCAGCATCAGGGCCACCTATAGACTTGTCTAAAATAAAGTGTTTTTCTATCACTTTGGCACCAAGTGTCACTGCAACTATAGGTGCAGTTATGCCCAAAGTGTGATCTGAAAAACCACTGCTTACACCAAATGTTTGGGCAATGTTGGGAATGGTCTTGAGATTTGCCTCTTCAAGAGCAGCTGGATACGCAGAAGTACACTTAAGTACTATGATTTGTTCATTGCCCTCACTTCTACATATGTCTACAGCATCTTGTATCTCTTCGATGCTAGCTATGCCCGTAGAGAGAATGAGTGGCTTGCCAAGCTTGGCGATATAACGAATAAGCTCATAGTCTGTAATTTCAAATGAGGCAATCTTATAGAGGGGTACATCAAAGGTTTCTAAAAAATCTACAGATTTCTTAGAAACAGGTGCAGAAAAACAAGTAATACCAATCTCTTTTGCATAATCAAATATAGGTTTATGCCACTCCCAGGGTAAATGTGCTTCATCATACAAATCATAAAGCTTTCTCCCATCCCACAGCGTTCCACCCTTGACAATAAAATCATCTTTATCACAATCAAGTGTATGCTCATCTGCTGTAAAGGTTTGAATTTTAATCGCATCTGCCCCTATTTCCTTGGCAGCTTTAATTGTATCTAGGGCTATTTGTAGCTCCCCACCATGGTTTGCACTTAACTCTGCGATGATAAACGTACCATCTGTATCTAAATTGAATTTATCTAGTTTCATTTTTTAACTCCATATATATGATTTCTCTATGATTTATATAACTTTTTTTGTATTCTATAAAATTATATTGTCGATACAGCATTATAGCTTTTTTATTATCTCCAAATACTTCAGCAAACAGTTTCGTAACCTTCAGTTTATAAAACGCTTTATCAATAATAGTTTCCATTAAAATTGCACCTTTACCTTTTAGGTTAGGATTTGCATATAATCCAAATTCCGCTGTTTTATTTGATAAGTCAATATTTGTAAAATAAATAACGCCTACCTTTATATTTTTTTCATAAACTAAGAAATATTTTTTTTCCGTATTCCCATTTAATGTGCTAATAAATTTAAAATGGTTTTCCATTGTAATACACTTATCATTATACATCCATACACGAACGTTAATATGGTTTCTCCACTCAAGAATAAGCAACTTATCATCATTAGATAGGTCACAAAGTGAGACTAATGATATATTTTTCATCATCCCAAAGTTCTCCGAATCGTCTTAAATGCTTCAACATATGTTTTGCCAACACGCATTCCTTGATACTTTGCATTTAACTCTATACCTTCTAAACTTCTTGGATGAGGATATTCGCATAACTCTGATGTGTATGCATTCATAGCAGCGATTTTTAAAGGTAGTGTATCTTCAATATCATAATAGGTGTCAGGGGAAAATGAGAGAGGGTAATTCCACTCAGTTGAGGAAAGTATTTCGAAACTATAGATTTCTTTTACACATTCATCTTCCATAGGTCTAGTCGCAGTGATGACCGCATTATAGGTAACCCTATGGTCAATGTTTAAATCATTTGCATAATGGGTAAAAATAATGTCAGGCTGTACTTCCTCTTTTACTTTTGAGATAACTTTGATAATATCTAGTAAGTCAACACTGTCAAACCTGTTGTCAGGAAAACTTTCAACAAATACTTTTTTAATCCCAATGGCATCATTGGCTTTTTGTATCTCATCATTAAGTACTGCTATATCTTCTTGTCTCTCTTCTACAATACGCTCTTCATCTCTGCTTGTTTTACCTTCTCCGAGGATGAGGGTATATGCTTCATGACCTTCTTTTATAAGTCGTGCCACTGTACCAAAACAGCCTAGTACTTCATCGTCTGGATGTGCAGCAACTATTAATATCTTTTTTTTCATTTTTTCTCCGTTCTATAAGGTTCTCTTCTGTTTATCCAAGGGGTGCAATTTAATTTAAAATCTTTTAAATCACATTTCTCCCCTTGGTCATTTATAAAGTATGCTTCTTCTAGGCAAAATGCAGTCAATGGGCTATCTACTGAATAGACTGCCGCCGTATCTATACCTATCTTATACCCATCATAGTAAGGATAATTAAATCCTGTATGCCCAAATATAGCTATTTTACCAGCTATTTTCTGTTTTAGATTAAAAAAATCATAGCGATTAAACAAAAATGCTTTTAAAGGGATTGTATCTAATGGATCATTGACATATTCTGGTGATATACCCGCATGAGAAATAAAATATTTATCTGTCACAAAATATGGCTCCAAGTTATCAAAAAAATCTTTATAAGGAAGATAAAACCGTTCTCTTATAGTCATTAAATCCATATCAAAGTCAAGAAATGTTGTCTCTTTTGCATACTTTTCTAGTTTATCACCTTGCGTACCACTCTTAAGAAACTCTAAAAAATAATACTCATGATTTCCGACTAGAAAGATACTATTTTCTAGGGTAACAAGATAGTCTAAGGTTTCTTTAGAGTTTTCTCCCTTATTGACATAGTCTCCTATAAAGATAAGTTTTGTATTTTCATCTTCTTTGAATATCTGAAAAAGTAAGGCTCTTAATTTTGAAATTTCACCGTGGATATCACCAATGACATAGGTCATGTTCGTTCCTTCTCTCTAGCTATTAAGATGCCCGCTATTTCTAGCTCTTGTTTATCGAGTGTTTCTTTAGGTTTATGCTCGTAGCTTGTGGTATCCTTGTCTAATGTGAGATACTCATCTTGACTAATCGAAGTAGATATCTCTAAAATACTTTCTTGCCTCTGGGCTATCATCACTCTAGTAAATTGTTTGAGATAAATACGTGCTTTCTCAGGATCATTAATAGGCCGTTCCGCAAAAATATTTTTTATAAAAACTTCATCATTAAATGTAACTTTGATGTAGCCCGTTGCCTCAGAAGAGTTAATGAGTATTGCTAAAACCTTTGTGCCTTTTGGTAGGCTGACAGAAATACTACTACTTCCATGAATACGAAGAAACTTTCTACTAATAATACTAGTTTCTCTCAAAACATCTGTTGATGTCCCTAAAACTTTAAACTCATCAGGTTCTAATAAAGATAAATCTAAAATAGCCCTATTGTCTAGTAATGTTTGCTCTGTATGTTGAGGATGAACTTGTTTCTTAAACAATGTTCCATGTACAAGCATCTCTGTAAATACATCTGCTATCCTTTTAGCATAAGTAGAGGTATAATGCATATTGTCCCTATACAACATTTCGATAAAATGGGAGGAGCTATAGTCCTCATGATTGATAATATCCGAAATATTAAAAGTAAAAGCACTTTCTATATGAGCAATGTCTCTATATAAGTTTGTTATGGCACAGGAATTATCTTGGATAAGAGGCATATTATCTAGTGGAGACATTAAGACAAAAACAAGTTTACAATTATACTCTTTTGCTGCACAGATTAAACTATAAACCACTGAAGAAAGAAGTTGATGGTTATAGGCATCCTCAACATTAAAATAGATGTCATTTAATGTATATTCGAAAAGAACCATGTCATATTTTTTAAATATCTCTTTTTCTTGAGAAATGTAAAGACCATATAAACTAGATATGCCACCTAAGCCATAGTTATCTATGGGTATATTCAATAGATTGGTTAAATTATAGGTGAATGCAGGTATCCATCCGTCAGTCATGATACTGTTTGACCCACCAAGAATAGCAATACTTTGAATATTGGAGAGAGATACAGACTCTTTTTTTATTTTTTTATGCAGTAATTTTTCTGTTTTACGGTGAATTTTACCTATTTCTTTGTTTAAAAATACAAACTTATGGGCTTCTCTATACAAGTATAAACAGTCTGAATAAGAAATTTCATTTAGTGTTCTTTCCCAAGATACACATGCCCTCGAGTAATCTTCTTTTTGAAGGAGATAAAGAATGCTTCGGATAGATAATTTTTGATTCGTATATGGCTTGTTAATATTTTTTTTGTAGCCACTTACGCCATCATTGTATCCCTTAGATTCTATAAGCATATCTAGATATGCTACATGATCAAAAGAATTTTTAGGAAGATGAAGTGATAGATTTTCTATACTTTTATTTTTCATCTTGTAGCTACTACGCATTCTTTCTGTAGCCACTAAATATTTATCGGCAGACGCATGGTTTCTATCAAGTACTAAAATATGTTCTAGGCTACCCTTCGCATCGTCAAATTTGTTAAGTTTTAAATATATCATTGCCAATTTAAAATGAGCAGTGATGCTGTCTGGTGACAAATTTATAGTTTCAAGAAAGGCTTCAATTGCTTTAGCGTAATGCCCCAAGTCGTAGAGTGTATTCCCCTTTAACATATTAAAAGAGACGATATCTTCATTGTTAAATTCATGATTTGAAATGAGAGTATCAATGGCGTTAAATGCTTCAATAGAATTCGCATATTTTTCTAAACTGTTGTAGATGGTACATAAACGAATATGAAACTTCATACTATGGGGTTTACGCTTAATAAGCTTTTTTAGGTACATGATGGCATCATTATATTTTTTTTCTTTAAAATAGTAATTGACCAATATTTCTAAAATCTTTTCTTTGTTTTCTAAAGATAGAAGTCCTTCCAATAAAGACTGTTCAGCTTTTTTCTTATTTCCCAATGCCTCGTATGCACGGTATTTCCCAACATAGATCATATTGTTTTTAGAATCAATGTTTTGTAATCTGGTATATTTTTCAATAAGTATTTCATAATCTTCTACCGCAGCAAGATAACGAATGTTAGGTACTAAGAAATCATCTTCACCAAATTTTTCTATCGCTTCATCTAAATATTTTTTCAATTCACTGTAAGATTTCTGACGCAATAGTACATCAATTAAGAGTTTATAATTCGTTCTGTCATTGCTATCGACCACTAAAAGTTTTTTACATATTGCTTCTTCATGTTCAATGCTTTTATTAAGCCTCAAGTGTGTTATGAGTGTTCTATAAAGTGCTACACTTTCAGGAAACTGAGCCAACCCTTTTTCTAGGTAGTCAATGGCTTGCGAGAAAGCGTTTTTTTCTTTTAATATAGCCACATATTCCAAGTAGGCTCTGGTTGTCTGTATGTTTTTGGAGAACACTAAACTATGTGCTTTTTCTGATGCCTCATATTTTTGACACTTAAAAGTTACATGTGCTAGAAGTAAATAATATTTGTTGCTATAATATTTTTCATCATGGATATTGTTTAAAAGTTCTAAGGCTTTTGCATATTCCTTATTTTTAACCAATAATTCAATTTCATTGAACATTATAATTCCTTGATATAGTCTAAAAGTTTATCATAAAAAGATGTTTGTTTTTTCGTATAACTGCTTATTTTTTTATTGGAAAGATATAAATCTTTATATTTCTTTTCGACGTATATTTTTGATTTGGAATGCAAAGCATCAGACATAAAATGGAGCATATCAATAATATCGGTTTTTTCACCATAGGAAATATTAAAAACTTCAAACTTTGAAGTAAATGTATATGTTTTTAACAATGCATTAAACATATTTAGCATATCGTCTATGTGCATTGTCTCCCAATAGCCAAGATTTGAAGTATCGATAATAATTTCTTCATTATTTTTTAATTTTTGTATGCTATTGTAGATGAGACCACTTTTTCTGCTACCCCCATAAATACCAGGGATGCGTATAATCACAGAATGAAAATCATAATATTTTATTAATGATTCTGCATACACTTTAGAGAGACCATAAGTATGTAAGGGGTTTAAGTCCGAAGATTCTAAGACAGGTGATGCATTGTTGTCTGAATAGACTGTCATAGAACTAAAATAAACAATGTGTACATGGGGATGACTTTCTTGCAAAACATCAAGTAGATTGTTTAACCCTGTGAGATTTGTAGAGAACGGTTCATCATTGAAATTTACTTGTTTTTCATAGGATATACTAGAAGAGAGTATGATACACATAGAAATATCTAAGGGCTTGCAATAGTGAAGTATCTCTTCTTTATTTCTAAGGTCAAACTCCTCTCTTCCAATATACAAAAAATCAGGACAATCGCGACGCATATGAGAGCCGATATATCCATTTCCTCCTACCACAAGTATTTTACTCATAAAAATAGTTTTCCCATCTTCTAATAAGTTTTGTCTCTTTAAAATCAGAGACATACGTCACTTTTGAGTTATCAAAGTTCTTTATGGCTAAGTCTATTTCATTCACACCACTTGCTACGCTCAAAACCAATGTGGTTGAAAAACGAGGATTAATTTCAAAGATAAATATCTCATCGTCTACAAGTTTTAATTGAACGTTAAATGAACCATGAGGGGTCAATGTTTCAACTATCTTTTGACAAACATTTTCTATTTGTTGATGATGAACACTTTTAGCATATTTGGTAATACCTTGCTTGGTATAGACGATTTTAGGCACAACAGATAAGAGTTGATTTAAGTTGTTCACTGTGACACTCACGGTATATTCATCCCCTCCTATGTATGGTTGTACCAGTAGCTCTTCTTTCGTATACTCCTCAAGTAGAAAATATGCTTCATATTGATTGGGTGTATCTATTTTTTTAATCCCTCTACTACCTCTACCAACATTTGGTTTCAAAAAGATAGGATATGGGTATTGTTCTTTGTAAGAATCACCCAGCATAGTAGGGATAACAGAGATATTTTGCTTTTCAAGTATATCCATCAATACAAACTTATCTAAACAAAGGGTTATAAAGTCTGTATTTGGCGAGAGTGTATGTATCCCCATTTTTCTAGCGATTTTTGCAGCAATTAAAAGTTCTTCATCAATGCCAGGTATATAAAAATCTATTTGATTTTCTTTAATAATAGTACAAATAGTACTTTCAAAGTTATCTTCAGTGATATTGGGAACAGTAAAGACTTTTTCATTTTTATACAGTTGTGCTATTTTTGCATCAGAATCCATAGCAAAAACTTCGTATTCATCTTTTAGTTGTTCAAACATATAGGGGAATATAGAACCCCCCGCTCCTGAGAAAAGTAGTTTTTTCTTCATCAATTTATCCTTAGTTGTAATATTTTTTCAATTTTATTTACTTGCATTTGAAAGTAATTTTTCTCATAATATGCCTTAATCATCTCAGGCAATGATACTATCTCAGTCTTGTTAATGGTAGGAAATCCTCTTTCTTTTAAAAATTCGTACATGTAGAACTGATTATCTGTAACCATGATACTGATAAAGGGTATACCTAAAAATATAATTTCATTTACCATAACACTTGGGGTTACCAAAGCAACATCACAGATGTCAATAATATCTACTATGTTTTTTGCATCAATATGAAGATGCATATTTTCATGCTTTTTGACAAACACTTCTAGTTTAGCTAGATGCTTATTGGCATGTGTACTAACAATGTGTATCTCAATATCTAATGCATAAATAATGTTTAAAATGGAAAGATTCATACTTTTCGAGTCTGCACCTCCCATAGCCAAAAAAAGTTTAAGTCTTTTATCTATGCCACCTCGTACTGTAGTGGATTTACGTAAAAACTCATCTCTTAAAAGTGTGTATTGTATACCACATCTTACTTCACAGTCTAAAGGCACTAAGTCATAGTATTTTGGGGACTCAGCATAAACATTATGGTTTAGGAGTACATCGCAATGGTGTTTGTTGTACAAATCATCTAGTACCATAAGTGTTACCGTAGCCTCTTTTTTTATCTTCTCTTCGTCTTCCAGCCCAATACCATAATGATCCACAATCAACATGTCAATTTTCATAGTATGTATGAGGCTTATGAGTTCATTCACGTCGTCAGACTTTAAAATATACACACCATATCCTGCATTCGTGATTTTATCATTGATATTACCGTTAAGTTCACGGGTAGCAAAAGTGATTGTCGCATCAGTATATTGAGTTGCCAAAACCAAATCACGCATGATGTGCCCAGTACCAATATCAAATGAAGAATCAGCACGTATGAGTATGTTTTGCATAAGTTTATTGAATCTTTGTCTCTTTATCAAGCATGGCTATCAATGCTTGATTTGATTCATATTTGGGTACTAAATGTTTATTGATACTAGAAATACTAGGGTTCATGTCTAAAAAATTAAATAATTTATCAAGAGAAAATTCTAGCTTATTTTCAATAAAATAATTTTCTATCTTTTGGAACATCTCCAAATCTTCTGGATAATCTAAAGTTAATCTATAATCTCTTACCAAATATTTTGGTAATTCAACAATATTAATAGCGAAATGTTCAGGGTTATTATGAAAATACCATGACATATATTCTGAATGTTCAGCATATGGAAAGTGTTGTTTTACTTTACGTAGAGCTTCTGCATTGATTATCTCTAGGTTTGTACCTACCGCAGCACTTTTGGCTGTAGTGTAGTCTGCCCCATTTTCAAAATGACTTTTAAGTAATATATCAAAAATATCAGCACTAATAAAAGGATTATCTCCCGTTAATCTTACAAAAACATCTATTTTTAAGTTGTCTATAACATCTAAATATCGCTCTATCACATCTTCTGGATGACCTTGATGAAAAATGACATTATCATTGTATGTATAGTCTTTTAGTTCGTTGTCTTGTTCTACAGTTGATGTTGCTAGTATGACGTGGTTTAGGTTATTAAATTTCAAAGTGTTTTTAATACACAGTTCAATCGAAGGTAGAACACCAATAGGCGATAATGCTTTTTTAGGTAATCTTGTAGATTTTAACCTACAGGCAATAATAGCAGCGATATTTGCCTTTTTAAAATCTTCTTTTTCTAAAGTTTCATTACATTTTTTATTGGTACATAATAGATAATACTGTGAGACGAGGTCTTTGATAGCTTTAGTATGTAGCCCTATCTTGTCGGACCTTCTAAATTTCAAGTCTTGCATGATGTTTAGAGGAAGTAATGCTTTTTTATCTTTGTTTAGCACAGGTATTTGGTATGTTTTAGAAAGATAGGCAGATTCTGCATCCGAAATAAAAGGTTTAGATAGAAGAGATACATACTTTTGTTGCAAATCATATAGTTTACTATAGGTAGATACAATGACACTAGAGTTATGATCATATTTTGTTTCTAGTGTAGAATGCATAATGTGTTTTTCAATATACTCGGCACCTAACATAGAGGCAACCAAGGGCAATAATGTGGCATCCTCACTTATACCTTCATTATGGTCTGCAAATACTATTTTGATATCATACTTCTTTTTGAGATATATGAGCTTAGCTAATCCCGCATCTTCTAGCTGTGTTGGAAATGCTTGAAAACCAACTTCTAAAAGTAACTCTGCCACATTTAATTTTTTATATTTTATGATCAGTGTATCGATGTCAGCTACATCTCTTCCTGCAATATTGATGATTAGCTTTTTGTCTGATAAATTGTACTCTTCTAAAGCACTATAGATAAGATGATTGTCTAGTACTGATGTTTGCAACTTTATACCAGAAACTTTATCTATATGTGTACTCAATATTTTTAAGCCATAGGCATCAAATAGATCTAACCATATATCTTTAGTTTCAAACGCTGTGTCTATAATCTTGGACCAATTTTTTTCATCGATAAACAGTTCTTCATATATCGTGTAATAGCTGAAATCGCTTAACGCACTTTCATCATATTTAAAGGGCTGAAACTTAATGCCAAAACCATCTTTTTTATCAAATGATTCAAACTCTTTTAACAATGCCATGACATATGAAACATTTCCGCCATGTGTATTTGCTACTTCTAGTATATTATACATTATTTCAACCTTATGGAATTGTTTTGATAACATCTAGTATGAGGTTTGCATAAATCTCATGCCCAGCTATATTGAGGTGGTGACCATCTGGGTGTACCATGCTCTCTTGTAATGCTTCATTTTCATAAAAAAACTCCTCTATATCCACATAATAGCAATTTTCTATCAAATGGCTTTTAATAATGTTATTCCATTCTTTTATAATTTCATTTTGTTTTGGTTGTCGTTCTTGATATTTTGCTGTTGTAGGCATGATGCTAACAAATATAGATGGACTTTCAGGATTATGTCTTTTTTTGTAATCTATAATTTTTTCAATATTTGTTATAAATATTTCTGTTGATACCCTAGGTAAACCATCGTCTTTTAGCCAACATTCAGAGATGCCTGCTTGGAAAATAGTTAAATCTGCGAAATTTCCTTTTGGAAAATAAAAATGGAAAAAATCAGCTGCGCGGACAGTAAGCATACCATAACCACTTCCTCTATTTGCATACACATTGCTTACTACATCATCTCTATCAAGGTATGCTTTCAGCTTTTGTTCTAAAAGCATAGGGTAGGTAGCCATGAAATCAACAGCTAATGATTGTGATGCACCCTCTTCATCATGTATATTCCAAATCCTAGGATTAGCTAAGGAGTCTGTGCCAAACAGCACTAAAAACTCTTCTCTTTTATTTAATTTTGTCATTTCTTTTCCTTCTTTTTTACTACCACGATGTCCACCCTCCATCTACAACGATGTTTTGTCCTGTGATGTAACTACTTTCATCAAGCGATAAAAAATAAACAGCAGATGTCACTTCTTCAGGCTTTCCGATTCTATTTACCATCGTTTTTTTAGCTAAATTATCTAAAAACACTTTATCATCAATATTGTTAACATTAGGAAATGGTCCATAACTGACACTATTGACAGTGATCTTATCTTTTGCTAACGACATTGCCATGTATTTACTGTATTGTAAGACACCTGCTTTTCCTACTCCATAACTTAAAGGGTTTATCATCTCTTCTTTGGGGTAGGCATCTGGATTTGGAGATACCATGCCATACATGGAGGAGATATTGATAATTCTTCCAGTATTATTTTTTGCCATGTATGGTACAACCAATTTGATAGTTGTGTCCATAGAAATCACTGTACCATTAAAACTCTCATGCCACTCTTCCTTTGAGTAGTCATCATATCTTTTATTGACACCAAAATAAGCATTGTTTACCAGTACATCTATTTTCCCAAATATTGCATAGATATTGGTAAAGCATTGCTTGATAGATGCCTCATTATCCACATTGACTTCAAAAGCATGTGTTGAAGGTATGCTAAGTGTTTGACATAGTGCTTTTGATTTTTCAAGTTTTGTTGAAAGTACCATAACTTTTGCTCCTGATGCATGGAGGTGTTCTACCATGGCTGAGCCAAGGTAGCCTGTTGCACCTGTAATGATAATAACCTTATCCTCTATGCTGTATATCTTTTTCATTACCATTTTCCTGGGTTATATATTTGTTCATCGATATCTTTAAATCTATGATGAAGGAGACTTATTTGACTACTATCTAAATGCTTTAAATTATTATAGTGGTGTATATTTTCTTTTGCCTGTTCAAGTGTGTCGCAACCAAAAAGAAGTAATGCATCTGTTGCCACAGAATCTACGAAACTTAAAGCTAGTTCGGACATCGTCATATCATACTCTTTACAGTAGGTTTCTAGGTCTGATAATGCTTCTTTTGCTGCGTCTAACTTAGCAGGTAATGCTTCCTCATCAAGAAAAAACAACCCCTGTAAAAAAATACTTCGTATAAAAAGTAATTTTTTATTTTGTTTTGCTTTTTTAAACCAGTCAAACGAGATAGCTCTTTGGTCAAAAAGGTTAAAAGGTATTTGTATAAAATCTATACTCTCATTATGCAGTGCAGCTTCAAATTCTTCTTGACTATAAATAGATACACCGAAATTTTTGATAAGACCAGCCTCTTTTAATTTTTTTACTTGTAATGAATATGTATCGTCCCAGTTAAGTAGTAACTCGCTATCATGTAACAGCAAAGCATATAGCGCTTTTTGATTAAGTTTGATAAGTGATGCTTTAACATTTTCATATGCATTTTTTTTAAAAACTTCTGATTTCAACTTAGATATGATGAAGCTCTTATCATTTTGTACGGCTTCACCTAATACTTTTTCTGAATTTCCATATGCTTGAGCAGTGTCAAAACAATTAATGCCCTTACTTATAACATATGAAATAATGCTATTGACTTTTTCTTGAGATGGCTGACCTGATGCATTGGAAATACCATAATCCAATCCAAACTGCACAGTCCCCAATGCTAACTTGGAAAGTTTTGTACCCTCATATATTACATGTCTCATTGCAATACTTCAAGCAACGTTTTGATTATATATTCTTGCTCCTTATCACTCATTTTTGGAAACATAGGGAGTGAAAAACACTGTTCATAGTACTTATCCATCTTAGGTATAACTTCATCTCCATAACCTAAAGATTTATAATATGGTTGCTTATTGATAGGCATATAATGTAACTGTATACCTATATTTTTTTCACGTAAGCGATGAAAGAGGTCTTCTTTGCTTAGTTTAAGTTTTGAAAAATCTACTTGAACCACATAGAGGTGATAAGATGATGTACCATCATATGTATAGAGAGGTTTCACTATAGTATTTTTAAAAGCCTCATCATATCGTTTTACAAGTTCTATACGTCGGGCTATGAATCTATCTAATTTTGATAGTTGAGAGAGACCCAAGGCACATTGCATATCGGTAATACGATAGTTAAATCCAAGTTCTCTCATCTCGTATTCCCATGGTTTCATAGCTGGTGTTTTGACCATGCCATGTCCTCTTAGTGTGAGCATTTTTTCATACAACACTTTTGAGTTGGTAGTGATAGCCCCTCCTTCACCTGTGGTCATATGTTTAACTGGATGAAATGACAAGATAGATATATCACTATGGGTGCAGGATGCTGCTTTGATACCATTTTCTTTAGCTCCTATGGCATGTGCGCAATCTTCAAGTATTTTGATGTCATAGGTTTCTCTTAAGTGCTTTAGTTTTTCTTGGTTTACCATATGACCAGAAAAAGCCACAGCATAAATGGCTTTGATACTATTATCTGCTTTTAATGCTTCTTCACATAAATCTAAGTCTATATTGCCATCTTTAGCAATATCTACAAATATAGGCTTAGCATCGGCATAAAGTATGGCATTTGAGGTGGCCAAAAAAGAGTTAGGCGTTGTTAGTACTTTGTCTCCTTTATTGAGTAGCACTAAAGAAGCTAAATGTAGTGCAGCTGTACCATTGGCGACTGCAATAGTATGCTCTACATTACAGTAGTCACTTAGTGCTTTTTCAAATGCTGTAACTTTAGGACCTGTCGTAAGATAGTCTGAATTTAAAGTGTCAATCACAACAGCGATATCGTCTTCTGAAATAATCTGTTTTCCGTAAGGTATAAATTTCACCATTTATCCTTTATTAATCATTTCTAAAACTTCTTCATGTGTAAGCCATTGAGTATTATTCCCAGAATTGTACTCAAAGCCTTGTGGCACTGCAAGACCTCTTTCGCCCAATCGACTTGTAGTAAAATCATTCACATGTGCAAACTGGATAGATGGACAAATAACAAAATGCTCATCAAACTCAAGTGTCAAGTGTGAGTCATCTGCAGGACACATAATCTCATGGAGTTTTTCGCCAGGTCTAATACCTATGATTTTATGAGGAAGATTCGGAGCAATGGCTTTGGCAAGTTCTGTCATAAACATAGAAGGAATCTTGGGAATAAAGATTTCTCCCCCTTGCATACGCTCAAAGTTTTTAAGCACAAAGTTTACGCCATCTTCAAGTGTAATCAAAAATCGTGTCATTTTTACATCTGTAATAGGAAGTTCAGTTGCCCCCTCTGCAATAAGCTTTTTAAAGAAAGGGATGACTGAGCCACGACTTCCAGTCACGTTTCCATAACGAACTACTGCAAATCTTGTTTTTCTGTCTCCAACTATGTTGTTGGCAGCAACAAACAGTTTATCAGATGCCAACTTTGTTGCCCCATATAAGTTAATAGGATTAGCTGCTTTATCTGTAGACAAGGCAATAACCTTTTCTACCTCACACGCAATAGCCGCTTCAATGACATTTTGTGCCCCATCAATGTTTGTTTTTATGCATTCCATAGGATTGTACTCAGCAACAGGTACATGTTTAAGGGCCGCTGCATGAATCACATAATCAATCCCATCCATGGCTTCTTTAACTCTGTCTTTATCTCTTACATCCCCGATAAAGTAACGCATACAAGGGTTAGTAAACTCTTGTGCCATTTCATATTGTTTGAGTTCATCTCTACTAAAAATGACTATTTTATTTGGTATATATTTTGACAAGATAATTTCAGTATATTTTTTACCAAAACTTCCTGTTCCTCCTGTGATTAATATATTTTTATTATTAAACATTGTTCCCTTTCTTTTTTTAATTTAATATGTTTCTAAAATGTTTCGATTGTCCACGTAGAAGGTACAGAACCTACATTGACGAGTGTTTTTGTTCCATCCACATTCATAAGCCACATGTACATGATGTTGGTATCTCTTCTCCATAAAATATCTGATATACCATCATTATTGAAATCGCCAATCCCTTTGATAGTCCATGAAGCATTTGTCGAACCAATGGTTTGCAGTGTTTTTGTTCCGTCTGCATACATAAGCCACATATAGATAATATCTGTATCTGTTCTCCATAGGATATCAGATATACCATCATTATTGAAATCAGAAATCCCTTTGATAGCCCACGTAGAAGGTACAGAACCTACATTGACGAGTGTTTTTGTTCCATCCACATTCATAAGCCACATGTACATGATGTTGGTATCTCTTCTCCATAAAATATCTGATATACCATCATTATTGAAATCGCCAATCCCTTTGATAGTCCATGAAGCATTTGTCGAACCAATGGTTTGCAGTGTTTTTGTTCCGTTTGCATTCATAAGCCACATATAGATAATATCTGTATCTGTTCTCCATAGGATATCAGGTATGCCATCATTATTGAAATCAGAAATCCCTTTGATAGCCCATGTAGAAGGTACAGAACCTACATTGAGGAGTGTTTTTGTTCCATCCACATTCATAAGCCACATGTACATGATGTTGGTATCTCTTTTCCATAAAATATCTGATATACCATCATTATTGAAATCACCAATCCCTTTGATAGTCCATGAAGCATTTGTTGAACCAATGGTTTGCAGTGTTTTTGTTCCGTCTGCATTCATAAGCCACATATAGATAATATCTGTATCTGTTCTCCATAGGATATCAGGTATGCCATCTGAATTAAAATCATTTTTAGTAGGGTTAACCAGTTTAGATGCGGTGAGTGTAAATGCACCAGTGGTAGCTGAACTAAATGTAGTGGCTTCAATTGTGTACGTTCCAGGGGTTAAGGTATTAACTATGCGTGAATTTAGACCAGCCCCTCCATCATCATCTTGCACAATAATATTATCTGTATCATCCAGTAAAAACATATAGGTATCTGCAGATGAGTTTAGGTCTATAGTCACTTCAGTAGTTTGTGTCAAGGTAAAGGTATGGTACTCAGCATATGACCCAGTTCGGTGACGTGCATCTAGCGAGTTTGCTGTCCATGCACTATTAATATTTAAAATCGTTTGTACTATAGGTTGCACAGGTGGGGCAAGAGGACATGAAGGTACTTGGGGCATGACTCCTACAGCATTTAACGATGTACATACTTCTGTGAGGTTGTATCCTAAATCAGTTGCAGCATTGAGTAGTCCTGCCCCTGCATTGTTCCAGTCTGTGTCACTTATCCAGTAAAGTTGATTGGCTTTGGCGTACACTTCAAAGGCTGTACGCGGTGTCCATCCATTAGTCGTTGAAAGCAGGTAGTATGCTTTGTTGAAGACACCTGAACTATGATGCACATCAATACCTGCTACATAATCGGCTTGATTGTCTATAGATGGAGGGATACTAATGGGGTTGCTCATAGACCGTAGCCCAAGTCCATTTTTCACGATATCAGCACCCACAAACCAATCTACTTGTCCTCTTAGATAGTACTCTGCAGCTTCACCCGAAATATCGGAAAAAGATTCATTTAATCCACCTGATTTTCCTGAGTAAATAAGATTGGAATTTTGTTGAGTAAAGCCATGTGCTACTTCATGCGAAGTAACATCGATATCTACCAAAGGGTGAAAAGTTGTGTTCCCATCACCGAAGGTCATACTCGTCCCATCCCAAAATGCATTTTCATACTCTACCCCATAGTGTACTTTTAATATTAGCTGAAATGTTAAAGGAGGAATACCAAGCCATGTATTATACATATCAAAAGTGATATTACCAAAATAGTGGGCATCGTTCAATGGAGAGTATGCACCATTGATGGCTTTGTAAGCGTTGTCAGGGCATAAAAAACTAAAAGCAGTAGTATTTACCGTGTTGGTTGTATTGTTTAAATCCACAGTTTTAACATTTAAATTTTCCAAAGTACAGTTTGTAGCATTTTGTGTTACATTTAAAAAACCATAATCTGTACCATATACATACTGACCTGTTTTTTGGTTCCCGCCAGGTCCTGTAGCACCAACATGCATAAGGTTGTCAAAAGACTTTAGTATCGCACCAGTGTTGGCGTCTATATAATAGCGAGGCATTGTTGCGATAGAATTCATATATGTAAACTGAACATCGTAAATAAGTGTTGCAATGTTTTTTGTACTTTTCCATATCTTTAATACGGAAGTCTCTTTACTGTAAGCATTGCTTTTGAGTGTATGGTTCTTTTTTGTTAAAGACTTACTGAAAATGTTTTTGGCGATACTTAAAGCTTCATTTTTATTAAGTGTTACTTTTGTTGTGTTAATATCGTTTTTGATTCCATATAGAGCTGCACCATATACTTTTTTTAAGCGCGTAGTACTTTCTTCATGGATAATGATATCCCCGCCGATGATAGGGATACCCTTAAACTTTTGTTGATACCTACTAACGGTTTTTCCGTTTTGTGTACTGTAAGTTTTTCTCTTGTCTAATGTGATTTCACTTGAAAATCCTAATGAATTGTTAAAGAGGTTCGTATTCCCCTTTATGGTTTGGATACTTTGTGATAGCTTAATTTGATGTTTATCACTCTTTTCCAAATACATATTTGTAGCTGAAATGAGTTTCAATGGCACTAAGACCATGAACGCAAATAATATTTTTTTCGACATATCCCTTCCCTTAACAAAAACAGACTATAGACTATATAATAGCATAAAATTAGTTAAATACAAATGAAAGATAAGACAAGGTTAAGTTAAGTTATAGATTAAGTCCTATCTAATGGTGAAGCATGTATTATTTCTTAATAATAATTAATCTTAGGGAAAAGATGACAATAGGTAATATTGGAAATATAAAAGATGCAAATATCTTGCTGTTACAAGGGCCTATTGGCCCATTTTTTAAAAAGTTAGACTACCAACTGCGAAAAGGTGGGGCTAAAACGTATCGTATCGGTCTTAATATGGGAGATGCTCTTTTTTCTTATAGAGATAACTATATTGGTTATCATGGCTCACAGGATGAGTGGGGTGAATACATAGAGCATTATTTGGTTGAAAATAATATCTCTCGCATGTTTATTTTTGGAGACTGTAGGTACTATCAGAGTGTTGCTAGACAGATGGCAACTAGATTAAATATTGGGGTATTTGTATTTGAGGAAGGGTATGTCAGACCCCACTATATTACTTTAGAAAAACATGGGGTAAATGATTACAGTCGTATTCCAAGAGAACGTGCATTTTATGATGAAATCACATTGGCTGAGATACCCGAACCTGATGATACAACACCTAACCCTATTTATAATTGGGGCATTGTAATATTCTATTACTTTATTGCAAAAGTATTTCATTTTTACTATAAAAATTATGTGCATCATAGAGAATATTCTGCAATGAAAGAACTTTTTTGGGGACTCAGAAGTTTGGCGAGAAAACCATTTTATGTGCAACGAGATAAGCGCTACATCCCTCTCATTTCAGGAGCATGGTCAAAGCAATACTTTTTTGTTCCTCTTCAGACACATAATGACTTTCAGATACTTCAGCACTCTAACTATGGATCGCTTGAAAAGTTTCTTATTCAGGTACTTGAATCTTTTGCACAGCATGCCGCCAAAGAAGATAAGCTTATTTTTAAGCACCACCCACTTGATAGAGGTCGTAAAGACTATACTTCCTTTATAGAAGAGCAGGCATTAGAACTGTCGATAAAAAATCGTATACTTATTGTACATGATTTACATTTACCAACATGTCTTCAAAATGCCAAAGGTACTGTGACGATTAACTCTACAGTGGGTTTATCCTCGCTCTATCATGGTACAGCCACTAAGTGCTTAGGAAATGCGATTTATGATATAGATGGGCTAACGTGCAAACATATCTCTTTAGATGAATTTTGGATGAATTTTAAAACACCTGATCGGGTTCTCTATCAAAAATTTAGACAATATATCATCCAAGAAACACAGTTGAATGGCAATTTTTATGGTTTATATCCACATAAATTGAAATTTACTTGAAAAGACATGACTAGCATATTTAATAAGTAACCCCAATGAGTATCCCTCGCGGTCATGATATATAATAAAAATCTATACTATAGTAAATTTTGGATATAATTCGCGAAATTTTATAAGGTTTGCCCCTTAATTTCAGGAAATATTATGCAAAAAATTAAAAACATTGCCGTTATCGCTCACGTTGACCACGGTAAAACAACACTTGTTGACCAACTCCTCCA
>Ga0256840_1001808_pt1 | contig 19446 bp, 16 predicted proteins | sample 355202metaG_FD_185969 | JGI IMG/M metagenome (GOLD analysis project Ga0256840, IMG submission 185969) | Hydrothermal vent microbial communities from Mid Atlantic Ridge, Atlantic Ocean - 355-202 | ecosystem: Environmental > Aquatic > Marine > Hydrothermal vents | place: Atlantic Ocean: Mid...
TTGGATAAAACACTTTTCCGTCATTATTTATTGCCAATTGGTTTAAGGATTTTTTATTTGCGTTTAGTACTTGCTGTTCAATATTGTAATTTAAAATTGTAAAATTACCATGTACTTCATTTTTATGTAATTCGCTTACAATTTTATATTGATAATTTCCTGTTTTTAATTCTGCAATTTTTACTTCAAAAGAATTATTTTGCAATGCAAAAGGATATTTTTTTTGTTTTTTTGTTTTTTTGTGCGTTAATGTAATCCACAATTTAGCAGTAGCATCAAAGGTATAATTTGCATCGTAGGCTTGTACGACAATTTTTACCGTTTCATTCGCATAATAAAATGTTTTTTTTGAAATGACTTCTATCAATTTTGAGCGTTTATTAGAAGATAAATATTGAATTAACTTATTTATATAACTATCATACGTTTGAAATGATTTTTTTTCTACGTTACTCAACATACGCCAACGCCAACTATTTTCTCCTAAAAACACAGCTCCCCTCCTATTATTAGGTTCAAAAGTTGCTAGCAAAGGTTTTTTTGATGGAAAATTTCCTATTTGTTGCTGTAATAATGTATTGTAAGGTATTGTAAATGTTACATCTCCAAAAAAATCAATTACAGGAGCAAAATTATTAAAACCGATATCTTCTGTTTGAAAAGTAACATAACTTGGATTGTAATTTGCCAAATAATCTTCTGTTTTATTTATTACTTTTTTATTGAAATATTTTTGACTCTTATTTAAAAAATTCCAATCCGTTTTTGAACCTGTAAATATTAAAAAATTTTTATTCGTACTTTCCAATTTTGAAAAAATAGTTTTAAATTTTAGATTTGGTTGGTATAATATAACCAATTGATACGCTCCAAAAGAAAAGTTATCCGTAGGTTTTTTGATGCTTACTTTTCTTTGTTTATTACTTTCAATAGCTTTCTTTAACATACCAAGATCTGGATGTATTATATCGGATACTAAAACAATTTTAGACTGCTCATCAATAACTTCTATTGCAAAATCATACCGATTGTTTATTTTATTTTTTTCGTTTTCTAAATAGGTAACACTTGCCTTATATTGATGCATCCCAACTTGGTTTGCTGGTAAGTAAAATGTTATTTGCTTGGCATCATTCTTATCTTTTAATACCATATTCTTTGTAAAAACTACCTTTCCGTTTTTTGCAACTTTTAATTTTGCATTAATATTTTTTCCATTTCCATCATATAAAATAAATGCTTCTACTGGAAAGCGATGTCTTAAATACGCATACTTATTTACATTAATCTGTGTAATTTTTAAATCTTGGTAAGTTACTGTATCTCCAAATACAATGGGATATATCGTTTGTTTGGATTTAAAATTAACGTAATCAACTCCAATTGTTTGGTTTCCGTCACTCAACAAAATTATTGGTGCAATAGTCTTTTTATATAACGCATTTATACTTTTAAGAGATTGCTGTATGTTTGTATTATTTTTTATAAAACGCAAGGTATCATTTTGCATCACATCCTCTGAGAAAGTATAAAAATCCAATTGAAATTTATCTTTTAATTCTTTATTATTTTTTATTTTATCTCTTGTTTTTTTGACAAGTGTACTTTGCTTTATTTTTTGTATCGAATTACTATCGTCTACCAAAATTACCAATTTAGGCTTAACATTTGTTAAAATTTGTTTTGTAAATTTTGGATTTATTAAAAGCAGTAACAACGAGAAAAATGAAATAAAACGCAAAACAAATAATACATATTTATTTTTACCATTCGATTTGTTTTTATACAAATATTGAAAAGCAGCAAATAACACAGCTATAATTGCTACTAGTAATATATAAAAAACAACACTTTTAGACATACAAATTCATTCTCATTTAAGAAAAACAAAAATAAGATTTTAAATGATACGAACTAGAAAAGAAAATTATTTTTCAGGTTGATTTTCTAACCAAACTAATACAGAGGATAGTATGGAATAATCAATACTAGAATTATCTAATAATTTTGTCTTGACAATTTCTGAACCTTTAGTGATTAATGCCGTTTTTTTATCTTCAAAATTAATTTCTGGAGCTAAGTCATTGTAATTTTTATCACGTACCGTAAACGTTTTATATTGCTCGTCCCAAGACGTAAAATAAAATAAATAAGTACGTGTTTTGTTTGTAGCAATAACATTGACTTCTACTTCTCCTTCGTAAAAGTATTGTTTTCGCTCTGTCATATACATACTCTTAGCAATATTTACTTCATTGGCGATAATACTGGTCAAATAAACTTCGTATTTTTCTGTCTTGAGATTCTGGCTATAACCAGACATTGCAATTATAAAAAAGATTATAATTAAATTTAACTGTTTCATATTATTAATATAGGGATTTAGTTTGCAATTATTATTTCAATTATCTTGCCAAAATGAAAAAACAAAATTAATTCAAACAATTATTTTCATATTTATTTTTATTTAGGTTAGCATACCTCCATCAACATTTATAGTTTGACCAGTAATATAACCAGACATTTCACTAGCTAAAAAAACACAGGCATTAGCGATATCTTCTGGGCTTCCTCCTCTTCGTAAAGGAATTGCTTTACGCCATTCTTTAACGGTATTCTCATCTAATTTTGCAGTCATTTCGGTTTCGATAAAACCTGGTGCTATTGCATTACATCGAATATTTCTCGAACCCAATTCTAAGGCTACTGATTTGGTAAAACCTAAAATTCCAGCTTTCGATGCTGCGTAATTTGCTTGACCTGCATTTCCTTTTACGCCAACAACAGAACTCATATTTATTATAGAACCTTTACGTTGTTTCATCATTGGTTTAATAACTGCTTTTGTTAAATTAAAAACGGATTTTAAATTAATCGCAATTACTTTATCAAAATCTTCTTCGCTCATTCGCATCAACAGGTTATCTTTTGTAATTCCTGCATTATTAATGAGCACATCTACAGATCCGAATTCTTCCATAACATCGGCAACAAATTTTTGAGCTGCGTCAAAATCTGCGGCATTCGATTGGTATCCTTTGGCTTTTACTCCTAAAGATTGTAATTCTTTTTCTAAAATAGTTGCTGCATCCACAGAAGAACTATATGTAAAAGCTACGTTAGCGCCATTTTCTGCAAAGACTTCTGCAATTCCTTTCCCTATCCCTCTTGTTGCTCCTGTAATGATTACATTTTTATCTTTAAGTAATTTCATTTCTATTTTTTAATTCAATTATAGGTAACACAAAGATACATTTTTTTTATCTAGCGGAATAAAATTTTTAAAAAAAATCCATTGCAAAAAAAAATAAAAAAACCTGTAACTTATTGTTCCTCCTGTCGTCTTAATAATTAGTAAATTTGTAATTAATAATTTAAAACATTTAAACATTTCATTATGAAAAAAAGTATAACAATGCTTTTTTGTGTATTTCTAATCAATACAATTATGGCACAAAAAGTAAATTTTGAAGAATATGATTTAGACAATGGCTTACACGTTATTCTACATCAAGATAATACAGCTCCTGTTGTTACAACAGCTGTAATGTACCATGTTGGTGCCAAAGATGAAGATCCTGAGCGTACTGGTTTTGCTCATTTTTTTGAGCATCTATTATTTGAAGGAACAGAAAACATTAAACGTGGCGAATGGTTTAAAGTTGTAACTTCTAATGGTGGTAAAAACAATGCAAATACAACCGATGACAGAACTTATTATTATGAAATTTTTCCTTCTAATAGTCTTGAATTAGGATTGTGGATGGAGGCTGAACGTATGATGCATCCAATTATTAATCAAATTGGTGTAGATACTCAAAATGAAGTTGTTAAAGAAGAAAAACGTCTACGTGTTGACAATTCTCCTTATGGTAGTTTTTTGGCAGAAATAAAAAAGAAATTGTTTACTAAACATCCGTATCGCTGGGCTACTATTGGTTCGATGGATCATTTAGACGCCGCTACTTTGGAAGAGTTTCAAGCATTCAATAAAAAATTCTACATTCCAAATAATGCGGTTTTAGTGGTTGCTGGGGATATTAACATTGCAGAAACCAAAAAATTAATCCATAAATATTATAACGATATTCCCAAAGGAACTCCTGTTAAAAGAGGAAAATTTATAGAAGACCCTATTACAGAGCAGTTTACTGGCAAATATCACGACCCAAATATTCAAATACCTGCTATTTTGACTGCATATAGAACGCCTTCTATGAAAACTAGAGACTCTCGTGTATTGGATATGATTTCTTCTATTTTGAGTGATGGAAAAAGTTCTAGATTGTATAAAAAAATGGTAGATGATAAGAAAAATTCTTTGCAAGTTGGCGCATTTAATGTTAGCCAAGAAGATTACGGAATGTATGTAATTTATGGTCTTCCGTTAGGAGATAATTCTACCGACACTTTATTAAAAGATATTGATGAAGAAATTGTAAAAATACAAACGGAATTAATTTCCGAAAAAGAACTCCAAAAACTTAGAAATAAATTTGAAAATAATTTTGTGAATTCTAATTCAAGTATTGAAGGAATCGCAAACTCTTTAGCTAGATATTATATGTTATATGGCGATATTAATTTAATTAATAATGAAATTGATATTTACAACTCCATTACAAGAGAAGAAATTAAAGCCGTTGCTAATAAATATTTAAAAACGAATCAACGATTGGTATTTAATTACCTTCCGAAAGAAGAAAAAAATAAATAACAATTTAAAATTTAAAAACATGAAAAAACATATTTTTTTAATATTAATCCTATTTATTTCATTGGCAACCATGAATGCACAAGTCGATAGAAGTATACAACCAACACCTGGACCTGCTCCCAAAATAAACTTAGAAAAACCACAAACGTTTACTTGTAAAAATGGTTTGCAAGTTTTAGTGGTCGAAAATCATAAATTACCTAGAGTATCCGTAAGTTTACGATTAGACAATGCTCCAACTGTTGAAGGAAACAAAAAAGGAACTTCGGACTTAACTGGAAGTATATTAGGTAGTGGCTCTCAAAAAATTTCAAAAACAGACTTTGATGAAGAAGTAGATTTCTTAGGTGCAAGAGTTAGTTTTGGTAGTTCAAGTGCTTTTGCAAGTTCTTTAACTAAATATTTCCCAAGAGTATTTGAATTGATGGCAGATGCTGCATTGCATCCAAAATTTACACAAGAAGAATTTGATAAAAATAGAAACCAAATGTTAGATGGTATCAAATCGCAAAGCAAAAGTGTTAAAGCCATTGCAAATCGTTTGCGTAAAGCTATTGGTTATGGTAAAGAACATCCTTATGGCGAATTTGTAACAGAAAAAACATTGAATAATATAAATTTAGACGATGTAAAAAACTTTTACAACACAAACTATCGCCCTAATAATGCCTATTTGGTAATTGTTGGCGATATTACACTAAAAGAAGTTAAAAAATTAACCAAAAAACATTTTAAAAAATGGAAAAAAGGAACATTTACTCCTGCTAATTTTTCAAAACCAATAAATGTTAAGGAAACTGAAATTGATTTTGCAGATATGCCAAATGCTGTACAATCTGAAGTTACTGTAATAAGTACTACAAATTTAAAAATGTCGGATCCAGATTATCATGCTGTTTTATTAGCAAATCAGATTTTAGGTGGCGATTTTAACTCGTATCTTAATATGAATCTTAGAGAAGCTCATGGATATACTTATGGTGCTCGTTCTTCTATTAATGCAGATAAATATGCTACGATGTTTAGAACTAGTGCTAGTGTTCGTAACTCTGTTACAGATAGCGCTGTTGTTGAAACAATGAAAGAATTAAAAAGAATTCGAACCGAAAAGGTAGATTTAGAAACTTTAAAAAATGTAAAAGCTGGTTATGTTGGTAAATTTGTTTTGGCTTTAGAAAGACCACAAACTATTGCAAACTATGCTTTAAATATTAAAACGAAAGAATTGCCAGAAGATTTTTACAAAACCTATCTTCAAAAAATAAATGCAGTCACAACCGATGATATTTTAAGAGTTTCTAAAAAATACTTTAATATGGATAATGCTCGTATTTTAGTTACTGGAAAAGCCTTAGATGTATTGCCTAATTTAGAAAAACTGCCTTACAAAATAAATTATTTTGATACCAATGCAGAACCTACAAGCAAACCAGAAATGAGTAAACCTTTACCAGACGGCGTTACGACACAAACTATTGTAGACAATTACATAAAAGCCATAGGAGGAAAAACCAAAGTAGATGCAGTTAAGACTACCTCGATCTCTTACGAAGCTAAAATGCAAGGTCGTGTTCTTAATATGAATATTAAAGCAAAAGCTCCTAATAAAAAAGCCATGACTATGACGATGATGGGAATGACCGTAATGAAAAATGCTTTTGATGGAGAGAAAGGATATATGGAAGTACAAGGTCAAAAAAAACCTACCGAAGGTGCAGATTTAGAAGAAGCTAAAAATAATACTGCGCCATTTGATGAATTTGGTATTATTACTAGTGGCGAATTAAAAGGTATTGAACCTGTAGATGGTAAAGACATGTACAAAGTAGCAATCGGTAAAAAAACTGCTTATTTTGAAGTTGAATCTGGACTAAAAATAAAAGATGTCATCTTAACTAAAGGTCCTGGAGGTAAAGAAGTAAGCCAAACTGTTTCTTATGCAGATTACAAAGCATATAATGGTGTTCTTTTTCCAAGCACCATAAAAATAGCATTTGGACCTCAAATTTTAGACTTTAAAATTACCGAAGTTAAAATAAACGAAGGAGTTGTTGATAGTGATTTTGAATAGTTTTTTTTATTCTTAACACAACATAAATTGATATAAACCTGAGCTGAGTTCTACTAATAATACGTTTTCTCTAAATAGAAGTCTTAGTAGAACTCAGGTTATAAATAAGCCATTAATGAAAATTAATGGCTTATTTAATATCCAGTTGACATCAAAATAAAATCTGTAAAATAAGTTATATATCAAACTCAGATTAATAATCAGCATCCTCAGGATAAGCACTCATTAATTCTTTAATTGTAGTAACCATACTACTACTCCCACAGAAAAAAGGGACACGTTGGTGTAGTTCTGTTGGTTGAATATCTAAAATACGTTGGTAGCCATCTGTTGCTAATCCGTTAGCTTGTTCTGCTAAAAAAGCCATTGGATTACATTCGTATAACAAACGCAATTTTCCTTTTGGAGCTCTGGTACTTGTTGGATAAATATAAATTCCTCCTTTAATCATATTTCTATGAAAATCAGAAACTAAAGAACCAATATATCTCGAAGTATATTTATGTCCTTTTTCAACTTGATTTTGAATGTATTTTAAATAATCCTTAACTCCTTGAGGAAAATGGACATAATTGGCTTCATTTATAGAATAAATATTTCCTTTTTTAGGGAACTCCATATTAGGATGAGAAAGGTAAAAAGTTCCAATAGCAGGATTTAATGTAAATCCATTTACACCTTTTCCAGTAGTATAAACAAGCATGGTTGAAGTTCCATAAACCACATATCCAGCAGCAACTTGCTTATCTCCTTTTTGTAAAAAATCATCTTGTGTAACAGGTTCTCCAGTAGGAGTAACTCTTTCATAAATAGAAAAAATAGTACCAACAGAAACGTTAACATCTACATTAGACGAACCGTCTAAAGGATCCATTAATAAGATATACTTATTATCATTCTTCCCATTATTTCCTTTAATTACAACAAAATCATCCTCTTCTTCACTCGCAATGCCACAAACAATTTGCCTATTTGTTAGTGTTTGCATAAAAATATCATTAGCATAAACATCTAATTTTTGTTGTTCTTCTCCTTGAATATTTGTCTCACCAGCAGCACCTAAAATATCAACTAATCCAGCTTTGTTAACTTCATGATTTACTACTTTGGCTGCCAATCTAATAGCGTTAATAAGTCTAGATAATTCGCCAGTAGATCCTTGGAAATCTTTTTGATTATTTATAATAAATTCGCCAAGAGTGCTATGTTTTTTCATTTAAGTGCGGTTTAAGATGCAAATATCGTTAATTTTGTGCAAAATAATAGAATATTAATAACGAATACTAAAAATGGATTTTTTAATCAAGGAAGGGGAAGTCAGTGATATGCCAACTGTCTTAGAATTAATAAAAGAACTAGCCAAAATTACTGGAAAAGATGTAAAAATAGATGTTTATGATTTAATTAAAGACGGATTTTCACTAAACCCATTATTTAAAGTTTTTGTCGCAGAAATAAAAAGAGAAATAGTTGGGTTTGCTATATTTTATAGAGCATACTCTACAAATGGCAAATCGATGATTTTAGAAGATATATTTGTATCTAAGAAATATAAAAATTTTGGAATTGGATTGTCATTATTTGCTAAGTTTTTAAATGTAGCCAGAAAAAATGGAATGAAGCGATTAGAATGGACATTATTAGATAAACATAAAAATTTACTAAAGTTATATCAAAAATCAGGTGGAAAAATTCTTTGGGATACCGATGTCTATTCTATGGACGAACACGATATTAAAAAAGCACTAAAGCATAAAAGTACAAAATCAAAAAAGAATCCATTTAAGCAAGTAATAATACGAAAGGGAGAAAAAGAAGACATGAAAGATGTTATTAAATTAATTATTGAAGCGTCTATTTATAAAAAAACTTCTTGCGATATTGATATTTTTGATTTACTAAAAGATGGTTTTTCGGAAGATGCCTACTTTAGTACTTACGTTTTAGAAGTAGATAAAAAAGTAGTCGGCATGCTATTGTATTATACAACCTATTCTACATTTAAAGGAAAAGGAGTTATCATTGAAGAATTATTTATTACAGAAAAATACAGAAGATATGGTTTTGGACAAGAGTTAAATTATAAACTTCTTGAATATGTACAAAAAAATAATATGAAAAGAATATCTCAAGCAATTTATAATTTTGATGACGAGACAATAGATAGGAGTAAGTATGTTGGAGCAACAGTAGTAAAAGGATTAAAAATTATACAAATAGGACATAAAGCATTAGATAAATTTATTAACAAATAAAAATAAAGATGGAATTTAAGATTAGAGAAGGAGAGATAAAAGATATGGCAAGTGTCTTAGAATTAATTAAAGAACTTGCAAATTTTGAAAAAGAACCAGATGCTGTTGAAATCGATATGTATGATTTAATTAAACATGGATTCTCATCCAAACCCTCTTTTAAAATTTTTGTGGCACAAATGAAAGATGATATTGTTGGAATGGTATTATTTTATCCTAGATTTTCTACATGGAAAGGACAATCCCTACATTTAGAAGATTTAATAGTGAGAGAAGAAAAAAGAGGATTGGGAATAGGAAAAGCATTGTATACTAAATTTTTAGAATACGCACAAAAACAGAAAATGAATCGAGTAGAATGGGTCGTTTTAGATTGGAATAAAAATGCAATTGATTTTTATGAAAAAACAGGAGCAAAAATATTGAAAGATTGGAGAACCGTTCAGATGGATAAAGAAGCATTAAAAGAATTCGTTAAGAATAAAAAATAATATTTTTAGGATTTCTAAAAAATGAAAATATATAAGTTTGGAGGAGCATCCATTAAAGATGCAAATGGCATAAAAAATGTACTTAAAGTACTTCGAGAAGTTGAAATAAAAAATGTGGTATTGGTTATTTCTGCAATGGGAAAAATGACCAATGCTTTCGAAAAAATTGTAGATGCCTACTTAACAGATATAAAAAGTCTTACCGATAAAATAGATGCTGTAAAAAAATACCATTACAAAGTATTACACGATTTATTTTTGAAGAATACACATGGTATATTTACAGAAGTAGAATTATTATTTTTTGAATTACATGGTTTTTTAATACATAATAAACAAAAAGATTATAATTTTGTTTACGATCAAATTGTGTCTCAAGCAGAACAATTATCTACAAAAATTATTAGTGCGTATTTAAAAGAAAATGGCATCGAAAATAGATGGCTTGATGCACGTAATTTTATAAAAACCAATAGCGATTATAGAGAAGCAAGAGTAAATTGGGAACGTACACAAAATTGTATAGAAAAAATTAAAAACAATAGTACTTTACAAATTACACAAGGTTTTATAGGAAGTGATCGTAATAATTTTACAACAACATTAGGAAGAGAAGGTTCGGATTATAGTGCAGGAATTTTTGCCTATTGTTTAAATGCAGAAAGTGTTCATATTTTTAAAGATGTGCAAGGAGTCTTAAATGCAGATCCTAACGTCTTTAAAAATACCATTTTATTAGAACAAATATCTTATACAGAAGCCATAGAAATGGCATTTTATGGAGCATCTGTAATCCACCCAAAAACATTACAACCACTACAAAAAAAAGAAATACCACTATATGTAAAATCCTTTAAAAATCCGAAAAATAAAGGAACTACCGTTGGTAAAGGCGTGAGTTTAAAACCAAAAACACCATGTTATATCGTAAAAGAAAATCAGATATTGTTGTCTATTTCAACCAGAGATTTTTCGTTTATGATGGAAAATAATATTAGTGAAATTTTCAAATTGTTACATCATTTTAAATTGCGAGTACATTTAATTCAGAATACAGCAATTAGTTTTTCCGTTTGTTTGGAAGATAAATATCTTACATTTGAAACGTTTTTAAAAGAATTAAAAATAAAATACAAAGGGTTATATAATAAAAATGTAACTTTATTGACCATAAGACATTTTAATAAAAAGGATATCCAACAAATAGAAAAAATTAATACAGTTTTATTAAAACAAACAAGTAGAGAAACAGTTCAGTTTATTATGAAAAAAAATACACATTTAGAATCCTAATTTATTAAAATGAGTTTGGTATCATCAAAAGAAATTGCAAAAGTATTGCATATTAAAAAATATGGCATTTTTGGCACATTTGTAGGTTGGCTTTTAATGAAAATTTTGCGAATCTCTCGTTTAAATAAAATTTACGATAAGCACAAAAATAAAACGGATGTTGATTTTTTAAATGCAATATTAAATGAAGTACAAATTCAATTTAGTATTCCAGAAAAAGACATAAAAAAAATACCAAAAGAAGGAGCATTTATTACCATTTCAAATCATCCATTAGGCGGAATAGATGGTATTTTATTACTCAAATTATTACTTGAAAAAAGACCTGATTATAAGATAATTGCAAATTTTTTATTGCATAAAATAGAGCCATTAAAACCCTATGTAATGCCTGTAAATCCATTTGAAGACAGGAAAGATGCAAAATCAAGTATTGCAGGAATTAAAGGAGCATTAATGCATCTAAGATCGGGATTTCCATTAGGAATTTTTCCAGCAGGAGAAGTCTCTACCTATAAAGAAGATAAAATAATTGTAGATAAAGCATGGGAACAAGGTGCAATAAAATTAATTTACAAAGCAAAAGTACCAATAATACCTATTTATTTTCATGCAAAAAATAGTAGATTATTTTACGTATTATCCAAATGGAGTGCTACATTAAGAACGGCAAAATTACCTTCGGAACTATTATCGCAAAGAAAAAGAGAGATTAAAATCCGAATAGGAGATCCGATTTTAGTAAAAGATCAAGAGAAATACTCAAAAATAGACGATTTTCATCAATTCCTCCGAAAGAAGACCTATATGTTAGCAAATTCTTTTCAAAGCGCCACTTTAAAATCTGCAATAAACTTTAGACGTATAAAGATTGCAGAGAAAATTATAGAAGCCGTAGAGTCGGATAAATTAGTTACCGAAGTAAATAAATTAAGAGATACAAAATGTAATTTATTGGCTAGTAAGAACTACGAAGTGTATTTGGCAGAAGCAAATAAAATTCCAAATCTAATTCAAGAAATAGGAAGACTTCGAGAAATAACTTTTAGAGAAATAGGAGAAGGAACCAACAAAGCAATAGATATAGATAGATACGATAGTTTTTATCGGCATTTATTTTTATGGGATGTGAGTAAACAGCAATTAGTTGGAGCATATCGTATGGGATTTGGAGATGAAATTTATAAAAATCATGGAATAGACGGTTTTTACATCAATGATTTATTTCGAATTGAACCAGAATTATTTACCATGATGCAAAACTCCATAGAAATGGGAAGAGCGTTTGTAATAAAAGAATACCAATTAAAACCAATGCCTTTATTTTTACTTTGGCGAGGAATAATTCATGTCACATTGCGATTTCCAAAATATAAATATTTATTAGGAGGCGTGAGTATAAGTAACCAGTTTTCAGATTTCTCAAAATCACTAATGATTGAATTTATGAAATCCAATTATTACGATCCATACATTGCACAATATATTAGACCAAAAAAAGAATACAAAGTAAAATTAAAAGATGCAGATAAAGATTTTGTTTTTGATAACGTAAAGTCTGATGTAAAAAAATTAGATAAGTTTATTAACGAAATGGAATCTGGAGCATTACGGATTCCTGTATTATTAAAAAAATATATCAAACAAAATTGTAAATTAGTAGCGTTTAATGTCGATCCGAAATTTAATAATGCTATTGATGGATTAATTTATGTTCGGATTGCAGATTTACCAGAAAGTACAGTTAAACCTGTTGTGGAAGAGTATCAATTGGAGTTAGAACGAAAAATTTTACAATCTCAATTAAATAAATAAAGATGAATAAAAAAAATAAAATCGCCGTTTTTGGTGGAGGTTCATGGGCAACAGCTATTGTAAAAATGCTTTGCGAAAATCTAGAAGAAGTAGGTTGGTACATGCGAAGTAATTATGCATTAGAACACATTAAAAGAAATGGACATAATCCTATATATATTAGTTCGGCAGAATTTAAACCTGAGCAATTAAAACTAAGTAACGATATTAATGAACTCATAACTTATGCAGATTATTTAATTTTTGCAATTCCATCTGCATTTGTAAAAGGCGAATTAGATAAAATAACGGCATCTTTAAAAGGGAAAATTATTTTTTCTGCCATTAAAGGAATCGTACCAGAAAGTGGTTTGCTGGTTGGAGATCATTTTTTTAGACATTATGATATTCCGTTTGAAGATATTGGTGTAATTACAGGACCATGTCATGCAGAGGAAGTTGCCATGGAGCGTTTGTCGTATTTAACCATTGCTTGTAAAGACCAAGAGAAAGCGAAAATTGTTGCAGATAGCTTGTCGAGTAGATATATAAAAACAAAATTATCCTACGATGTAATTGGTACGGAATATGCTGCAATGTTAAAAAACATTTATGCAATTGCTGCTGGTATTGCTCACGGTTTAGGTTATGGAGATAATTTTCAAGCCGTTTTAATGAGTAATGCGATACGTGAAATGAAACGTTTTGTAAAAAAAGAACAAAAAATAAAACGGAATATTAACGATTCTGCTTATCTAGGAGATTTACTTGTAACTGGTTATTCCGTTTTTAGTAGAAACCGTATGTTTGGTAATATGATTGGAAAAGGATATACCGTAAAATCTGCCATGATGGAAATGAGTATGGTTGCCGAAGGTTATTATGCTACCAAAAGTGCTTTTGAAATTAATAAAAAAAACAAAGCGAGAACTCCCATTTTAAATGCCGTTTATCAAATATTATACAATCATAAAAATGCAAAAACTGAGTTTGTGCGTTTAACGGAATTGGTGGATTAGGGTTAGACAGTTTAAATTTAAGCAACAGTGTCAGTGTAATTTTAGTTGTGGAAGATGAAACGTGATTGCACGATTAATGCAGCATGTAAAAAGGACAGAACTTTTATAACTGACCCGTTTTAATCTAGAACTTAATAAAAAACATTTATCTTCGATTTTGCAGAAGAATAATAAAATAGACACTTTGTTATACCTATTTTGCTTTTAAATTATTATTCATGGATTTCAATTTTCATTCATTTCTTTATCCTGTCATATTATTAAATCAGAGAAGGTATTAAACTTAAATTTAATACCTTTCTTATTTTTTTTAAGTTATCGAACACGAATATTTTTATTTCCGTTTAATATAAATACCAGAAAAATATATAAAAGTAATAATATAGACTAAAACTATATAAGTTATATTTATAGTTTTTCTTATATCTTCAATTGTATAAAATTCCTTTATATAATATAATATTAAGGGAATTAAAATAAAAATACTAATTAGAATAATAATAATTTTTTTCCTATTCTTATATTTATTCTTGGGTTTTAATTTATCTTGATGAATTAAGATAGTAATAACCAATATAAATGAAATGACATTTAAAATTTGTATTATCATATTAATGTGTACAATTATATATAGTAACTATCAGATTACCATATTCTGCAGCTGTACCAATAGCACCTACAACAAGACCTACACCTGTTGGTGCTGTAAGAATCATAGCTGTGGCTGCAATTGAAGTGTCGAGCATGCCAGCTAAAACTTGACCTACACAACCAGCTCCTGTCAAATTTGCAATGAATGTAAAAAGCCCTTTATTATCTGATTTTGTTATTTCAATATACTTGTAAAAACCTGATTTAAATAGTTCTTGTTCATTATTACTATTATCTTTAATATTTTTACTATATTTAATCGTTAATGAAATATATTCTTCAATTATTGATTTATCAATTTTAAAATAAGTAACAATTAAGTCAGAATATTCACTCGCTGTAAATGATATATTTTCAAGATTGTTATCTTGAATATATGTATTTAATTCATTTAATTGTTTGTTGAATTTATCTTCTCCAACACTTAAAAATTCATCAAAAAGCTGAACGCTTACAAAACCATATCTTTCAATGCCTGAAATTGATTTCATAGAGCTATCATTTTCATGAGCTGAAAAATCTGGTTCACTACAAGATACAAAAGTTAATAATATAATTATGGTTGTAAATATTATATTTTTTTTCATTCTAAATTATTTAATAGAAATTTTTTTAGTTTTAAATTTTCTATAGTTAAACTTCATTTTAACATACTTTTTCGATTTTCTGTTAGGTAAGATACAGGTTATTATAAATAGTATCTTTCGGTCTACTTTTTCTTTTATTTCGGTTTCAACTTACACATTTTCCGAATGTTGGATAGTTAGTCCTTTTTTAACCATTTTATTTTAATTCCTACAATTAATATATAAACTCAATTATCAAGTTTAAATACTAATCTTTATTAAAACTAAAGCCTAACAAAACAGAAAAACTAGTATATTTGTTTTGTTAAACTTTGGTTTGGCTAGGGCATCTCTATTGGCTTCGAAATCAAATATGAGGTGTCCTTTTTTATTCTATAACAATTGTTTAATTTTTATGTGATAAATGTAAAACAAAAAAACTTATCAAAACATACCTACAATTAGGTATTTTTGGATAGGCTGATATTATCGTTTTTTTTTTTTGCAATGTATTGTTTTTCAGTATATAAAAGCATTTTATGGTTTTTTATTTGAAAATAAAATGAATCTAACAATTGTCGAAAAATGCAGATTTCACTTTTTTTAATTTAAAAATACAAACTTATACTCTATGTTGTTTTTTGAGAGAAATACCAATTTTACTTTCAAATATCATTAAAGAGTCAGATATAAAAGTTGAGAATTAATGTTTTTTTCGTAGATATTTTTGTCATACTCTTTAAAATCTTCGATATTTTTAAAGCCAACACCGTCTTGACTAAAAAGTTCTTTAAATTTTAAAAGTCCTTCTTTGGCTAAATCATAACCAGCCGATAATAATAAACTTTCGATTATCACAATATTTGTATTTTATTTTTTTAGTTTTTCAATTTCTTTTTGTTGTTGTTTTAGCATTAAAATAAGTGTTGCTATTTTTTTATTTTGTTCTTCGATTATCGCTTGTTGTTCTTGTATTGCTTTTACAATTGGAACTACAAATTCAGAATAAGATAAACCATATAAATCCTTTTCTGTTTTAGGAATTTTTACACCACTAAAATTATAATTTACTTTTTGTGCAGCTTGCTCAACTTCTTGTGCAATAAAACCACTAAACGTAATTTTTTCAATATCGTATTTTCCCTTAAAAGAACTTTTATCCTCATTTCCAATGATATTATTCTGTTTATCCACATTAAAATTATAGGTAACAGGTCTCAATTTGCTAATAAAATCCAATCCATGCACATTTTCTGTAATATTATCTTTAATTCTACCATCCGAATAGGTAGAAAAAGGGACTTGTCCTTTTATCTCAGTAATAGAACTATTCCCTAAATGAATTTGGTTAGAACCAGTTATTGGAGCAAAATATCCAATAGCAGTACTATTAGAATAGGAAGTTCCATTATAAAAAGCATGACTTCCAATAGCAGTATTATGAATTCCTCCTTGGTTTTTATAAAGAGAATAATCTCCAAAAGCAGCATTTTCGTAACCCGTTGTATTAGCTCTTAAACTTCTAGTTCCAACAGAAGTATTAGAATTTGATCTATTATTATAAAGGGAATTATTACCTATTGCAATATTTCCATCACCATCTAAATTATTAAATAACGCTCTAGAACCTATGGCAATATTATAAAATCCTATTGTATTTGAATATGAAGATTGATAACCAGTAGCAATATTTTCATAACCAGAAGTATTGTAACGTAGCGCTTCATTTCCAATAGCAGTATTTTTATACGAAGTATTATTGAAAAGTGTGCGATAACCTATCGCAGTATTAAAACTGGAACTTGTATTGTTTCTTAATGAAGAGCTGCCTAAAGCAGTATTATTTGTACCAGTTGTATTCGATTTTAGAGCAAGTTCTCCAACTGCAACATTATAAGAAGCAGTATTGCTATAAAGCGCATAATAACCAACTGCTGTATTTCTATCTCCGTTAGAGTTTCGTAACGTGTTTGAGCCAAAAGCAGTGTTGTATGAACCACTAGTATTTAATTGTAAAGTACCAGCACCAACTCCAGCATTTTGTTGACCAATAGTATTACTTGTACCAGCAACATAACCAATAAAAACATTTTTATTATTAGTAGCATCATCATTTGCTCCTGCATTATGACCAATTAATACCGAGTTTCCATTATTAATTTGTTTAATATTCCCATCTACAATTACGTCGCCTACAACTTCGAACATAACACTTGGAGTTATGGTTCCAATACCAACTCTACCAGTTATATTATCCACATAAAAATGAATGCCACTATCTCCTTTAACATCTAGAATTGCATTTGCACTTGGATCACTGCCATCTTTGGTTATACCAACTTGGGAATTTATTTTTTGAGAGTACAGTATCACTATCATTAAACTAAGAACATATTTTTTCATAATTTTATTTATTACTTATTTGTGAATATTCACTAATTAAACTCATTTTTATTCAACTTTCTAGAAACCTCTTCGCCATCCACAATTCGTAAACTAAAACTTTCAACAAGTTTGCCAGTATACGTAGTATATACTTTGCAAGAGTATACACCAACAGGAAGATCGTAGTTACAAGATTTGTCCGAACCACCAATAAGCATTTGTTTGGTGTCGTAGGCATTTCGTTTTGTAAGTTTTACTTTTCGTGAATAAAAATTTGGATTTACAAAACAAATCGTACCAACACTTTCCGTTGTAACAGGTTCTTCTTCTCTAGTGCTGTTTTCGTCTTGGTATATTTCTTCACTCGTATTGTCAATTTCTGGATTGTTATCCGTAGAAGTTTCGTTTGCCGTATTATTTTTTGCATTTTCAGCAGCATTGTCCAAAACTTTAACCGCAAAATTACCTAGAGATTTCCAAAATTTACTTTTCTTCTTTTTCTTTGGTTTTTCTTCAAACACATAATCATCGCCATGGTTTTTGTCTACAATAGTATTATCGTTATTGAAGTTTGTCGGATTCTCATTTACAGGTTCATTTTCTATTTCTTTTTCAGAATCTTTATTTATTACCTGTTCTTCTTTTTGTTCTGGTTGCGTTTCTTTCGTAATTTCTTTAATATCAGACATTTTAAAAATAAATACAGAACCATTATCCGTAGTTAATTTGACGTCTTTATTCGGAACTATTTTAACAATAGAGCCTTTAATGACACTACCGTTATTTAAGTAAACCACATCTAAAACTTTTTGTGAAAAAGCCGTTATGTATATAAAAAAGAATAGTATTTGTATTATTTTTAGCATAATAAATTAGGAATAGATTTTTAATTATTTCTTCTCGATCTTCTTCTAGATTTTCTTTTTTTATTTGGATTAGCATTAGTAGGAACATCACAAACGGATTCACAAGAACTAGAAATTCTTTTAGTCAATGCTTTTAAATTTGTATAACAAAGGGTGTTACTTCCAAAATCTTTTTCAATAAGAATCTGCTTTTGTGCAAATTTTAAATCTCTTATTGCTCTTCGTAGTTTTGTTTTATCTAAGTTTCGTTTGTTCGTTATATTTATTATTTTCTTGTAAGCATCCCAATATTCATCTCTGCCAGAACTTTCTTTCATGGTTTTATACGTGAAAGCAGAAATTGGAATACTAGCTCTTTTAACTAATAAATTCAGGACTTGAAGTGCACCTGTTTTTATTGCACCTCTTTTTATTTTTTTATCAAATTGCGCCTTCTTATATTCGTATAATGCTTTTTCAATATTGCCACACATTTTTCTAGAAGAACTTAATGAAGTAATAAGACTTCGTTTTTTAGTATTCTTTCTAGAAGAAGAAGAAGAAGAAGAAGAAGAGCCATAACGATTGTTTCTGCTACTTCTGTTATTTCTGTCACTTCTCGTACTTCTGTCACTTCTCGTACTTCTGTTACTTCTAGTATTTCTGTTACTCCTTGTATTTCTTCTTTTATTACGAACTCTATCTGGATCATAATAATTAATAAACTTACCACCAACATATTTACCAATGAGTTTACCACCTTTGTAAAAATACCTGGCTTTTTTACCACCAACGCGCCTTGAAATTACTTTTACGCTTAAATTGGCAGCATTTTTAACACGTTTGGTGTATTTATATAGTTTATCTGTACTTTTTACAAACTGTTTCCAATAAGCAGCTTCCGAAATGTATTTTACTTCATCCGCTTTTGCTTTTTTGTATTTTTTAGAATACTTTTTATTTCTTCTAGATTGAGAATATGAAGTAGTATGCAACAGTAAAATAGATAGGAAAATGAATAGTATTTTTTTCATAATATTTTTGATTTGTTATGTTATACAAGCACCTGTAATACTTGGTATTTAACATAATTAGAATATTATGAAAAAGAGCAATTATTGTTATAGGGCTTTTATGTACTGTAAAACTCTATAAATTTGTAGTTTTTTGCAATAAATTATGAAAATGACTTGTTTTTCAATGAAAATGAAGCAGAAAATTATGAAAATAACACCAATTCAATTTTGAAATGCGCTAAATAGATTTAAAATATTTTTATGTTTTACAATCTTGAAATTTCAAGCATAGCATAGCTATGGTTTAAATTTAAAGTGCAGTAAAACGTGAAATGATAAATAA
>Ga0256840_1001809_pt1 | contig 19441 bp, 8 predicted proteins | sample 355202metaG_FD_185969 | JGI IMG/M metagenome (GOLD analysis project Ga0256840, IMG submission 185969) | Hydrothermal vent microbial communities from Mid Atlantic Ridge, Atlantic Ocean - 355-202 | ecosystem: Environmental > Aquatic > Marine > Hydrothermal vents | place: Atlantic Ocean: Mid...
TATTGCTGAAGGTACTTTGTTAAAAGGTAAACAGATTGATACCATAGTCTCAGAGATAAATTCTAGAGATGAACAATCAGCTAAAGATTTACTTGTTAAAGACAAACAGATAGCAGATATTGCTGCCGATACTGCCGCTAAAGACTATGCGCTACTCAACCTGCAACCTATAACTAAAAGTAAGGCACAGGAAGAATTGCAGGTTATGCTAGATACGCACGCAAGTAAGGTAGCTATATCAGGGTACCAGGCTGATAAAGTAGGTAAAGATGTTGCCATGACTGCAGCGCAGATTAAAGCATTAGAAGAGCAAGTAATAGATAATAGGTATATTAAGGCTATTGATAGTTTGTCGTCAGTCTATGGCACATTCGGGGCTGGTGGTATTAATGTTAGTAGTGACCAGTGGGGTATGTACTATAAACTTATTTCTGAGATGATTGAGGACTTGCGTGACTATAAAGGCGTATGGAATGCAACTGGGCCATTTCCTGGACCGGCTGATGGTACTGTAGGCGACTTTTATGTAGTGTCGGTCACAGGTAATACTAGCCTGGATGGTATTGCTTCGTGGACCGCTAATGACATAGCATTCTACGACGGCGCTAAATGGAAGAAGTTAGCAGCTTCGCCTAGTACAGCAGGAATTGGTAGAGTATAATGGAAGCTAGTAGACTAGCTAGGGCTGCACTGGCTAGGACTAGTAATATAGAAAACGGTACTACCGGGACTAGTGATCCCAGGACTACTACACTAGCTACTAGTTTAGGTGTTACGTTTAATGGTAACCTAGTAGCGACGAATACTACTACTGATAGAGTATCTACTAACGAGAGTAATATTACAGCTTTACAAGGTAGAGTATCTACTAACGAGAGTAATATTACAGCTTTACAAGGTAGAGTATCTACTAACGAGAGCAATATTACAGCTTTACAGACAGCAGTTAGTGATCTGCAGGCATTACTAGCTGACTATGCTAATCATACGCATAGCTACATAGATACTACTATTGCAGATACTGCAGACGGTAGCGGAATAGCTACTGATACGAGCAAGACTACAGACGGTGTAGTGTAGTGAGATCACTATGCGAAGACTTAGGGCTATTTGCTGAGCTCGAGGCCACCACTTATAGGACCAGTAGGTATGAGCATACAGCTGTTACCTTAGGTGAGTTTGGGCCTAGTGATGGTGGTGGTGGTGCATCAGGAGGAGATGGCCCTGGCGGAGAGGGTGAAGCCAACGGTGGCGGTGACTATGGCGGTGGAGGCGACAGCAGCTATGATGGCACCGATAGACGCTCGGGACCTGTTGGCGGTAATACGCCTATGGGACAAGAAAATGACATCGATAGTCAAGAGAACCAATTCGATAACTACGGAGGGTTCGGTACTGAACAACAAGCGGCAGACCAGAGCGGGTACAGTATCGCCGGTATTGAAGCGTATGACGACAGGTACGACTTTGGCGGTAGCAAGAGGTACACTGCTGATTATAATAGTACTACAGGGTTTACGACGGTTACGTACTCAAGCTTTCTTGGTGTTGATGTAGATGCACACATAGCCCCTAACGGAGTCACATTAGGGATTGCAGACGAGATGGCTGCAGATTTTCTAGAAGTAGTCGGTATACAAGTTACTCAAGCGAATGTAGATGTATCAGTAGCAGCAGCTTCGCTAGTGGTTGGGGTGGCTATAGGTGTACCGATCGCTACTTCAGTGCTAAATGCTGTAGATTTGGCGGCGTCTATAGCAGAAAAAACTGGCACTATTAGTAAAGAGACCGCTGATAAGGTGCGTTTTGCAGCAGCAGTGGCTAAGTTCTCTATGAGTGTTATGGCTACGATGCAGGTGGCCAGTATGACTATGAGCTACTATAGCCAGATGACTACGGTAGGTAAATTAGCCGCTGTAGCTATTACAGCTTACAGTGCATCTAGTACCTACGGACAGTTAGAAGCTTTAGAGCGTACGGCGGCTGCATACGGTTTTACTACTACCGATGTGACTGTGAGTGATTTAGACGCTTTTGATAGGGATAGCGGCGATGGTTATGAAGGAGACGCCAGTACAGCACTGGGTGTGATGGGTGCGTATAGAAAGCTGCTACAGTGGAAAGTAGCCAATAACCCTGGTTTAGATAGAGATCAAGATATTACTACTAGAGATGTATTTGATTCTATGGCAGGGTCTGCTGCTTACAACGCATTCTTTGGCGGTGGGGAATTTGCTCACCCGCTTAACCCGTTAGACGGCAATAAGGCAGCGGTTGGGCTTCCCCAACACTCCAACGAATATGCCGTACAGGCGCTGCTAGGGTCTGAGTTTGTGTTTAAGAAGAATACGAAAAATGCCGATGGTGGGACATATGCTGACAACAACGCAATTAGACTGGCTAAGGAAACCTTAGTTAGGCAGATTGTAAACCTGCAGACCGAGGCTAATAGGTTAATAGATGACTATAATAGTTCGATAGAAGAGCGAAACGCTCTAGTGGCGCAATATAGTGGAGAGGTATCGACTTGGAATAGCCATGCTGCTGCTAATGGTAGCGGGTACGACTACGCTGCAGCACAAGGTAGGCTGGATAGTTTAGGGACTAGTATAAATAGTTATGATAGCAGGCTTACGGACTACGTTGATCAGATAACTGACATACAAGATGAAGTGACTATCTTAGCTGAACGGCTGTAAGGTTTGCTTAACAGTAGATTAGGTATAATAGGCAATAAGCTATAATAGGAGAATGACATGAGTGGATTTTTAGGCGGCATAGGTGATGGACTAGCATCATTAGGTAAATGGGCGGTTGGTAGTGATGGAATAGGTGGCAAGAGTGGCGCTGTAGGTAGTGTAGGTGATTTTTTTACAGGGACGGCTGACACTAGAACTTTTGATCCGATGGGCAATGCTACTGGCGGTAGTGCCGGGAGTAAAGGACTGTTCGGGAGTGTGGGGAATTTTATCGAAAGCAACCCTAATACAACCAATGCAGCTATCACAGGGCTGGGTGGTTTGGCACAGTACCAGCTGGGTAAAGAGAATGCAAGAATTACCGACTCGTACTATAATGGGCAGCTAGCAGCGCAGACAAGGGCTCAGGATTTAGAAGATAGCGAGATTAATAGGGCGCATGCGAAAGAAGATAAGCAGACAGAGGATTTTAACTCATTGACTGGTTACTATTTTGGGCAGACTGACCCTTACAAGCAATACGCGGTGTAGTTATGGCTTTTTACACACCAACTAAGATACAGCAAGTCAGCACACCGAGGATGCCAGTTAATGGGCAGTCTGCTATGGCATCTAGGGCTATAGGAGATTTAACAGGCCAGTTAATAAAATCAGTAAGTAAGCGTCAAGACGACATTAGAGCAGATAAACTGGATGCTGACCGTGCAGATAGGCAGAAAGTACTAGATGACAGGTACCAGGCAGCACTTAATCTTGAGGCAGAGCGTTATGGTGACAGGATGGCAAGGCAGAAGATAGAGGATGCGCACCAGAAGACTGTTAGAGAGCGCCAGAAGAGTGCGTGGGAACAGCAGGATAGTGACAGACAAGCTAAGCAGATGTACTACGACGGGCTCGGTGAAGGTTTACAGGATCAAGGTGGGTTTATCACTGATGCTATGTCAGGAGATAAAGGTAGAAAAATTATCGCTGATATGGCGTTTAGCCCTACCGATAGTAAGGCTGAGCATGATAAGAAGGCGCTACTTCAGAGCCGGTTCAGTGATAAGGTAAATAGCAATTTTGATGCTGGATTAACACCAAAAGAGGCTAGGGTAGACCAACTGAAGCGGATTATGCAAAACGTAAAGCAGAAAGGCTACCATGTTCCTGGTGAGCTTGTTAGCGCTATTGATGCTACGGAGAGAGCTAATTTGACAGCACGTACAGCGGGTATAGCTTCTGTTGACAGTGATATTGCTGCGCTTAAAGCTGCTATGAATAAAAATAACTTGGCAGCAGCCAAGGCTGGTGATAAGCAAGTCAGCGGCGGGGACGGCTCTAGTAGTAGGGGTAATGGCGCTACTATTAATATTAAGAAGAGTGTCGAAGATTACATGAAGCGCAAAGATATTACTGATGAGAAGAAGAGAACTGCTATGCTCACAGCAGCTGCTGATAAAATGGCAGAATTAGTGTCGAAAGGCTATTCAAAAGATATAGCTATGGCAGCGGTTGATGGCTCATTTACTAACAGTAGCTCGTCGTGGATGGGGTTGTTCGGTGAAGATACGGCCGGTGTTAAGATAGATACAGAGCTACTTAATGCTGTGACTAAGCTACAGAGATCTGGTGCAGGCGGTACAGGTACGTCAGGCGGTGGTGGTGGAACTACTACAGCAGGACAGCGAAAGATACTGAAACAGCAGTACGATACTATGAACAGTCAGTTAGCAGGACTACTAGCGAAGAAGAGCGCGTTGCAAAGTAACCCGAAGACGCTGCGTAGAGAGAAGGTGCTGAAGGATCTAGGATTTGGTGCTACGGCCGATGCTGTAGGCAGACCGGCGATAAAGACTGGCGTAAAACCAAAAGGTGGTAGCGGCAGTAATAACGCGCCCGGCATTGACTATAACAAAAAATTAGATGATAAGCAGATGAGAGACGATTTTAGAGGTCGTTTTCAAGATGTACTGTCAGGGAAAGGTAGAGGAGCGGCTATTGATTTGCTATCGAGTAGCGCTAAATTTCTAGACGGTATTGGGGCGGATACTAAGTACTATAGAGAGGCGTTAAAAAAGCCTGCTGACGCAGACTTAGTAGCGATTAAAGAAGCTTCGTTAGGGAGAGGCTTAGCTAAGGAAGCAGTAAAAACTAAAGAAGAGGCGTATCGCAAGGAGAGGTTGGCAGAGCAGAAGACTAAGGCTAGAGCTGCTGACGTAGATGTACTTATAAGACAGCTCCATAACAAGGGGAGATTTGCGCTCGGTATGGGAGAGATGGAACTACTTTTGTCTTTGCCTGAGAATGAGAGAAAGAAACTACTCCCATTACTAAAACCTACGGAGCAGGACAAGCTAGTTAAGCTGCTAAATTAAAACCTGCTTTAAGGGTAGTTATGCTATGATGGGTTTAATTAAACTCGTAAGGTAGTATACATGAATAATAATGCAAATGCATGGGCGCAGGCAGAGCTTGCGTCTTCTCTCAATGGTCTAGATGCAGAGACCGCTCCTATAGACACAGGAACGCCAGATGCGTACACCTTGGCAGACAGCCAAGGCGGTCTACTAGATAGAAAATCGCAGAAATTAGATAGATTAGCGGGGCGTACTACAGTCAAAGTTACGAGTATGAATGACGCCGATACGTTGGGGCTGGCGTCAGGCACTACTCTTAGAGTTGCTGACTCGTTAGGAATTAGGTACGATGCTAATGAAGTCGGGCATGGTGCTTGGGATGGAAGTAAGTCCCAGTATGCTGATAATAAGCAGGCATTAGCTACTGCTCAAATACTTGGAAAAGACATTAGCCAAGTAACTACGCAAGATATTCACGACGTCGGTAATATGCAAACTATACAAGCCTTCTATGAGATGACTAGAAAACCGGGTGACGCAGACTGGAAAGCTCCGCTAATTAGAAATTCGGAGGGTGGACAATTTAGTGAGGAAGCACTGAAGGACTATGATTTCAAGGTCAGTGTAGACGGCGGCAAGAAAGATCAGTATGGAAGAGTGCTTAGTAACGTAGTCAACCCGTACACAGGAGTAGACACTACGTTTAAAGCAGCGATGGATCCAATGCAGAACGCATTTGCTCCAGGTACTCCTAAGATGCCTAGAAGTAAAGGGTTTGTAGGAGAAGGCTGGAATATAGTTAAGAATACAGCTGCGGATGTAGGTGGGTATGCACTAGACGCTGTGGATGCTGCCGGAGATGCTATAGGTAGGATAGGTACTGACGTAGGTGTTGCACTAGGCGGGACCAAGCTTACGGCTAACGATTTGGATGATGGTAGTGCCGGTAGTGAGATACTGAAGATGACAGGGTTTACTGTAGACAAGTATGGTGATCTTACGCATAGATTTGACTATCAGACGGGTGAGGAAGGTACTAGTTCCAAGCAGATGCTAGATGAAGCATTCGGAGTTGATAGTAGGCGTCAGAATATACTCACAGCACAATTTAACAGGCAAGTAGAAGACATTGTTCAAAGTGATCGTAGCACTACGCAGAAGGTAGCTATGATAGCTAAGACGGCGTGGAATGCTAAAGGGACTATTCCTCAGGCGATAGCGTCATCGTATGCGTACATGTTGGCGCTAAGTAATCCCGCTACTGCTACAGGCTTGTTAGCAGGAACTGTTGACGAACACTTGCAAGAGGTACAGAAAAATAACGGCGGTAAGCAAGTAGGTTATGATAGGGTTCTAGGCACTGTGGTAGGGTCTGCCGCAGAGTTAGCGGTAGATCTAGCAGCCAGTAAGCTATCTTTTGGTATAGGTAGTGGACTTGGTTCAGTTAATAGGAAGATGGTAGATGCTGTAGCTAAGGCGTTGCCAGAAGGTAAGGTAGGAGAGAAACTCCTCGGTGGAACTATAAACGCGCTAGTTAAGAAGGTAGGCAAAGGCGTTGGTCAGGCTGGGGTGGCGGTGTTGGAAGAAGGTCCTACTGAAGGGCTGCAGGAGACACTTGGGCTGCTGATGGAACGAGCGGGAACTAAGAAGTACGACGGTAAAGGCATCTGGGATGTGCTAGACGAGGATGCTAGAAGACAAATTAGGTACGCTACTTACCAAGGCGCATTGATAGGTTTCGGACATAGCGCCGGTGGCCAGGTTGCTAATGGGGCTGTTGAGGCTGTAAAGGGCATGAGAGCTAAGGACCTGGAGTTCGAAGGCGACGATAGTAAATTAGAAGATGTTACGCTTAGTGAGAACGGCAAGGTAGCAGTCGATAGAATGGAAAGAATGCTTGCGTCTGATAAGGTTGCTGGGTGGTTTAGATCGATTGATGATGGCAGTGAAAGTGACTACAGCGAGAAGAGTAGAGAGGTTATCCATAAGGTAGTACCGGTAGCTATTCAGGCGCTAGAAGAGGATTTGAGAGCTGTCGATGAGAAAGGCGAGCCAGTTATCGGTGATCCAGCGCATAGAAGGGCGGTAGCAGATAAGCTGGTTAGATATAAGTCAGTTCGTGATAGGTACTTGAGTGGAGAGAATGGAAAGCTTGGGAGCAGGCCCATCGATGACATAACTAAGGATATAGCTAAAACAAAAGATGCCGGTAAGAGGGGTGGGCTAGAGGTAGAAAAGCTGCTAGCAACTACTTACGGTGAGAAGATGAGTAGTGTAGATGTAGGCAATAGAAAAGCCGCACAGAATGAGGCGCTGGCGCTAAAGATGTATGGCGGAGTAGTTGGGACAGAGTATAGGCCGGGTGTATTGGACTACGCTAAAAGAATATCAGACCCGAAAAGTACTAAGGAAGAAGTTGAGGCAGCTAAGCAAGGTTTTAAGAAACTGATAGCTAGCCAGAAGACTAAGTTAGATGCTTGGGATGCTGGGCGTAGAGCTTGGCTAGAAGATCCGATAGTTATGGAGGCTACTGATGAGAATGGTGAGGTTGACAATAGTAAGATAGTAGGAAATCCGACTGCTAGTGTTAAGGTGAATGATGGGTATGGCGGTATTAGAACTATGAAGTACCACGCTAACTCAGGAGGGTTGCATAGAAATTTACAACTAGAGATGGACGTGATGACTAAAGCTTATGATCTAGTTGCTAGTGAGGTGCAGAAAGGTAGTAAAGAGAAGCAAGTATCAGTAAAGGAAGTAGCTGCCGCATACGAGAAAGCCGGAAGTAATGAGGAAGCACTGCAGTCAGTTAGAGAAATGTATAAGCAATTAGGCAAAGAAGATAGAAAAATTGCTGGAGACACAATCGCAGAGATAAAAAAGAAACGAGCTGCAAAGGCTAGATCAAGAGGGCGCACACCTACTACGGATGAAGTAGTAGGGATAGGTAATGGTCTGTCAAACGAGGCTGACAAGGCTAGGGCAGACTTTGATGCGCTTAGTAGCGACGGTAAAGCTAAGGTGAGGAAGTACATGGGCATGCTAGATGCTGGTACCTACGAAAGAAAGGCTGGTGTGCCATCCATAGAACAGGCAGGCAGCTCCCGTAAAGCGGCAGAATTAGCTATTGAAAGGTTAAAGATTACTGCTGGCGGTAGTCCTGTTACGGGATTTGTTAGTCGGTTAAAGAAATACGGCACTACTATAACTACTGAAGAGTTAATGGAAGAGTTTGGTAACTCTATCAGGTTTAAGAAGGAATTGCTACTTAAACTGGTACCCGGAGAGTCGTACGCTACAGGGTATGTAACTTCCGCTCAGCAAGAGGCGGCTAAGTACAGAAAGCGTAAAGCAAATCCTATAGGCGTAGTGAAGGCTATAAAGGATGCCATGGAACATATTACTGAGTGGAATGGTGATGAAGACGCTATTAAAGAGGTAGTCAAAGGTTACACGCAAAAGCAGCCAAAAAGTAGAGAACAGGCGGCTAAAGGTATGTCTGCGGCTGATTTGAAGGAAGCTGCAAGAATGGACGCAATAGATGTATTGGTAGCCGCTTCTGGGCTAGCTGACGAGGACGTGCCTGTCGCAGTATTTAGCGCAGATACTGCAGCGGATGCTAAAGCGATACTGGATGAAGTAACTAAGAGTAAAGCAGACATAGATGGCATTAATGAGGAGTTGGATAGGGCTTCAGAGTTCACGGCTACAGACATTAACTATATATTTAACGAGGGTACAGGAGATAATAATGACAATGAAACAGCAGATACTACAGAAAGAGAAGGAACTAAAGGCGGTAAGCTATCAGGTGAAGAAATTACGAGTAATGCAGACACGGTTAAATCGTTTATTGCGCAAGCAAAAAATTCCCCAGAAACAAGGGTAGCTATGAAGTCATTATTGAGTAACGGTAGTAAGTTAAAGAGCGGGGTTATTACTGCTGTAGCTAAAATGGGGATAACTACAGCTGATGGTAAGGTGATAGAGACATTCGAACAGCTGACTAAGGGGTGTAAATAATGAGTTGTGGACTACAGAAGTTTTTAGAGGGTATAGAAGGTATGCACAGCAACTTAGCTACACAAATTAGACAGCTGCTGCTGTCTACTGATGTGCAGGCAAGAAGATTAGAGCAGCTGGATGCAGAGATTGAGAATAAGAAAGAAGAACTAGCTAAGGCTGTGGCAGACGTAGAGCTAGCACAAGGTGCCGTTGAGGGTCTGGATGCTACTCTAGAAGTTAAGAAGTTCCTTAATAAGGTTACTGATGCTGTATCAGCAGCTAGGAGCGCATTGAAGGATAGTAAGTTAGATAAGAAGACAGTAGCTGTGGCACATACAGTAGGGGCTAAACTGGTAGACACGCTAAATAAAGCAAATAACCTAGGGTTAGACTATAGACTTATCAGGTGGTATCGCTCGAAAAATGCAGCAATACCGGATGCTGCTTTAGTAGATAGGGCTTCGGTCACGTTAGGTAGTTACTTTGAGCCGGTTAGCAGCAAAGATAATGTGATGGTAGTCGACGAGATACTTGCTGATAAAGAAGATGGGGTAGGCTACAAAGGTATGCTCCGCACTGTCGAAGAAGGGTTGACGAAGTTATTTACCGATGGTGAATATAAAATTGGACGTATAGTTAAAGGTGAAAACGTTAAGGATGTCAACGTGGCAGGAGAGAAGCCTGGGTACGAGTCTATTAGCCAGCTGTTGTTTAGTCATAGGGCTGATAGCAGTGTTAAAAGTGCTGCTGATACCATGCACAGGCTACCGAAGGAAGTCAGTAAAGCTATTGCTGTAGCCACATTGGATGTAGTTCAGGAGTATATGGCTGAGATTAAGGCTGATGTCAGAACTGATGCTGGGGTTAGATCGCTATTAAATATCAGTGATCCAAAGACTGAGGTTACACCAGAGATGCGAGATGGCGTTAGAGGTATAGACGGTATAATCGCTATGGCTGCTAATAGGATAGGTGACAAAGCATTTAGGTACTTGGCGCTGAGAGGTAAGAATGTTCCTGGAGTTAATACGGAGCAGCTAGCTAAGAAGATGGCTGCTGAGCTGGGTTTGATGGGAATCTACGGGCTAGCTAATAGCGGAGTGCTAACAGTGTATAAGTCTGATATTGACGGTATGAGTGTTCCTACATATAGGCTGGCTAGCAGCAATGATGGCGCACAGGCTGCGGATATGCCGTGGGAGGGCTACGTAAATGGTAAAGGCCCTATTCCAGAGGCTGAGCCGATTATTATTGGCGGTGTCGAGATAAGTGCCAGTACTGGGGCTGAGAATAGCGCAGTGTTAGAGGCCGTAGAGTATAAGAAAGATAAGGTAGGGGTTTATAAGACCGCTGAAGATGCTGCCAATGACGATATCAGGAACAAAGGCATCAGTGGGATGATTAGTGATGTTAGTACTGAACATAAAGAGGCTGTTAAGAAACAGAGTGCTACAGCTTACAGATTTGCAGAAGGGTATGAGGAGCTGCTACGAGGGTTGATGGGTGGTGTTGATGACGAGGCTGGTAGGGAGAGACTCGCTATAGAGCTCGGATGGACAGATCCAGAGGAAGTGCATGTTAGTAAGGTAGAAAGTGTACAGGGGCAAAATAGAGAGATTAGGGCTGCTGTGGATAATTTGTTTGACGCTTACAGTGAATTTGGTAAAGGTGAGATGTTTGCTAGATGGGAAGTTATAACTAATAATAGATTCATGATACAGAGTAATAAGTTGAATTGGCAGGATAAGAAGCTGCATAGGCATGCTGTATATACTAAGAAGGTCAATGTTAAGAAGCATTTGAAACACTTTAAACTAGCTGTTGGGCAAGGTCTTGGGATTGATGTAGATAAGATGAGTTTGGTAGATGCTATTAAAGAGATAGATAGTGTACTAGATGAGGTAAAGAATATACTCCTTAGTAACGGCAACGATGTTACAAAAGCATGGAAAGAGTGGCGGGCTGACAATAAGAATGCGGAAGTTTCCCATGCTATGATGTCGTTTACTGAGGCAGTGGGTTGGATTAAGGCACAGCAGAACGGTGAGGAAGATGCGTATGAGAGCGGCCTGAGACTAGAGACTGACGCTATTACATCAGGGTACATACTGAAGTTGCTAGTTATGCCGGTGTTTGCCGGAGAGAAGTTATATGAAGAGCTGGCTAGAGGTGGAGTTACCAATACAGACATATTTGACTACAATAGCTATGGTGATAGGGCTTCAGGAGTGGCGTTAGATAATAACGGTAACAGGTATAAGGATAGCTATGAGGAACCTGCGCAAGCTACTACAGAAGAGTTTAGTAAGGTACTTAGTAATAAAAGGATTAGTAAGGTTGATAAAGAGGGGTTACTAGCAGGGTTAGAGATGCTCGGTAGTGAGGTCGAAGATGGTGTGCTGAAGAAAGCTAAGAGAGTAATGTTCAAGTACCCGTTTATGACACTTAACTATGGATCTGCTGTCGGCAGTATTGTTAGCAGTATGGCGACGTCTACCTTGTGGCCTAGCGGGGCGGCTGGGACTAGAGGTGTTGCAGGTTTAATGGAAGATATTGCTAATGGTGCCTTCGATGAGGATGTGGCAGTAGAGAAGATAGAGGCACTCATTAGACTGTTACATGGTGATAAGACTGCAGCAGCTGAGAAGCATATCAAAGAGTTCCGTGAGGCTATCGGCGGTAAAGACAGTGTGAGTGAGAAGGCGCTTAGAACTTCTATACTAAAGTATGATCCTTTTAGTAGAGAGCAGATGTATGTGCTCAAGGATAAGCTAGTAACTATGTATAAAGAACCCATCACTAATGTGTTTGAACAGAAGTATGGCGAGGTTATTAAGTCTGTAAAGGTAACTAACTCTGCAGCTACAGCGCAGTTTAGGCTAGGTAAAATAGTGCTTGATAGAAAGATTCAAGAGAAGATTGACGATAGGCGTACAAAGTACTCTGATGGACAGATAAAGAGGTACGATAGGTTGGTCAAGCAGAGAGAGGCTATAGACAGTAAGATAGAAAAACTGCGTAAGTACACAGAGTACCTAGACATGCGCGGTAAAGAGTTGGTAGCTGACAATGAGACTGCAGGTAAAAAAGGTAAAGCTAGTATCGATAAGAGTCTCAGCGCTATAAACGCTAAGTACACTAAAGCAAGTGGCCAGTTGGCACAGATGGAAAAGACTCGCGAGAAGAGGCTACAGGTGATAACCGCGAGACTAGAGACAGCACCTATGAAAGCTATCGCAGCATGGAAAAAGAGCGGAAAGGCAGAAGGTAAGCCGCACTTTAAGGTGAGTCCACTGACTGAGAAAGAAGTGAATACACTTATTAAGGAATTGTCGAGCGTGTTTCCGGTGTTCAAGTCAGTGCTGAATATGGATGATGGGACTAAGGCGAAGATCTTTATCGCTAAGAGGGCTAAGGTGCGTGGTGTGGATTACGATGGCGTGAATATGAGCACTCAGGCGCAGGTGAAGTTTGAAGGTAAAACGCATGCAAGCGCTGTGGCTGAAGTTTACGGGATTATAGAAGCGTTTTCATCAGGATCGGTTATACCTATCCATTTTATGGATGGCAGTTTGCAGGCTAGGGTGTTATCTAAAATGGAAGCACTAGGTGTGCATGATGCTAACTACGCAGGTATTGATATGACAGAGAAGGTGACTAAGGCCTATAACCAGGCGGTTTACGAGTTGTCGAGAGAGTATAGCTTAGGGACCGAGATGCTAGAGAGTTTCGTTAGTACTATAGAGAGCAGTAGCAAAGAAGACATTGTAAAGTACACGAAAGCTGAGCAGTATAAAGTGTTAGAGGGTAAAGCTAAAGTTATTGACTGGTTGGTTGGTATCGATATGTTAACTAGTGATGATGTTGCTGGTGGACCTGATGCAGTACTCAGTGCGCTAAGTAAGCTACAGGATCCAGGAGCTGGTAGAAGGAATAAGAACGCATACGATGCGGCAATGGGGCTTAAGGATAAGCTGTACGCAGCTACACTCGGGCTTGAAGGAATACTAAGTCAGCTAGTAGAGCAGCAGAAGCTGGCCGAGGAAGGTAGAGTAGAGCTATTTAATAACGGTAAAATGAGGTTTGAGCATAGTTACTTAGATGGTGCTGAGTTTGTGCCAGATCTTGAGAAGTATGGGACGTATGAGGCTAAAACTGTGTATGTGCGTAAAGTCAAGGCTAGACTAGCTGAATCAGTAGAGACTCAGGGAAAAGATGGTACAATTGATGAAAATGTGCACAAAGAGGCTGTAAATGCGGCTGGTGATGTGGCAGACGAAAAAACTACATGTTAGGATTATAGATGGTATGTACTAGATATGCAATGGGTAAGACATTAGATAGAGATGATGTAGGGGCTGTTGTAAAGCAACTCCGTGAGAAGTATCCGAGAGCAGCTGAGAGTGAGCTGGAGCCGATAGCGCTTAACGCTATCAGAGAGCACAATATTAGAGAATATATTGCAGAAGATATAGAAGGCACTAATTTGATGTGGGTGGACTACAAAGATGTTGCGCACAGTAAGAGGGTTAGTAGGATTGAGTACGATGTACACAGTATGAAAGTGAAAGTAGTGTTTGAGGATGATAGCTCTATGGTGTTTAAGGATGGAGCCACTAGTGATGGTAATTACTCTAGAGAGATGGCTGCTGCTGAGTTAAAACATGCGCAGTACTCGGATAAGATATTGAATAGTCGAGAGATGAGTGAAGAGGATATACAGAAAGCATTCTTAGATATGGATATGGAAGGCGGTAAGGTTGAGGATATATTCCAAAAGATGGTCGAACTTGACGCTGAGAATAGACCAGAAGAGGTGGATGTTGAGCATAGCAAGTGGTTGAAGCTTGTGGTAGGTACGCTTAGTAAGGTTAGTAAGAAAGTACGAACGCTAGATGCCAGAGCTACTAAGAGTACCGTTGATGAGTTGATGGAGCCTATTGGTGAATTTAATCCAGAGCCTGGAGCTTATACTATTAGTTTGTTGACTAGTAGAGGGAAAGCTTCGGCAGGTAATAGGTTGAACATGAGTAACCAGGAGACTATGGCACACGAAGTAGTACACGCTAGTTTGGATTGGATATTTAACAATATGTCTGGTGTGCTCGGCAGCACGCTGAAGATGCGAGCTAGGGAGATATATAAGATAGCCAAGGAGCGAGTTACTATTGAGAGCTTGCTGCCGGTAGAGGGTGGGCCTTACAGTGAGGCGGAGAAGAAGAAGGCACAAGAGCTGTATGATTATATGTTTGAAGGCGTACGTAGTGATGGTAGCAGGATGGACGCTTATAGAAGGTTGCAAGAGTTTCTGGCGCTGGCAACTACGAACAAGAGTGTAATGGACGCTATAGGTAAGATTGATGTAGGGCCTAGGAAGAAGGCTAAGCAAGAGAATGAGACGTGGTACGATCAGATGCTCAGAGTTATTACCGATACGGTGTATAAGATGCTATTTGCACTGAAGAGTAGGAAGCTGAAGGGTAAAACGCTTGAGGAAGAGACAGCGAAGCTGGTAGTGGCTATGGCAGGTGTTCAGGATAAATATGGGCAGAAGGCTGCCGGAGCTACTTTAGGTAAAATGGATCAGAGTGTTGCCAATGCTGTGGATAAAGCTACGAAGTTTACCGATAAGAAGATGAAAAAGCTGGTGGATGGTTTGTTTGAGAAGCTGGGGCTGATTGCCGATGATCCGAAGGGTAATGAGAAGCTGATAAAGCTACTAGAAGATATGGAAGATAGTGCTAAAGTGGCTAGAAAAGCTGGTGGATTAAGACGAGTGTGGTGGGCTGTGAAGACGGTTCCAAAGCTAAGACTAGCTATGCAACTGAGTAGGATGTCTAAGGATGCTAAAGGTATTGATGTTATGGTTAGTAAGATTATGTACCAGGTCGGGCTTACTGAGGACGGATTTGTTAGAAGTTTAATGGCTGATTTTGTCTCTGGCAGAAAGACACTGCAGACAATTACTAACATGACTATGCAGTTCAGGAGCCATATTGATAGGATGAGGGAGCAGAACTATAAAGGTACGCTGAGCCAGTTAAAAGATGGGTTCAGCAAGATTGATATTTACAGCAGAAAGAATAATAAGTATAATAAGGTATTAGGGTCAGTGCTGTTGAGGGCTGACGTGCAAGCTTTGGGACTTGATGCAAAGGGGTTACAGGAGCTATTGAAGGATCCAAAGAAGTTAGCTAGTGAGATTAAGAAAGCCGATGCTGAAGTTAGAAAGATTGCTGGGAACGTGAAAGGTCTAGAGTATTTAGGGGATTTTTTAGTGGAGCAGTCTGAGCTGATGGCGGAGCATATGGCAGGTGGTACCGGGTTAAGGACTAATAGTGAGAATATAGCTAGGTTATTCGGCACTGATATGGCTATTGGTTATGCTATTGATGGTGAGGTTACTATTGATAGTGAATTTGGTATGCTGAGTAACGCTGGGGATGTAAAATACGATTACAGGAAGATTATAGGCCCTGTAGATAGGCTAGCTAGCTTGCTAGTGCTTGAAGATGCGAGCGATAAAGAGTTACTAAGTGAGCTTATTGATTTGGATAGCGATGGAGTTGATAATTTTTTGACACTGAGTATAGGTGTACAAGAGGCGACTAAGCAGGATTGGAAAGAGTCCGGACTAGCTCAAGAGCTAGTTAAGGGGCAGGTCAAAGCTCCTACCGATAAAGATAAAGGACTAGAGATAGCCACTGTTCGAGATAGGAAGAAGCTCGAGGCTTTAGGCTACAGAATGGTCAGAGAGCTAGGCAGTAATGAGATAGATATTGATGGCGGAAGATTTGGGGTGTTTGCTTCAGATAATGTGGCGCTGGCGGCAAGAGTGGATGGGGCTACTGGGCTGCAAAGGATTAGTGTACCTGGGCTGCTGATGAGCCAGAAAGTAGGACTAAACCATCCAGAGTTAACAGATGCGGATGGGTTTAAAAAGTTTATTGATCTTCGTAGTGAAATGATAGCTAGGTATAATAAGAGAGGATCTTATGGGAATTTATCTCCTGTGTATGATGCAGAGGGGCATATTACTGATTTTAGGTATGGGTTTAGTAGGCAGGAGATGGAAGAATACCTTAGTGAAGAGACTAGAGGCACTGAGCTGCTAGCTAGGTCATTTGGGCAGATGCATACGCAAGCTATGACGGATGGTAATAATAGAGAGTTAATAGATATAATATTTAAAGATTCTGAAGAACGTAGTAGTAAAGGTGGAGTATTTAAGGAAAATGACTTTATGTACTTGCATGTGATGGCAAAAGAGTTTCAGATGAGCGATGAAGAACGTCGTCAGCTTATGAAAAGTAAGGATGGGGCTAAACTGTTTACGGAAGGTAAGTTTGGCGTGAAGACAGAAGGCGAAGAGATATGGGCACTACTCCCTCCAGATGCTAAAGAGTACATTATAGAAAAGAATACTAGGATACTACGCAAGAAGTACGATGCTAAAATAGCTAAGATGAAAAAAGCCGGGAAAACTGAGTTCCCAAAGTTCGGTCCTAGTACTAAAGAATTGAGGAGTATGTATATCAGGAAGGATTTACTAAAGCAGCTTTTAGGATATGATGAAATGAGTGTTACTGAGGCTGGTATTATGAGTAGTGTTAGCCCTGGGGCTAAGAGAAAAGTTAGAATAGTTGAACAGTACGTTAAAGAGGTAATGGGTAGCTTGAAAGGTAATGTTGTTGTTAAGCTCCCGTCTACTGTACTAGGAAATATTAAATCAAATGCGAAGTTTCTGTGGTATGCTGGAATTCCGTTGAAGAAGAGTATAGAGTATTTGATATTGAGTAGACGTGCGCTGGTTAACTGGAAAAAGTTGGAGGTAGAGCAACATAAGTTAGAGAGATTGATCATGAGTAGTAAAGACAGTACTAAGAGGAAATATGAAAAAGACTTGGCAGATGTGCTTGCCGGTATGAGGGATAATCCGTTAAAACCGTTGATGGATAGAGGGATGTATCAGAGTATTACTGAGGATATTAATTTACAAGAAGACAGTGGCAGGATATTAAAAAAGGTTAATGAGAAGTTAGGGGATGTGGTTGGAGAAAATACGCTTATCAATAAAGTTGTACAGACCGCATTTTTAACTAGAAGGAGTAAGTTAGGGCAGTTTATAGTGCAGGTTACACAAGAGAGTGACTTTCATTTTAGAGCAGCGCTGTATTTTCACGGCAAGGCTACAGGTGTTGATGAGAAGGTGCTATGGAAGGATATTACAGAAAATTTTATTAACTACAGCGGAGTAATTAATAGTAGATTTATACAAATGTTGGATAGGTTAGGGCCTGAAGCGTTCTGGAAGTACTTCTCTGGAATACAGCGAGTAACTGTTAACAGGTTTAGAAGAAATACTACGAGAGTGCTCATGGATTGGGCTGGTCAAGGATTTCTTGGAATGCCCGGCGGTATATTTCAGTCTAGTGTACTAAGACAGCTAGGTAGAAGGTTGAACTTGTTTGAGACTACCGGCGGGCTGCTTAGCAACGGGACTAACATTCCCATTACGAATCTACTGAGATGGTAGAAGGAAGGCCGTAAGGCCTTCTGTTAGTTGTACTTCTGGACTAAGTTGTCTAGAAGTTCAATAGTTTTAGCCTGCTCGTAAGTAGGCAACTTGTGATCTTTTTCACAGTCACGCAAGAAGTGATAGATTACACGATCTAGTAGTGGGCGGTATTCTAGAGACATTTTGCCTGAAGCTTCGTCTAGGAGGTCTTGTCTAGCCGCCTCTCTGAAGGCGTCATTAGCCTCCTCTAGCTCACGCTCGATAGCGTCGTTAGTCATGTCCTCTTCTTCTGGAGTAGAGTTCTCCATAAGGTACGCTACTAGGCGCTCTAGTTCTTTATTGCTGAATACCTCTTCTAGGTTGATTGATTTCATATAGTTCCTTTAGTTTTTATCAAATATATCTTCAGACCACTCTGCTAGTGGGGAGCGAACTACCTTGTTTAGGGTAATGGCTTGAAGTTTGATTCCTGGTTGAGGTGCTGTCGCCTGGTTTAGGAGGACAGAGAACCCGTTGTTGAATTTAGTTACGTAAGCGTTGTCTATTTGGCGTTGAGAGCCGATTACGATTACCTTGCAGTCTTTACCTACACGTGTTAGCATTTTGCGAAGAGAGGCTTTAGATTGACCTTGTACCTCGTCTATTATGATAATGCTGTTGGTGAAGGTACGACCGCGCATACCGAGGCCTGTTAATGGGGTAATGCAGTAAGAGGCGAGAATATCTTCTACCTTGGACTCTACTAGTGTGTCTAATTCCTGACCTACTACTTTGGACTTTGATTTCTCGATACGTGTACGAACGATGTGGCCGATTGAGTCCAGTAGTGGATGGAAATATACGGCGAATTTCTCGTCATTTCCACTGTTGTGCGTAGGGATTAGCCCATCTGTTAGGTATAGGTGCTCGTCGTTGTTCAGGCCGATGCAGCGCACTAGTTCTTCTTTATGTACTTCTACTGCGACGATCTTAGTTCGCTGTGATCTACACTTTACGTACCTATTAGCTTTTCTCGTAAGCCTTGCAGGAACGAAATCTAAACCTGATATGCTCAAAGAGTACGACTCAGAGCGATTACACTCAGTACCAAGAATCGTAGTCTTTCCGGCGGTAGCTGTTTGTCTTATTTTCGATCTACCACCTAGACCAGTAACTAAGTCTGCTACATCATTTATAAGGTCTAGGTTGCAGGAGTAGTATAGTACTTCTGAGCCCTTGTAGCGAGATTCTCTGATACTGCCATCTGAGTCTATGAGCCCTTGTAGAAGACTGATCCGCTGAGCTTTGTCACCGTACATATAGTCTTCCGGAATTCTTTTAGTGCATGAGCCATGAAGGAGATCGTACTCTTCTAGGTACTCTCTTATTTTGTTACCTCTAGTAGTGCCTGCTTTAGGCTTACTTATTGTGTAACAGTAGTTAAGGTCCAAACTTCTAGCTATATCGTATTCAGGAAAATCTTTACTGATGCATTTTTTTAGGTTAGTAGCAGACTCCTCTGAGTCTTCGTCACCTATAGCTACTCTGACATGGGATCCTCCTAGAATACCATCTCCGATTAAATATCCTATTAGATACGGATCTAGCAGCTGCTTTTTAGTACAATAAGACTGTTCGTGTACGGTCGGTAGGTACATATTCCTCGACTTGTAGTCTTTAGACTCCAGCTGTGCCTTTATAGCTTCTGTAGTCATTAACCTTGCTTTCTTTGCGTACTCTATTTCCCATAAATGCTCACCACTAGCGTACGTAACCTTATTTGTGTTCGTAGTAATCTTGTAGGTGAGCTTTTTTGTTACGGGTGACAGTGTTTCCACTTTAGCTAATGTCCCTGACGGTGTACAGACTTCAGTTCCTATGGCTATGTCGCCTATCGTGGT